>ENA-OQJX01000664-OQJX01000664.1-human-gut-metagenome-genome-assembly--contig:-NODE-664-length-14864-cov-2.748388_pt1 | contig 14864 bp, 16 predicted proteins | sample MGYA00242615_ERZ504782 | MGnify/ENA primary metagenome ERZ504782 (study PRJEB26092, sample SAMD00036354) | human gut metagenome | host: Homo sapiens | study: EMG produced TPA metagenomics assembly of... | reverse complement strand
CCGTCACCAACTTTCATAGCACATTGGTCGTGCCACACTGTAAATTGCTTAAATTGAAAATAAGGATTCGACATTTTATCCGTTTGTCTTAAAGCTGTTTTATTCTACTATTTTATTGCAAATCGCCAAAAATAAATAATAATTATGGAATACTCCCTCTACAAGCCGATATTTTGGCATTGTTTTTGTGTTTTTATTCTGCGCAGTGCTTTATTATTAGAGAGAATCAATTAACTTTGCAAACGATTTATGCATATCAGTATGACATAAACTAAATTAAAACGAAAAGATGAAAGAAAGATATTTATTGGAAGATGGAAGCGATAACGGCTTCTCGCTAATCACTGACTATGATGGGAACGATGAACAGGCATTTGATGTAAATGTGAAATCTGGTGAAATTCTTCCGGTACTCCCTCTACGTAACATGGTGTTGTTTCCTGGAGTATTCCTGCCGATCACAGTGGGCCGTAAGTCTTCTCTGAAACTCATACGAGACGCTGACAAGAAGCATAAAGATATTGCCGTAGTATGTCAGAGATCGGCACATACAGAGGACCCGAAGTTGGAAGATTTACACAATATCGGTACCGTAGGACGAATTGTGCGGATATTGGAAATGCCCGATCAGACAACGACTGTCATCCTTCAAGGAATGAAACGTCTGAACCTGATAAACATTATCGAAACCCATCCGTATCTGAAAGGTGAAATAGAACTTTTGGAAGAAGACATTCCAAGCAAAGACGATAAAGAGTTTCAAGCCTTGGTGGAAACCTGCAAGGACTTGACAATGAGATATATCAAATCGTCAGATGTGATGCATCAGGATTCGGCATTTGCTATTAAGAATATCAACAGTCCGATGTTCCTAGTCAATTTCATCTGCTCGAACCTGCCGTTCAAGAAAGACGAGAAGATGGACTTGTTAAGCATCCACTCATTACGTGAACGCACATATCACTTACTGGAAATCCTGAACCGCGAAGTGCAACTGGCAGAAATCAAGGCATCCATCCAAATGCGTGCCCGCGAAGATATTGACCAGCAGCAACGCGAATACTTCCTGCAACAGCAAATCAAGACTATCCAAGATGAACTAGGTGGCGGCGGCCAGGAGCAGGAAATAGAAGAAATGCGCCAAAAAGCAGAAAGAATGCGTTGGAACGCAGAAGTCAGGGAAACATTTATGAAAGAACTGGCTAAACTGGAACGCACCCATCCACAATCTCCGGATTACAGCGTACAGCTTAACTATCTGCAAACCATGCTCAATCTTCCGTGGGGTACGTATACAACTGACAATCTGAACCTTAAAAACGCAGAAAAGACGTTGAACAAAGACCATTACGGACTGGAAAAAGTGAAAGAACGCATTTTGGAGCATTTGGCTGTATTAAAGCTGAAAGGTGATATGAAATCACCGATTATCTGCTTATATGGCCCTCCGGGAGTAGGTAAAACATCTCTTGGAAAATCCATTGCATCTGCGCTCAAACGGAAGTATGTACGTATGTCTTTGGGCGGCGTACATGACGAAGCTGAAATCCGCGGACATCGGAAAACTTATATCGGCGCCATGCCCGGACGAATCATCAAGAGCTTGATTAAAGCCGGTGCATCCAATCCTGTCTTTATCCTGGATGAAATAGACAAGGTCAGCGCCGACCGTCAAGGCGACCCCTCTTCCGCATTACTGGAAGTGCTTGATCCGGAACAAAATACTGCTTTCCACGATAACTTCCTGGATGTAGACTACGACCTCTCAAAGGTATTGTTTATAGCAACAGCCAACAACCTGAACACAATCCCCGGCCCATTGCTCGACCGTATGGAATTGATTGAGGTAAGCGGATATATCACGGAAGAGAAAGTAGAGATAGCCCGTAAGCATCTGCTTCCCAAAGAGCTGGAAGCCAACGGACTTAAAAAGACAGCTATCAAGCTTCCCAAAGAAACGTTGGAAGCTATCATCGAGTCATATACCGTGAGAGCGGCGTTCGTGAGCTGGAAAAGAAGATTGGTAAAATCCTTCGTAAATCAGCCCGTCAATATGCTACGGACGGTTATTTCGCCAAGACAGAAATCAAACCGTCGGATTTGTATGACTTCCTGGGAGCACCGGAATATACACGTGACAAGTATCAGGGAAATGATTACGCAGGCGTAGTCACCGGATTGGCATGGACAGCCGTCGGAGGCGAAATCTTATTTGTAGAAACGAGCTTGAGCCGTGGCAAGGGCGGACGTCTCACACTGACCGGTAACCTGGGAGATGTGATGAAAGAATCTGCCATGCTGGCACTTGAATATATCAAGGCACACGCTTCTATCTTGAATCTGGACGAAGAGATCTTCGACAACTGGAATATCCATATCCACGTTCCCGAAGGCGCAATTCCGAAAGACGGTCCGTCGGCAGGTATTACGATGGCCACCTCCCTGGCTTCTGCCCTGACTCAAAGAAAAGTGAAAGCCAACATTGCCATGACGGGCGAAATTACCCTTCGCGGCAAAGTGCTTCCCGTGGGTGGCATCAAAGAGAAGATATTGGCAGCCAAGCGTGCCGGAATCAAGGAAATCATCATGAGTGCCGAGAACAAAAAGAACATAGATGAGATTCAGGAGATTTATCTGAAAGGACTGACTTTCCACTATGTAAACGATATAAAAGAGGTATTTGCCATTGCGCTGACCAATGAGAAAGTGTCGGATGCTATTGATTTATCCGTTAAGAAACCCAGCCAGGAATGACATTTGAGTTACAATATACAGACACTAAAAGTAATGCCCGTGCGGGTCTGATTACCACAGACCACGGGCAGATACAAACACCGATCTTTATGCCGGTGGGCACACTGGGCACGGTTAAGGGAGTACATCTGACCGAATTGAAAGAGGATATTCAGGCGCAGATTATTCTGGGTAATACCTATCACCTCTATTTGCGTCCGGGACTGGACGTGATCGAGAAAGCAGGCGGACTGCACCGTTTTAACGGTTTCGACCGCCCGATGCTGACTGACAGCGGTGGTTTCCAGGTATTCTCTTTGGCCGGAATCAGAAAGCTGCGTGAAGAAGGAGCTGAATTTCGTTCGCATATCGACGGAAGCAAGCACGTCTTCACTCCGGAAAAGGTGATGGACATAGAACGCACCATCGGCGCAGACATTATGATGGCTTTTGACGAATGTCCTCCCGGTGACTCGGATTATGAGTATGCCAAAAAGTCATTAGGTTTGACGCACAGATGGCTCGACCGTTGTATACAACGTTTTAATGAGACGGAACCTAAATATGGTTACAACCAGGCTCTCTTTCCTATCGTGCAAGGTTGTGTCTATCCCGACCTGCGCAAACAATCAGCAGAGTTTATCGCGTCCAAAGGGGCCGACGGGAACGCTATTGGCGGTTTGGCAGTAGGCGAACCGGTAGACAAGATGTATGAAATGATCGAGATTGTTAATGAAATACTTCCCAAAGACAAACCCCGTTACCTGATGGGCGTCGGAACTCCTGTCAACATTCTTGAAGGAATAGAGCGTGGCGTGGATATGTTCGACTGCGTTATGCCTACACGAAACGGACGAAATGGCATGTTGTTCACCAAAGATGGCATTATCAATATGCGAAACAAGAAATGGGAAACCGACTTCTCTCCCATCGAAGCCGACGGGGCTTCCAGCGTAGATACGTTGTACAGCAAGGCTTATTTGCGCCATCTTTTCCATGCGCAAGAGCTACTGGCCATGCAAATTGCCTCGATACACAACCTGGCATTCTATCTGTGGCTGGCAGGAGAAGCAAGAAAGCATATTATTGCCGGAGATTTTTCGACCTGGAAGCCGATGATGGTCAAAAGAGTATCAACTAGATTATAAGAAATGAAAAGCAATCGATTTATAAAACGGCTGGACTGGTATATCATCAAGAAGTTCTTGGGGACATACGTATTTGCTATTGCATTGATCATTTCTATTGCAGTGGTATTCGACTTCAACGAAAAGATGGACAAATTGATGGAGCATGAAGCTCCTTGGGATAAAATCATCTTTGAATACTACATGAACTTTATCCCCTATTTCTCCAATCTGTTCAGTCCGCTGTTCGTATTCATTGCTGTTATTTTCTTTACTTCCAAGCTGGCAGAGAACTCTGAAATCATCGCTATGTTCTCCACCGGTATGAGTTTTAAGAGGATGATGCGTCCTTATATGATTTCGGCCGCTATCATTGCGCTGACCACCTTCACGCTAAGTTCGTACGTGATTCCTAAAGGAAGCGTGACGCGTCTGAACTTTGAAGACCGGTATATCAAACCCAAGAAACAAAATTCGGTAAGCAATGTACAGTTAGAGGTAGACAGCGGGGTTATAGCCTACATTGACAACTATAACAACGCCATGAAAACCGGTAACCGTTTTTCATTGGATAAATTCGTTGACAAGAAGATGGTTTCGCATTTAACTGCACGCCGTATCACTTATGACACTGCAACTGTTCATAAATGGACAATTCACGACTATATGGTACGCGAATTAGATGGTTTAAAAGAAAAAATCACTAAGGGAGATCGAATCGACTCTATTATCAATATGGAACCTTCTGACTTTCTCATCATGAAAAATCAGCAGGAGATGTTGACCAGCCCCGAACTAAGTGACTATATAGAAAAACAAAAGCGAAGAGGATTTGCCAACATCAAGGAGTTTGAGATTGAATATCACAAACGCATTGCCATGTCGTTCGCTTCTTTCATCCTTACCATCATCGGTGTATCGCTTTCATCCCGGAAAACAAAAGGTGGTATGGGGCTCCACTTGGGTATCGGATTAGGGTTAAGTTTTTCTTATATCCTGTTCCAAACGATTACCTCCACCTTTGCTGTGAACGGAAATGTGCCTCCTGCCATTGCAGTCTGGATTCCCAATATCCTTTATGCAGGTATCGCATTCTTCCTGTATCAGAAAGCACCCAAATAACCAGAAAGCAACAAATAAAAGGATTGCAAGCCTTCCGCAGTCTTCAGGAACTCGATCCGCAGACTGTCCCAAAGTTTCGGATATACCGCAGAAAGAAAGATATAAAAATAAGAAGTTCCGCCTATTCCTGCTAATGCAAGTGTAGGCGGAACTTTTTTGTTGTATCCATTTCCTCTTTTGTCTATTCTCCATTGTTTTCACCTGACGGTGATCCGGAAAATCCCTCTTTCTCCTTACATTCCTAAAATCGTTAACCGATTTCTTTTACATAAGCAGAAAGATCTGCAGCAGAGATGTTTTTGGCTATAATTACACCATTTCCATCCAATAAATAGTTAGTGAATCCCCGATTTAAACGGTATTTCTTAAATAATCCGGAATCCTCGCCTTCTGTTTCCACGAAACAAGTGGGCGTAACTATTTGATCCTTACGAACGGTTTCCTTAAATATTGACTGATATTCGTCAAATGAAACAGAAACCATTTCCACATTATGAGAAGAACGAAGCGCATTGCTTAAACTTACGTTTTGCATCCGGGACTGCGCGTCATAACTTGCCCAAAAACTTAGCAACACATATTTGCCTTTCAAATTTCCCAACTTAAAGGCGGGTTGCTCATTTGACGTAGATTCGATCTTAAAATCAGGGGCTACGTCGCCCTCACTCAAACCTCCGGTAGGTTTGTCTTTCTCAACGAAAGCGGTCAAGGAACAAATCAGTAATACAACAAAAATCCATTTTACATGCTTCATGTAATTCGGTTTTAGTTAATACTATCCGGGACTGTCCTTAAACAGTGGTTTCTTCCCGAAACGTTGTCTTTTCAGGCATCAGGCGAAGAGGAATCCGCTGATTATCAGAGCTTTATTTTTGAAACCGGGTGCAAAGGTAAGTAAATATTAAATTAACTTCCAAGTAAATAAGCAAAAATCTCACTTTTTGGGTATAACTTTTTATGTTATTTAGCATAAAAACGAACTTTTTTCTCTACTTTTGCAGAGTTAAAGTCTATTTTTTATGCAACCATCAAATACTGAATTGATTCTGATTCGAGTTACCGGCGAAGATCGTCCGGGACTGACTGCTTCTGTGACTGAAATCCTTGCCAAATATGATGCTACGATCCTTGACATCGGCCAGGCAGATATTCATAATACATTATCGTTGGGAATTCTGTTCAAGAGCGAAGAAAGACACTCCGGATTCATTATGAAGGAACTCCTGTTCAAAGCTTCTTCATTGGGAGTGACCATCCGGTTTGAACCTATCACCACCGAACAATATGACAACTGGGTAGCATGCAAGGAAAAACCGCTAATATCCTGACAGTATTGGGACGCAAACTTTCCGCCCGCCAGATTTCTGCCGCTACAAGCATATTAGCCGAACAGGGCATGAATATAGACGCTATCAAGCGTCTGACAGGTCGCATCCCGTTGGACGAATGTCAGACTGATACACGCACCCGGGCTTGCATCGAATTTTCAGTAAGAGGTACTCCGAAAGACCGCATTGCCATGCAGGAGAAGCTGATGAAACTGGCCAGCGAACTGGAAATGGACTTTTCTTTCCAACAGGATAATATGTACCGCCGTATGCGCCGCCTGATTTGTTTTGATATGGACTCTACCTTAATCGAGACAGAAGTGATTGACGAACTGGCTATCCGTGCCGGTGTAGGCGACGAAGTGAAAGCCATCACGGAAAGCGCCATGCGTGGAGAAATAGACTTTACAGAGAGCTTTACCCGTCGCGTAGCCTTATTGAAGGGGTTGGACGAATCGGTAATGCAGGAAATAGCCGAGAACTTGCCTATCACAGAGGGTGTAGAGCGACTGATGTATGTATTGAAGAAGTACGGTTACAAGATCGCTATCCTTTCGGGAGGATTCACTTATTTCGGCCAGTACCTGCAAAAGAAATACGGTATAGATTATGTCTATGCCAACGAATTGGAAATCATCGACGGCAAACTGACCGGACGTTATCTGGGGGATGTAGTAGACGGAAAACGAAAAGCCGAACTGCTCCGCCTCATTGCACAAGTGGAAAAGGTGGATATTGCACAGACCATCGCCGTAGGAGACGGAGCCAACGATCTTCCTATGCTAGGAGTTGCCGGACTGGGAATCGCCTTCCACGCCAAGCCCAAAGTGGTGGCAAATGCCAAGCAATCAATCAACACCATTGGACTGGATGGAGTACTCTATTTCCTCGGATTCAAAGATTCTTACTTGAATATGTAATTAGACCAAAAAATAGATTATCTTTGCTGACAAATAAAATAAAAGAATGAAGTTTTCCGAACTACAATTAAATGCAAATGTGCTTGAGGCGCTTGATGCCATGCGATTTGACGAATGTACGCCTATACAAGAACAAGCAATTCCAATCATACTTGAGGGTAAAGATTTGATCGCAGTAGCACAGACAGGGACAGGTAAAACAGCCGCGTTTCTGCTTCCTGTATTGAACAAATTATCTGAAGGTAAACATCCGGAGGATGCGATTAATTGTGTCATCATGTCTCCTACCCGGGAATTGGCCCAACAGATCGACCAGCAAATGGAAGGATTTTCCTATTTCATGCCGGTATCGAGCGTTGCCGTATATGGCGGAAATGACGGAATATTGTTCGAACAACAGAAAAAGGGACTCACATTGGGAGCTGATGTTGTCATTGCTACTCCCGGACGCCTGATCGCCCATTTAAGCCTTGGATATGTAGATCTTTCCAAGGTTTCTTATTTTATTTTGGATGAAGCAGACCGAATGCTCGACATGGGATTCTACGAAGATATCATGCAAATAGCCAAATATCTGCCGAAGGAACGACAGACTATCATGTTTTCAGCAACAATGCCGGCAAAGATACAGCAATTGGCAAATACGATCTTAAACGATCCGTCAGAAATAAAGCTCGCTGTTTCCAAACCTGCGGAAAAGATTATTCAGGCGGCATACGTCTGCTATGAAAATCAAAAGTTGGGCATCATACGCAGTCTTTTTATGGATGAGGTTCCGGAACGTGTGATTGTCTTTGCTTCTTCCAAAATTAAGGTTAAAGAAGTTGCCAAGGCGTTGAAATCAATGAAGCTGAACGTAGGTGAAATGCATTCGGACTTGGAACAGGCTCAACGGGAAACGGTTATGCATGAGTTTAAAGCCGGACGAATCAATATATTGGTAGCTACGGACATCGTTGCACGTGGTATCGACATCGATGATATCCGCCTGGTTATCAACTTCGACGTGCCTCACGACAGCGAGGACTACGTGCACCGCATCGGCCGTACAGCACGTGCCAACAATGACGGGGTGGCACTTACGTTTATTAACGAAAAGGAACAGAGTAACTTCAAAAGCATTGAGAATTTTCTGGAGAAAGAGATTTATAAGATTCCTATCCCTGAAGGATTGGGAGAGGCTCCGGAATACAAACCGCGTTCGTTCAACAAAAACAGGAACGGGAATTTCTCTAAAAGAAAAGATTTCCGGGGAAAAAGAAACAACGGAGGGAAGAAAAGCAACTACCCTGCACCCAGGCAAAAATAAAATCTGTAATTCTTTGTTTGGATAGAATCTGTATTTCTTATTTTGAGAAACCTGATTTCTATTTGAATAGAATGTAGAGTCCTTATTTGGATGAAGTAATCTCCAAATCGCCTTTAAAGCTCACTTCCATATTTACAACGCTATATATGGAAGTTTCCGGAATGGCTAAAACAGCTTGATAATGAAAACCATTCCGGTTTACTTTCACAAACTTTGTATCTGACAGGATTGATTGCGCCAGGAAATCCGCAGGAACCACTTTGTCGAACATCTGTTTGGTTATATCGCTGGCAAACAGGCTCTTTTTACCTTCATACACACAGATGTGCATCACATTATCATAGTACACATTATCCATACTAATCCCGTCTTCGGAATAAGTCGTCTTGATGACTCTCATTTTAGATGGATTGATATATACGTATGCACGATAGCGAGTGCCGTTGTAAGTCACTACACTATCGCGTTTGGTTACTTCCGTATAAGTCGGAACCACAAGTTCCTGACGGACAAAATAGATAGAATCATTGAGGTCTTCGGATTTATGCAGTTTTATTACATTATCCGTAATGGAATGAAACCAAAATATATGTTCTCCCTGCTTATCAATCTTGTAATAAGTGGTATCATTTCCATAAGTGTAAAGAATGTCCCGCATTATTTTAAATGCAATGGGAGTACTTTGTGCGTCTGCATAGTAGATGGTATCTCCTTCCACACGCATCAACGGGCTCTCCGTTTCATCGTCCAGCCAAATTCCCTGCAGTAACTCTTTTGCGCTAAGATCCTCTTTCTCCTGTTGAAGAGAATGGGGACTCTTATTGCCGCTACATGCCGCGAAAAGGATTGCCATTAACGATACAGCCACATTTTTCATCATCTATCTTAGTTTTGTATAAAGATACTCCTTATTTTTTTATTTACCAATACAATGGTAAACAAATCCGAGCTCTTCCATCTCTTTTTTATCATATATATTACGTCCGTCCAACACAATCTGCTGGGCCATCGTCTTCTTGATAACGGCCCATGAGGCAGACGGAATTCTTTCCATTCGGTAACCAGCATCAATACATCAGCATCCAGCACTGCATCGTACATATCACAAGCATAATAGATTTTTTCTCCAATTCTACGCTTGCACTCTTGCACGGCAGCCGGATCGTATGCACGCACCCGACAACCAGCTTCCAGCAATTTATCGATCAGGACTAATGCCGGAGCCTCACGCATGTCATCCGTTTCCGGTTTAAATGCCAGCCCCCACAAAGCAACAGTCTTACCTTGCAAATCACCATTAAACTGTTTCTTTAGCTTCTCAAACAGGACGCTTTTCTGTTGTTCGTTCACTTCTTCCACAGCACTAAGCACCCGCATACTATAACCGTTCTGTTCCGCAGTCTTAATCAATGCTTTCACGTCTTTAGGAAAACAGGAACCACCATATCCGATGCCCGGATACAGGAACTTACGTCCAATACGGGTGTCCGAACCTATTCCGCTACGTACCATGTTCACATCCGCGCCAACGATTTCGCATAAGTTTGCAATATCATTCATAAAGCTGATACGGGTTGCCAACATCGAGTTTGCCGCATATTTAGTCATTTCTGCAGATGGAATATCCATGAAAATCACACGGAAATTATTCAATAAGAATGGCTTGTATAGTTTGGACATCAATTTTTCCGCACGTGCCGACTCCACTCCCACTACCACACGGTCCGGCTCATAAAGTCACTGATCGCATTTCCTTCTTTCAGGAATTCCGGATTAGAAGCCACGTCAAAATCAACTTTCACGCCTCTCTTATCCAATTCTTCCTGAATAACCGCGCGAACTTTACTGGCAGTACCCACCGGAACGGTACTTTTGGTAACTACCAGTTTATATTGTTTCATATTGCGACCAATGGTACGGGCCACCTCCAACACGTATTTCAAATCAGCGCTGCCGTCTTCATCCGGAGGGGTGCCAACCGCACTGAATATAACTTCCACGTCGTCCAGACAACTTTCTAATGAGGTTGTAAACTTCAATCGCTTTGCTTTCATATTACGGAGCACCATCTCTTCCAATCCATTCTCATAAATCGGAATATTCCCCTTTTGCAAAGATTCGATTTTCTCTTTATTCGTGTCTACGCACGTTACATTCACGCCAATTTCGGCAAAGCATGTACCTGATACCAGACCCACATACCCTGTTCCCACGATTGCAATTTTCATACTTAATCTATTGTTTGTTTAGAAATTCATTCAAAATAAGCGGCATCTTTAAAGGCAGTTCCCTCTCTGTCTTTCGCCGATAATACCATTTGCGAATCTGCCAACGGCCAGTCTATCCCCAACGTTTCATCATTATACAAAATAGAAGCTTCCGCCTGCGGAGCATACTTGTTATCTACCTTATACGTAAAAACGGCTTCTTCGCTCAAGACTGCAAAGCCATGAGCAAAACCACGGGGAATGAAAAATTGTCTCTTGTTTTCCTCACTAAGCAACACGCAGACGTGCTTTCCAAACGTAGGCGATGATTTACGCAAATCAACGGCAACGTCCAGCACTTTTCCTTTAAGAACACGAACCAGTTTCGCCTGACTGTATTCTCCTTTCTGATAGTGCAATCCGCGTAACACGCCAAAAGATGATTTCGACTCGTTGTCCTGTATAAAATCTACGGGACCAATATTGGCATCAAACTCTTCTTTCTTATAGCTTCCATAAAATAGCCCCGTTCATCGGAGAAAACTTTAGGCTCTATCAGCCATACTCCGTCTATTTCCGTCTGTATATAGTTCATTATTGATAGTGATAAATAAAACGATGCAAAAGTAGTGAATTTTTCGAAGTTTTCTGGGATATATTCAATTTATCTCGTAATTTTGCAGACATGATTGAATTGGCACAACATATAGAGACTTTACTACTGGAAAACGATTGCGTCATTGTTCCGGGGTTTGGCGGTTTTGTAGCGCATTACTCGCCTGCAACCCGCATTAAGGAAGAAAATATATTTTTACCTCCTACCCGCACAATCGGCTTTAATCCTCAATTAAAACTGAATGACGGCGTATTGGTGCAATCTTATATGTCAGCGTATGACACGAGTTTTGCTGACGCCAGCCGCATAGTAAGAAAAGGAAGTAAACGAATTCATCGGTCTCCTCATGAAGAAGGAAAAGCCCATTGGATAATATAGGCGAGATTCACTATAACATTTATGGTAACTATGAGTTTGTTCCTTATGACTATAAGATAACGACTCCTTCATTATACGGTCTCGACTCCTTCGAAATGCATGAACTTTCCGTTCTGCAACAGAAAGAAAAGTATGGATACCGGCTCATCCGGAGAAGGAAAAGAAGACTTTTGAAATTAGTATCAATCGTGCGTATCTTCGCAATGCTGCAGCAATGATTGCTGCCATCGTATTGTTCTTTGCCTTTTCAACTCCGGTAGAGAATACAGACGTTCAAAAAAACAATTATGCACAATTATTACCCAGTGAGCTTTTTGAGCAAATAGAAAAGCAATCGGTTGTAGTAACTCCTGTGTATGTTAAGAGTGATGCAATGCAACAAGCTAAAAAGCTTTCCGCTACTGCTTCAACTTCTTCTTCAACGAAGACTTCATCCACTAAAAAGAATACAGCGGATAAGACTTCCAAGCCAATCGCAGTTAGAGAAGTGAAAGTGGCCAAACAGGAAACGGCAGCTACTGCCCCTGCGGTTAAATCTCCAGAAAGTGCCAATCATCCTTCCATATCATAGTGGCAGGAGGAATCAGCCTGAAAGATGCAGAAGCCATAGCAACTCAATTAAAATCAAAAGGGTTTGCTAATGCAAAAGCGCTGAACATGGATGGAAAAGTACGTGTCAGCATCAGTTCATTCGACAACCGTAATGAAGCGACCAAGCAATTACTTGAGCTAAGAAAAAACGAAACTTATAAGAATGCCTGGTTACTGGCTAAATAAAAATCCCTTTTTAAAAGCATGAAACGAGTTCTTTGTCCTAAATGTGAGAATTACCTTTTTTTGATGAAACCAAGTATAGCGAAGGCCAATCACTGGTATTTGAATGTGAGCATTGCGGCAAACAATTCAGCATCCGGCTTGGAAAGAGCAAAGTAAAGGCTCTTAGAAAGGAAGAAAACCTGGAAGAAGAAGCTGAATCCCATAAAGAAGAATTCGGATATATCACTGTTATCGAAAATGTATTCGGTTATAAACAGATATTGCCCTTACAAGAAGGTGACAATGTCATAGGCCGCCGTTGTGTGGGAACTTCTATCAATACGCCCATTGAAAGTGGCGATATGAGCATGGATCGACGCCATTGTATCATCAATATCAAACGCAATAAGCAAGGAAAACTTGTTTATACATTACGGGATGCTCCCAGCCTGACAGGTACTTTCCTCATGAATGAAATCCTAGGGGATAAAGATCGTGTACGCATTGAGGATGGCGCTATTGTGACTATCGGAGCTACTACATTTATCTTGCATGCGGCTGAACAAGAATAATCACCTGACAATATAAAAAATGCCACTGTTCTCTGAACAAGTGGCGTTTTTTTATATCCGGTCTTCTAATTACAGAATACCTTTCACAGTTTCAAGCATTCCCTTTTCCTGGATAGAATCCAAGTTTGCTTTTACAGCTTCTGCCAATCCCGGGATCTTATTCAAATCTTCTCCCCAGATAAAGTCAGCAGCCAGAACACCTTCGGTTACTTTCTTTGTACAACCAGTTGCCCAAAGTTCTTTCAGCAGGTTCATGATTTCAGGAGCATCATTTGGTACAATTTCAGCGCCGTCAGCACGTACACCACCTTTATAATAAGTAATGATAGCAGCCAAACCAAGTACCAGGCCTTTAGGAAGTTCGCCCTTACGTTCGAGATAAGTCTTCAATCCCGGTAAATCACGAGTTTCATATTTTGGGAAAGAATTCAGCATAATGCTTGTCACTGCATGATCTACGAATGGATTGTTGAAACGTTCCAATACATCATTGGCAAATTTCTCCAACTCATCTTTCGGTAAATTCAATGTTTCCATCAACTCATCGAACATTACTTTGTGGATATATTTACCAATAACCTCATGTTCACAAGCTTCACGCACAATATTCACACCAGAAAGATAAGCAACCGGAGAAAGAACTGTGTGCGGACCATTCAACAGAGTTACCTTACGTTCGTGGTAAGGAGCTTCCGAAGGAACAAACAACACATTCAGTCCTGCCTTATCAGCCGGGAACTCTTTGGCAACTTCCTGCGGAGCTTCAATCACCCACAGATGGAAGATTTCAGCCTGAACAACCAAGTTATCATCGTATTGCAGTTTTTCTTTGATAGCAGCAATATCTTTGCGCGGGAATCCCGGAACAATACGGTCTACCAATGTCGCATATACGCCACAAGCTTCTTCAAACCAAGTTTTAAACTCATTACCCAGGTTCCATAATTCAATATATTGATAAATAGTTTCTTTCAACTTATGTCCATTCAGGAAAATAAGTTCGCAAGGGAAAATAATCAAACCTTTTGTCTTATCACCATTGAATGTTTTGAAACGATGATACAGCAATTGAGTCAGTTTACCCGGATAAGATGAAGCAGGAGCATCTTCAAGTTTGCAAGACGGATCAAAAGCGATACCAGCCTCTGTAGTGTTTGAAATAACAAAACGCATTTCAGGTTGCTCTGCCAATTTCATGAACTCGTCATTTTGAGAATATGGATTCAGTGCACGACTGATTACATCGATCATTGTCAAGCTGTTAACAACTTCGCCTTTATCCAATCCTTGAAGATTAACATGATAAAGATCGTCTTGTGCATTCAGCATATCGACCATACCTTTATCAATGGGTTGAACCACTACTACGCTGCTGTTGAAGTCGGTTTTCTGGTTCATGTTGTAAATAATCCAATCAACAAATGCACGCAAGAAGTTACCTTCGCCAAATTGGATAATACGCTCCGGACGTTGTGTTTTAGGAGCAGTTTCTTTGTTTAATGCTTTCATGTTAGTTGTAATTTATAAAGTTGATATTATACAAATTCAAAATAAAAATCAATATTCTCCTTAATCAGGATGTCGATAGGCATATACTTTACAGGTTCAACAGACTTCTTAAACACAACATGGTCGCACAAAGCCTTCACCCCGCAATACCCTTGCAATCCCGGACGTTGCCCGATTAAATAATGCACATCACCTGATTTTAGCAACTCTACATTTGCTTTCAGAAGGTCATATCCTATCAGCTTCCATTGCTACCGTCCCGCATGACGGAGATACTCCTCCAACTG
>ENA-OQJX01000662-OQJX01000662.1-human-gut-metagenome-genome-assembly--contig:-NODE-662-length-14893-cov-2.649059_pt1 | contig 14893 bp, 17 predicted proteins | sample MGYA00242615_ERZ504782 | MGnify/ENA primary metagenome ERZ504782 (study PRJEB26092, sample SAMD00036354) | human gut metagenome | host: Homo sapiens | study: EMG produced TPA metagenomics assembly of... | reverse complement strand
AGCTGAAAAAGCCAGTCCTGACCCGCGAATGGATGCGGTTCTGGTTTGAAAAATTCCGCAAGGGTGACATGAGGGACATGGAACACCAGCGGCAGATCATTGATACCTTTGTCAACTCGGTCTACGTTTTTGACGACCGGGTCGTGCTCAATTTCAACTTCACGGACGATTCCAAAACCATCTCCCGTGAAGAGGTGTTGGGTTCGAGTGCTGTGGACAATGCTCCACCAAAAAAGCACGAGATTTTGCTCTCGTGCTTTTCTTTTTGCATGAATAGGCGCTTTACTTGTACAATTCTTTGCTCATCTGTTTCCGAATCTCATCACGTCGTCTGTCGTAGACCTGCGTGTAGATTGCAAGGGTCGTGCTGGCTGAGCGCGTCCGGCTTCTGCGGCCACCGTTGCCACACCGATATTGGGATTAGACAACAGAATGCTGACGAAGGCGTGCCGGAACATATGCGGATGGATTTTTTCGATTAGGGGTACATATCACAGAGCACATGATACGCTGGCCGTTTTTGTTTGCCCCCATTGCGGCAGATCCTGCTTTCTGCCGCAAATTGCATCAGATCCCGCCGTTTGCTCAATGAGTATTTCCCGCCGTCCCGTTATACTGGGAGAGAAATGGAATTAAACGATGGAGGAACAGACCATGAAATACGGTGTCATCGATGTGGGTGGCGGCCTGCGGGGCATTTACGGCGCTGGCGTGCTGGACCGCTGCCTGGAGGAGGACCTCCGCTTCGATCTCTGCATCGGCGTTTCGGCGGGCAGCGCCAATATGACGTCCTATCTGGCAGGCCAGCATGGGCGAAACAAGCCCTTTTACGATGAATACTCCTTCCGCAGGGAGTACATGAGCGTGCACAACCTCATCCGCAAGCACTCCTATCTCGATCTGGGCTATGTCTACGGCACCCTCAGCAATGCAGGCGGCGAGAATCCGCTGGATTACGCGGCGCTTGCCCGCAGCCCGGCAGAGCTCTGCGTGGTGGCCGCTAATGCACAGAACGGCGAGGCGCAGTATTTCACCAAGGCAGACCTCCACCCGGACGACTACCGCATCCTCATGGCGTCCTGCTGCATCCCGGTCATCGACCAGCCCTGCGTCATCGACGGCGTGCCTTATTTTGATGGCGGCCTGGCCGACCCCGTCCCGCTGGAATGGGCCTTTGCCCACGGCTGCGACCGGGTGGCTCTCATCCTGACCAAGCCCATCGGGCTGGTGAGTAGTGATGCCCGGGACAAGCATCTGGCACACCTGCTGCAGTCGCATTACCCCGCTGCAGCCGAGGGCTGCGCCGCCGGGCATGGCGGTACAACACGGCTGTCCAGCGGGCGCGGGAGCTGGAGCGACAGGGCCTTGTCTGCATCATCGCCCCGGACAGCACCGAGGGAATGTCCACCCTGACCAAGAACACGCCTGCCTTGAAAAATGTACGCCAAAGGCAAACAGGACGCCGAAGCGCTGGTGCGGTGGATGCAAAACACCAAACAAGATGAATCGGTGGGCACCTAGAGATGAAACCCGTTCACTTCCCTTGACAATATCCGCCCCGGACATCATACATATGATATGTACATACAAACAAAGGAACCTGGAGCGGTATCGCTCTGGGCTTTTTGCATTTTGTTGTTCTGCTGCGGACAGATAGAGGGGGTCCGCAGCAGAGGAGTAGAAAACCTCCTTCCCGATTTCTGCAAAAGAAAAAGCTCACCTTCAATTTTAGAAAGTGAGCCATGTAAATCCAAAATAGTAACAGTAAGTGTCGAGTTTCGTGCCCAAAAATTCTTGGGTACGGTTCTGGGTACAAAGAGCCGTTTTAGAGACAAAAAGCCACCAAAAGTTACATCAAAGTACACAAAGGCACTTTCATGGAATTATCAGACAGTCACAAGATTTCACAAGAAAAACGGGATTTCAAAATTAGCGACGTTCTCATAACCGCTTGAACCCAAAACTTATAAAGTTCTCATTGCGGAATCCCTGCTCCCATGATATGATTAAACCAGCTTGGAGGAGGATATCATGCAGAATACAAATAACGAACTCGTGTCCGTCATTGTTCCGGTATATAAAGTAGAACCCTATCTGGACCGATGTGTCGCCAGCATTCTGGCCCAGACATATCCGAACCTTGAGGTGATCCTGGTCGATGATGGTTCTCCCGATAACTGCCCTGCACTCTGTGATGCATGGGCACAGCGGGACGCACGCATCAGGTCATCCATAAGAAAACGGCGGCCTATCCGATGCCCGGAATGTGGGACTGGATGCGGCATCCGGTGCGTACATCTCCTTTGTTGACAGCGATGATTACATTGCAGAAAATTTCATCGAGACCCTTTATGATCTGCTCCATGAGTACCACACTGATATTTCTGCCGTCCATTGGAAACTCGTCTATGCTGACGCGCCGGAGGTCCCTGCTCCGCTTTCTTCCCGAAACGTTACGCTCTTTCAAGGTGCTGATGCCATCCGGGAGCTTTTTACGGAGGATACCTACGCATGTTATGCATGGAATAAATTATGCAAACGGGAACTGTTTGACACCATCCGGTTTCCGGTCGGTCGCGTTATGGAAGATCTTGGCATTGCATACAAGATCCTGTTCGACGCAGGGCAGATCGTGTACTCGGACGAACCCCTGTATTACTATTATCAGCGCGATGGCAGCACTCTCCATACAGACTGTATAAAGTTCTTTCAGGACAGGCTTGCGATGGTCACAGAGCGTTATCTGTTTCTTGAAAAGCGGTACCCCGACATGCTGGAAAACGATGCCTATTTTGTGGATATGGCCCTGAATGATTACCCGATCCTCTATCGTTCTGCCTTAGACCCTGAATCGGATCAGCTCATCCGCCATGCCTACCAAAAGAGCCGTTCCATTTTGTCCTTCTACAATAAAATGCGCTTTGCCTTTTTCAGCCGGAGCAAAGCCCTGTACTACTTTATCGAACGCCGCAACCGCAACCTTGCCCGCTACGATAACTGCTGAATCTCCTGCATTTCATTCCTTTCTGCGTAATTATAATAAAACAAAGAAGGAGCGTTTCCACGCGGGAACGCTCCTTCTTTGTTTACTATCATTTACACCATTTTGCAAACTCTTCGTCGGTGCACTTGACATAGTGGCTGCCGCTCACATGGTGATCGGTGCCCTTATTGTAGTCGATGCCGGAAGTGGCGTAGTCGTAGGTCTCAGCCACGCGGCGCTTCTCCACAACGGGGTTCGGCAGGCGGGATGGGCCGACAGGCAGGCTGCGGGTGTAAGGTGGATGGGATTCTCGAAGATCTCTTCGGTCGTACCCGTCTCCAGCAGGTGGCCCAGATGCAGCACGCCGATGCGGTCCGAGATGTACTTGACCATGGAAAGGTCATGTGCAATGAACAGGTAGGCCGTGCCGGTCTCCTGCTGGATATCCTTCATCAGGTTGACCACCTGCGCCTGAATGGACACGTCCAGCGCCGAGATGCACTCATCTGCGATGATGAGCTTGGGGTTCATGATGAGGGCGCGGGCAATGCCCACGCGCTGGCGCTGGCCGCCAGAGAACTGGTGAGGATAGCGCTCGGCATGTTCGGGCGCAAGGCCCACCTTGGCCAGAATTTTCTCCACCTTTTCGCGGCGCTCTTCGCGGGTCTTGTACATGTGGTGGATGTCCAGACCCTCGCCGATGATATCCTCCACCTTCTTGCGGGGGTTCAGGGATGCCATGGGGTCCTGAAAGATCATCTGCATCTGGGTGCGCAGCGTATCGTTCTGCACGCGGCTCAGCCTGCCGCTGATATCATGCCCATCAAAGGTGATCTTGCCGGCAGTGGGGTCATACAGGCGGATGACGCTGCGGCCGATGGTGGACTTGCCGGAACCGGACTCGCCCACCAGACCATAGGTCTCGCCGGGATAGATCTCAAAGCTGACATTGTCCACAGCCTTGACGGTATAGCTCTTGCTCACGCGGAAATACTGCTTCAGGCCCTCGACCTTCAACAGCGGAGCAGCATTCTGTCCTGCCATTTATTCCGCCTCCTTGATCTTTTCTGCCTCGGCACGCATGCGGGCAATGCGCTGAGCAAGCTCAGGCGGCATGTCCACCTTGGGTGCGCGGGGGTCCAGCAGCCATGTAGCTGCATAGTGGGTGTCGCTGATCTTGAACATGGGCGGGTCCACTTCGTCGTCGATGTTCAGGGCAAAGTGGTTGCGCGGCGCAAAGGCATCGCCCTGCTTCTCATGCAGCAGGTTCGGCGGCGAACCCGGAATGGTGTACAGACGGTCGTCTGCGGTGTCCAGATCGGGCATGGCGGAAAGCAGGCCCCATGTGTAGGGGTGGCGCGGCTCGTAGAAGATCTCATCGATGGTGCCGGTCTCTACGATCTTGCCCGCGTACATCACGTCCACATAATCGGCCACCTTTGCCACAACGCCCAGATCATGGGTGATGTAAATGACCGAGATGCCGCGCTCACGCTGGATGCTGCGGATCAGCTCCAGAATTTTGGCCTGAATGGTCACATCCAGTGCGTGGTGGGCTCGTCACAGATCAGCAGGTCGGGGTCGCAGGCCAGTGCAATGGCAATGACCACGCGCTGGCGCATACCGCCGGACAGCTGGTGCGGGTAGCTCTTCATGCGCTTTTCGGCATCGGTGATGCCCACCTCTTCCAGCAGCTGCACAGCCTTTTTGTAGGCGGCATCCTTGGGCATCTTGTAGTGCCACAGCATGCCTCCATGATCTGCTTGCCGATGGGCATGGTGGGGTCAAGGCTGGTCATGGGGTCCTGAAACACCATGGCGATGCGCTTGCCGTTGATGTGGCGGCGGATCCACTTTTTGTCCTTCTGCAGCAGATCCACCGTCTCGGGGCTGCCGTCGGCGTGATGGTAGCTGAACTGGATGGAGCCGCTGTTCACAATGGCGTTCTGTGCCAGAATGCCCATGGCGGCTTTCATGGTAACGGACTTGCCGGAGCCGGATTCGCCCACCAGCGCCACTGTTTCGCCCTTGTACAGGTCGATGTTCACGCCGCGGATGGCGTGCACCGGGCCTGCGGTGGTCTTAAAGGTGATATCAAGGTCTCGCACCGACAAGACCTGTTCTTTTTTCTTTTCAGGCATGGGGTGTTCCTCCTTACATACTCTTCATCTTGGGGTCCAGAGCCTCGCGCAGGCCGTCGGCCACGAGGTTGAAGCTCATCATCAGCAGGCTCATGACCACCATCGGCGGGATGATCTGATAAGGATGGGTGGTGAAGCTGTTGTACAGCTCGCTGATCAGAGAACCCAGCGAGCACTGCGGCACCGGGATGCCAAGACCCACAAAGGACAGGAATGCCTCGGTGAAAATTGCGGTGGGGATGCTGAACATGACCTGCGTGATGATGGGTCCGATGATGTTGGGCAGCACTTCCTTGAAGATGATGAAGAAGCTGCCTGCACCCAGCGTGCGGGAGGCCAGCACGAACTCCTGATCCTTCAGCTTGAGCATCTCAGCGCGGGCAATGCGGCTCATGCCCACCCACTCGGTGAGCATCAGAGCAAAGATAATGGTGATCATGCCGGGCTTGAGCACCAGCAGAAGCAGCGTGACGATCACCAGACGGGGGATGCCGTTGGCAACTTCCAGAAAACGCTGCATCATCATATCCACCTTACCGCCAAAGTAGCCGGAGATCAGGCCGTAGCTCATGCCGATGACCATATCGATGATGGCGGCGGCAACCGCGATGATCAGAGACACGCGGGCACCCTCCCAGGTACGGGTCCAGATATCGCGGCCATAGGTGTCGCTGCCGAACCAGTAGTAGACATCCTCCTTGCCCTTTTCCACATAGGCATTGACCGTCTTGGAACCGGTGGTGGTGCTCATTTTCTCGTCACCGTTGAAGATGCCGAAGTTCTCCAGCACCTGCACGCGGGGCGCAAAGTTTTTCTGGCTCAGCTCCTGACCGGAGTAGGTATACTCGTTCATGCCGGGGCCAAATGCCGCCAGCAGCACGATAAAGACCACGAGGATCAGGCCGAGCACCGCGCTCTTTTTGCGGAAGAAGCGCACCCGCACATCCTTCCAGAAGCTCTGTGCGGCAAAGTTCGAGTCCATTGCGATCTCTGCGTCGTTATGCTTGAGCACAAAGTCCTTCTCGTTGAAGGTGTGCTCGGAATACATGGTATCCACTGCGCTGACGATGGCATCAGCCGTGGCTTCGCCGCCCAGATGAATCGCTTTTTCTGCCATATCAGTCGTCCCCCCTTTGCCAAGCGGATGCGCGGGTCGATGATGCCGTACAGCAGGTCAACGACCAGCATGATGCCAATGTACATGGCGCTGTAGATAAAGCTCAGGCTGATGACCACATTGTAGTCGTTGGACTGGATGGCCGTCACCAGCAGGCTGCCCACGCCGGGAATGGCGAAGATCTTCTCCACCACCAGTGAGCCGGTCATCAGGTCCACGATCAGCGGGGCCAGCACGGTGATAATGGGGATCGAGCGCGTTGCGCAGCGCGTGGCGGAAGATCAGCGCCGGGCCGGAAATGCCCTTGCTCTCGGCCAGCAGCATATAATCGGAGTCCAGAACCTCGATCATTTCACTGCGGGTAAAGCGGGCAATGGAAGCCATGGTGAACATGGACAGCGAGATGCTGGGCAGCACACTGGAGCCGAACACGTCCTTTGCAGAGAACAGCATGGGGAACCACTTGAGCTTGAAGCCAAAGGTATAGCTCAGGGCCAGTGCGATCACGTAAGACGGCACCGACACGCCGATGACCGAGATGATGGTGGCCAGAGTGTCGAAGATGGTGTCCCGCTTGAGGCTGCAATGATGCCGAGCACAAGGCCCACGATGGCACCCAGTGTGACAGCCATGCCGCCCACACGGATGGAAATGGGCAGACGGGACTGGATCAGCTGGGAGATGGGCGTGTTCTTGGAGATATTGTAGCTTACGCCGAAGTCACCGCGCAGCATGTTGGTCACATAGCGGAAGAACTGCACATAGATCGGCTGATCCAGACCGTACTTTGCGTACAGGGATGCGCGCATTTCCGGCGTCAGCTTTTCATCGTTGAAGGGCGAACCGGGCATCAGCTGCATGAGGATGAACAACACCAGCAGGATGGCCAGCAGCGTAAACAACGAAGTGATGATACGCTTGAGCGTGTATTTTTTCACGTTGGGTAGACCCCCTTAAAGTTTCTTCTTCTCCCTGCTCAAGACAGGGCGGCTTTTTCTGCCGCGGTCATCCGTGCGCCGGACGCGGACAGTGCAAAAGCCAAAAAGTCGCACAGCGGCAATCACGCTGCCACTGTGCGGCATTTCAGTTCTCGATCAGGATCAGACGCTCTTCTTTGCGTCCTTGAAGACGCGGTTCAGAGCAACCGGGTGGAAGTCCACGCCGGTCACGGCAGAAGAGATCATCTCGGCGTTGCACTGACCATACAGCGGAAGATGGCGGCCTGCTCCAGCACGATGGACTCAGCGTCATACATGGCTTCCCAGCGACCCTCGGGATCGGTGCACAGATCGCCGGTGGTGCACTCTGCGATGACGGCATCGTAGTCAGCATCGCTCCACAGACCGTAGTTGTTGGAGTTGCCGGTGACCCACATGCCCAGATAGGTCATGGGATCGGCGTAGTCGGGGCCCCAGCGGGTCAGGCCGATCTCAAAGTTGCCGTCCTGCATATCCTGCACGCGCTGCTTCTTGGGCTCCACCTTCAGCTCCAGAGTAAAGCCGGGCAGAGTGGTCTGCAGCTGCTCCTGAACGACCTGAGCAACCTTCTGGGGAGCATCGTCGGCATCGACGACCATGGTGAAGGAGAAGGAATCCTTGCCCAGCTCAGCCTTGGCCTGCTCGTAGTACTCTGCAGCCTTGTCGGGATCGTATGCGCAGAACTCTGCAAACTTGGTCTGGTCGGCGCTGAAATCGCTGCCGTCCGGGCCGGTGGCGAACTGTGCGGGCACTGCGGTGTAGGCGGGAGAAGAGCCGTCCTTCAGCACGTCATTGGTGATGGAATCACGATCCAGTGCAAAGGTGATGGCACGGCGCAGGTTCAGGTTTGCCAGCTCCGGCACAGCGTCCATGTTGGGCTGATGTACCACAGGTAGCCGGCGCCCACGCTGGTGAACTCGGGGTCGTCCTTGACCTGCTCGACCTGCTCACCGTTCAGCAGGGTGATGTCCAGATCGCCGTTCTGATAGCTCATCAGAGCCTGCTGGCTGTCCTTGATGACCTGATAGTTCAGGCCGTCCAGCGCAATGCGGTCAGCATCGTAGTAGTCGGCGTTCTTCACCAGCTCAAAAGCGGTGGCGGCCGGCTCATAGCTGGTCAGCACGAATGCACCGTTGGACAGCACGGTGTCTGCGCTGGTGCCGTAGGTATCGCCGCAGCTCTCAAAGAACTTCTGGTTCATGGGGTAGAAGGTGGGGAAGTACATCAGGCTCAGGAAGTAGCTGACCGGAACGTTCAGCTCCACCTTCAGGGTCTTGTCGTCCACTGCGGTGATGCCCAGATCGGTGACGGGCTTGTTGCCTGCAATGATCTCGGCGGCGTTGACCACCTGACCGATATCGCTCAGCATGTAGGCATACTCGGATGCGTTTGCGGGGTCAACAGCACGCTGCCAGCCAAACACGAAGTCGGCTGCGGTAACGGCATCGCCATTGGACCACTTTGCACCCTTCAGGTGGAAGGTGTAGGTCTTGCCGTCCTCGCTCAGCTCATAGCTCTCTGCCAGAGCCTCCACGGCTGCACCGTTCGCATCCATCTGCATCAGGCCGTCGGTGTAGTTGGCGATAACCTCAAAGGAGGTGCCGTCGGTAGCCAGCTGGGGGTCCAGAGACTGGACTTCGGTCTCCAGCATGACGTTCAGCACACCGCCCTCAGCAGAGGCGGCTGCACCAGAAGCAGCGGTGGAGCCGGAAGCAGCGGTGCTGGAAGAGCCGCCGCAGGCAGTCAGAGCCAGTGCAGCAGCCGATACGCCTGCAGCAGCCAGGAAGCTGCGGCGAGAAATACGACGATCGAATTTCATATTTTTTCCCTCTCTCTTACCTCAATGCTTTATTAAGGTAAGCATTGAATGGTGAAAAATGCACAAAGGCTTTTTGCTCCTTCTCTGGAGCGCTGCACACCTTTGTGCGATATCCGCATTATACGCTGTTCCACCTAAAAAAGAAAGGCTTCCGGCTGTTTTTCTGTGCTTTGACCATGGTCAGTGAAAAATATGTTTTTATTTTTGTGCAGATTTGAAGATGTACTGTATTTTCGCAAAATACAGTTTCACAAAAACATGAGTTTTTTGTGTTTTTCGGGGGTACAGATGAAGAGATTTCACCTGCGTATTTTCATTTTTTGTGCATAAGTCGTACTTTCAGCCTGTTTTTTGTGCACATACCAGACACAAAAATCCCTGCTGAAAACGCACCGTTCTCAGCAGGGAAACACCGTTTTTTCGGTTTTTAGGCAAACATAGCCACTACGTAAGTCTCGCCGCCGTATTCAATGAACACCGCGCCCATCTGTGTGCGGCCTGCCGCATAGCTGCGCAGTGCACTGCCCGCCTCGCTCAGCGGCGGAGCATATAAGTAGCCGGTAAAGCCCCATTCGTTGTTCATTGCAAGGCCGATCACCACGCCTCTGGGCAGGAACAGAAAGCTGGTGGAATGATCGATAAAATCGTACACATTCGTATCCAGCATGGCACCGGAGCCGGTGGTCATGGGCACCTTGCGTGTCAGCAGGCCGGACTGGGTGGTCAGCTGGTGGAGTCCTCCACCAGCCAGTCTGCCAGACGGCTGGCTGCATCTTCCAAATCGGTATTATAGGTCAGGCTGGGGCCTACCTCTTTCATCAGGGCCTTGGCCTGTTCTGTATCCTTCTGCACCGTGCCGCCCATCAGTGCACTGCATCCGGTCAGCACCGCCAGCGCCAGTGCACCCGCCAGCAGGCAAGCCAGCCATTTTCTTGCATGTTTCATATAGTGGTTCTCCCCTTTCGGTCTGTTTTTCTCCATGATACCTTTTTTGCTGCCGGATTACAAGCAGAAAAAAGCTGCTGTGCATCTGCACGGCAGCTTTTTGGGCAAAACTTTATTTTGCGTACTCCACAGCGCGGCTCTCGCGGATCACATTGACCTTGATCTGGCCGGGGTAATCCAGCGTGTCCTCGATCTTCTTGGCAATGGAGCGTGCCAGCAGGATCACCTGATCGTCGCTGATGACATCGGGCTTGACCATGATGCGCACTTCGCGGCCTGCCTGCACGGCAAAGGCCTGCTCCACACCCTCGAAGCTGGAAGAGATCTCCTCCAGATTTTCCAGACGCTTGACGTAGCTTTCCACGTTCTCGCGGCGGGCACCCGGGCGTGCAGCGCTGATGGCATCGGCAGCCTGAATGATGAAGGCCAGCGGGGTCTTGGGTTCCACGTCGCCGTGGTGAGCCTCAATGGCATGGATGATCTGGGTGTTTTCCTTTATACTTGCGGCAGATATCCACACCGATCTGCACATGGCTGCCCTCGATCTCATGATCCAGTGCCTTGCCGATATCATGCAGCAGACCGGCACGGCGTGCCATGGTCACGTTCACACCCATTTCGCCTGCCAGCAGGCCGGCCACCCATGCCACCTCCATGCTGTGGGTCAGGGCGTTCTGGCCAAAGCTGGTGCGGTACTTCAACCGGCCGATCAGCTTGATCAGGTCGGGGTGCAGGCCATGGATGCCCAGCTCCATCACGGCACGCTCGCCCTCGCGCTTCATCTGCAGCTCCAGCTCGTGGCGGCACTTTTCCACCGTCTCCTCGATGCGGGCGGGGTGGATGCGGCCATCACCGATCAGGCGTTCCAGCGTCATGCGGGCCACCTCGCGGCGGGTCTGGTCGAAGGAGGACAGGGTGATGGCCTCCGGGGTATCGTCGATGATCAGTCCACGCCGGTAGCAGTTTCCAGCGCGCGGATGTTGCGGCCCTCGCGGCCGATGATGCGGCCCTTCATTTCATCGCTGGGCAGCGGCACCACGCTGACGGTGGTCTCGCTGCAGTGGTCGGCAGCGCAGCGGCTGACGGCCTGACCGATCAGGTTGCGTGCGATGTTGTCGCAGTTTTCCTTCAGGTCGGTCTCGTAGGCGGCAACGCGCACGGCCTTTTCGTGGGTCAGCTCCTCGTCCACCTTGTGCAGCAGCACCTCGCGGGCGTCCTCCTGACTCAGACCGGCCAGCGTTTCCAGCCGCTCCATCTCCTTGGCGCGCAGGGCCTCGATCTCGGCCAGACGCTCCTCGGCCTCAGCGGAACGCTTTTTCAGCTCCTCTTCCTTCTTTTCCAGTGCCTCGGTCTTGCGGTCGAGGGCGGTTTCCTTCTGGTCGATGCGGTTCTCCTGACGGCTGATCTCCGCACGGCGCTGTTTGATCTCCTTATCGGCTTCTGCCTTCTGGGCATCCACCTCGGCCTTCAGCTTGAAGGCCTCGTCCTTTGCTTCCAGAACCGCTTCCTTGCGTTTCTGTTCTGCGGTCTTGATTGCTTCGTTCACCAGACGGGTGGCCTCGGCTTCCGCGCTGCCGATCTGGCTTCGGCGGTCTTTTTACGGTTGTTGTAACCAATAAAATAGCCTGCACCGATGCCCGCAGCAAGCGCGACGATCAAGATCACGATCCAGATGATCGTGGACATCGCATTTCACTCTCCTTTGTTAAAATTCAAAATTCTGAATCATAAGCAGGAGACGCTGTAGGGCAGGTGTAGGCTGCAAACATTTTTTATAAGTGAGCTTTCAATGCAAAAAGTGGCAACAAGACCACACGCACGGCCAATGCCGCACGAACAGGCTGCAAGCTTTTCTATCTACAGTTCTATCTTATATAAAAACAGGCAGGCTCTGCCTGTAAGGGACACGGGTCACGGGAACGACCTGCACACAGCGTCTTTTATTCCATACTACTATTTATAGTACGAAACAATTGCCCGCTTGTCAAGAGGAAAACCCTGCCCCGCAGAACATTTTGTGCAGAAAACAGGGACAGTATCCGCACCGGATGCCGTCCCCGTTCCCGTTTATTCCAGATACATCCTGCGCAGCCGCATCAGGCGCGCAGGGGTCAGGCCGTATTCGGCTTCCAGATAGTTCTCGGCGCTGCCGTATTTTGCGCGGATGGTGCGCAGCACAAAGGGTGCGGCTGCCGGGTCCACGCCCGCCTTGCGGTAATAGCGCATCCGGCAGGCCGGGTTTGCCGCGATCTCTTCGGCGTGCTCCGCCAGCACTGCGTCGATCTCAGCCTTGCGGCAGAGATTCGTGCGCTCATAGTCCGCACAGATCGTCTCATCCGAAGCGCCCAGTGCCAGCAGAATGAGCATGGCCGCCACGCCGGTGCGGTCCTTGCCGGCCGAGCAGTGGAACAGGATGGGGGTCTCGCCTGCTTCCAGCGCACGGAACAGCTCCTTGAACGCCTTGTTGCCAAACAGCATCCGCTCGTACATAGCCTGCACGAAGGTGCTGCCGTCGGCGCTTTCTTCATAGCCCTTCATCAGGGCGGCGATATCATCCGGCGCAAAGGAGATCTCGTGGCCGTCCTCGGCGCACAGGCCGCAGATCTGCACCAGACGTGCACCGTCCGGTACGTAGTCCGGTTCTTTCTGCACTTCCCCGCTGCTGCGCAGATCAAGGATCAGGCGCAGGCCCAGCGCGTCCAGCTTCGCGCGGTCGGCCTCACCGGTGAGCTTGCAGGTAGGATGCCGCGCCAGATCTGGCCCCACTTGATATGCTTGCCCTCGTCGGCTTCGTAACCGCCCAGCTCCCGGAAGTTGGTGCCGCCGGCAAAATCCAGCTGGGTGCCGGGCACCGGGTGGGCCGGTGCAGCCTTTGCCGCAGCGCTGGACAGCACCGGGAAATTGTAGAACGGCTTTGCGGGCCGTCCGCGGCGGGGCGGCAGGCTGGCCGAACCGCCCAGCACCTCCATCAGGTAGCTGCGCAGCAGGTCGATGTAGGCAGAGGAATGATCCCGCCGCTGCACCAGTGAGACGCACAGCGGGGCAGATCTTCCAGCAGCACATCCCGCACACGGTCCAGTTCCCGTCTGGCTCCCGGTTCATAGCGGGTCAGACAGGTGCAAAGCTGCTCCTGCACAAGATAATAGGCCTGATAAAAGCTGGGGCCGATCTCCGCATTCGGCGCAAAGCCCAACCGGGCGCAGGCCGACCACAGCGGGCTGAACAGATCCTGCCGCAAGCTGGGCAGCAGCACCCGCTGACCGCGCAGCTCTGCCAGCGGGATGCTCTCCTTATCCAGAACGCGTGCCCCCGAGGCACCAGCAGGCAGGCAGGGTCTGCCCGCAGGGTGGTGCGGGCCAGTACCGGCGCAGCACAGCCCAGATCGATGACCAGACCCGCGTCCAGCTCCCCCTGCTCCACATCGTCCGCCACCGCATCGTTGTCCATCATGCGGAAGCGCATCTCCACATGGGGATACTGCTGGCGGAACTTGTCCAGCTGGGTCTCCAATCCGGGTAGGTAGTCCGGCACCAGCGACACGCTGATGCCGATGCGCACCGGCTGCGCCGACTGGATCTCGGCCCGCAGGGATGCCTGCATCTGCTGGAACTGCTCCACTACCGGCGCGGCATGGCGCTGCAGGCTCATGCCGCGGTCGGTAAGGGTGAGCTTGTGGTGGGCGCTGAGGAACAGCGGCCCGCACAGCTCGGCTTCCAGCGCAGAGATGCTCTGCCGCAGTGCCTGCCGTGACAAAAACAGCCGCTGTGCCGCGCGGCTGTAATTCATTTCATCGCACAATACCAGAAAGTAGTGCAGCTGGCGGATATCCATGGTTTCCTCCCTGAGAAAAGTATCGTATAAAGAATACCGCCTTTTTACGCGATTGTAAAGCCGTTGGCAGCAAAAAACTGCCGCACAGCATTGCACTGTGCGGCAGTCAGAGCGTGGAACGATCAGATCAGGCTCAGAGCTTCCTCGTCGCCCACCAGCGTGAAGTCCGGATGCATCTGCAGGATGCTTGCGGGCACCTCCGGAGTGACGGGGCCGAAGAATGCCTTCTTGATGATCTCGGCCTTGCCCTTGCCGTTTGCCACCATGAGCACCTTGCGTGCCTGCATGATAGTCTTGATGCCCATGGTATAAGCCTGCTTGGGCACCAGATCCACATTGCCGTCAAAGAAGCGCTTGTTTGCCTCAATGGTCTCAGCGGTCAGGTTCACACAGTGGGTCTCCAGCTCAAAGGCTTCGCCCGGCTCGTTGAAGCCGATGTGGCCGTCGTGGCCGATGCCCAGCAGCTGCAGGTCGATGCCGCCCACAGCGTGGATGATCTGGTTGTACTTTGCGCAGGCATCCTCTGCATCGGGGTTGGTGCCGTCCGGCAGGTTGATCTTTGCAGGGTCGATATTCACCTTGTCGAACAGGTTGCGGTGCATAAAGCTCCAGTAGCTTTCCGGGTGCTCCTTGGGCAGGCCGCGGTACTCGTCCAGATTGACGGTGGTCACCTCAGAAAAATCGATGTCGCCCTTGTTGTACCAGTCCACCAGCTGTGCATACGCGCCCACGGGGGTGCCGCCGGTCGCCAGACCCAGCACGCAGTTGGGCTTCATAATGACCTGTGCCGAAATGATATTGGCTGCCTTGCGGGACATATCCGCATAATCTTTTGCACGAATGATCTTCATTACAAACGACCTCACTTATCATCTTTTTTGCCGCTCTGCACGGGCTGCGCAGAGTACTTCTGCGTTTAGTTTATCACATTTCGCAGACAAGCGCCAGTCATCCCGGCCATCTTTTCGGTGTGTTTGCACAAAAAGATGCAAAGCCCCGCCGTTTGGGCCGGCATTTCCGGTCACGAACGCGCAAAAACGCCGCCGAGCGTTTCCACACCGGCGGCGCTGCATGTTGAAAG
>ENA-OQJX01000659-OQJX01000659.1-human-gut-metagenome-genome-assembly--contig:-NODE-659-length-15063-cov-2.907070_pt1 | contig 15063 bp, 20 predicted proteins | sample MGYA00242615_ERZ504782 | MGnify/ENA primary metagenome ERZ504782 (study PRJEB26092, sample SAMD00036354) | human gut metagenome | host: Homo sapiens | study: EMG produced TPA metagenomics assembly of... | reverse complement strand
TTTGTTTGGAAAGTCGATTATTTGGACTATTTTTGCAAAAAAATATCGGATTTGTTTTTGAATTCCCAAAATATTTGTATCTTTGCACCCGCAAACGAAAATCATTGGGCTATGGTGTAATGGTAACACTACAGATTCTGGTCCTGTCATTCCTGGTTCGAATCCAGGTAGCCCAACAAAACACCAGCTTTTTACTGACAAAAACCCGCTAAAAATGCAATTTTAGCGGGTTTTTTGTGCTTTGACAAATACCATCCGAAAAAAGTTGACGCTAATTCGGTGGCTAATTCGGTGACACGAATGCTCTTTTTTGATATTTTTTTGAGTGGTTCTCAAAAAAAATAACGATGAGCCAAAAAAAGCAAACTTTCAATGTTCTTTTCTGGATAAGGAAAGGAAGAACGAATGAAAAACTGTCACCTCTTTCATGTCGGGTTACGATTTCGGGACAAAGATACGAAATTCCCACGAAACTATACCTACGGTCTGAATCATGGTCGGCAGTTGCGCAAAAGTCACTTGGTAAGACCGCCAATGACAAAGAAGCCAACCGGTATATCGAAGATTGAAAATCACGATCGAAGATACCGTTACCAAAATCAGACAGAAAAACTACCCTCTCAACATTGAGAACTTCAAACTCATGTTTCAGACACAGGATAATGAGTTCTCTACCATCAGCACACTGTTTGATTACCATGAAATCATGGAGAAGAAAAATCTCCGTGCCAGTACATTTGTCGGCTATCACGTAACGAAGAAACACCTGCTCAACTTTATACGTATCAAATACCATGTCTCTGACTATGATTTGACCGCCATTGACAAAGCTTTCGTTTATGAGTTTTACGCCTATCTGCAAGGCTATAAGAGGGAAGGGGAGACCGTATGCGCTGTCAATGGTGCATTGAAGCATATCCAGCGTTTCAAAAAGGTGATGAATGTCGCCCTGCAAAACGAATGGATAAGCCGGAACCCTGTCTGCCTGCTCAACGCCAAGAAAACGAAAGTAGAAAGAGGATTCCTGTCCGAAAAGGAACTGAAGAGCATCGAGGAAGTCCCTTTGCCCGCCAACCTCTCCATCGTGAGGGACGTGTTCGTATTTGCTGTCTACACCGGACTGTCATTTGTCGACATCAGTAACCTGACGAATGAAAATATAAATGTCGGTATCGACAAAAGCTTGTGGCTGAACTACTATCGTCAGAAAACGGACATACACGCCATGCTGCCTTTATTGCAGCCTGCTGTCTGTATATTAAAGAGGTATGAAGCATACCACAAAGGAAAACGGACTAATCATGTATTCCCGGTACCGCCTAACCAGGTGGCAAACCGATACCTGAAAAAAGTGGCTAAGGAAGCGGGAGTAGAGAAAAATATTACCTTCCACATGGCCCGACACACTTTTGCCACCACTATCACCCTGTCTCACGGCATACCGATTGAAACTGTGTCAAAAATGTTGGGACATACCAGCATCAAGACGACGCAAATCTACGCTAAGATTCTGGACACGAAAGTCATGGACGACATGGCGGCTCTCAAAGAATTGTACACCAGAAAGGAATCTCAAAAATCACCAGATAATAAAGCCGTAAACGGATGAAAACAACCGCAACCATCAGCCAGGAAGAACTGGAGCAGAAAGCTGTCGATAGCATGATAGCATACGAGAAGAGCCTCATTTCCGGACAGGAAATGAAGGATGCAGTCACCCGCGCGCTGCATCACTACGCCAACAGGGAAGGACACCGGGAAATCGTCCTGAAAGGGTGGATTATAAAAACCATCTACGCCCTCGACAGCAGCCAACTGAAAGACCTCGACCGGGTAGCTTTCACCTGCATGGATAAACAGCCGGTTAACCCCTGATAATTAACTCACATAAAAAACAAAATCATGAAAACAGAAACCAACAGCATGAGAATCGTGAAACCTGAAAAGGAATCTGAAAAAGCAGTCGTGGAACCCCAAAAGGAGAAAGCCACCGGAAAACCGAAGTACAAACCCGTGGAACCCGTCACACTCGAAACTGTTCCGGAAGATGCCGTGTTCATCCGCTCCACGGATGTATGCAAATTGCTCAACATCAGCAACTCAACGTTAAGGAACATGCGTGCGGAGCACGCAATCCCATTCTACAAACTGGGTGGGATATTTCTCTACAGCAAAGAAGAAATCATGAATTACCTCGCATCCAATTACAGTAGAAGAATCTAGCGAAAATGGCAAAAACAGGATTATCATATTATCAGGCGGAAACCGACCGCTTTCAGGACATCAAGGTAAAACGCCTGAAGAAGCGGTACGGCTGCGAAGGGTATGCACTGTACCAGTATATCCAAAACGAGATATACCGGGTTGAAGGCTGTTATATCCGTTTCACGGACGACCAGCTTTTTGATGTTTCCGAATACTGGGGCATTGAAGAGCAACGGGTAGAAAAAATCATTGAATATTGCACGGAAGTGGAATTGTTCGACACCATTACCTGGCATACGAATCATGTACTTACTTCCGTAGATATTCAGCAGAGATATCTCGAAATCTGCCGGAGAGCCAAGAAGAAGATTGTAATACCGGAAGATATACGGCTTGTCGAGATACAAGACGTGGCTTCCGGTGTGACAGGTGCGCCGCTACCTCTTTTCTCCGGTCAGGAAATTGAGACGAAAACCGGAAAAACAGTTTATGGTTCTCCCAAACTGGATACCGGAAAACAGACCGCAACCGATATCGGAAAAGAAACCGTAATCACTGCCGGAATATCTTCCGGCGTCATTATTCCGCAGAGTTCTGCGGAAATTCCGGAAACTCCGCGGAATTCTGCGGAAAAACGGCACAAAGAAAAAGAAAGTAAAGAAAATTCCCCCTCTATCCCCCGGACTATTCCGCCGGCAAGGGATGATGAGGACAAAGTTTCACTCTCTCCGGACGGGAATAGGGGAAATGTTTCCGCAGAATCCTGCGGGAAACGTCCGGAACATGGCGAAGAATACCGTTTGAAGTTGCAGCGGCTGGGTGAAACCTGCTACAATCTGGGGTGTTCGAAAGGAGATGTCCGTAAGGTTCTGATGATAGAAAATATTGCCATGGACGACAGCCCGATATGGCAACTGATTGAAGAGTTGAAGGCGAGCGGCGGACGTTATTCGTTCACCGGAGAGGTGTTGCCCGCCCTGTGGGGACTGGTGAAGACGGGGCGCCTGCGGATGATGGAAGAGCATACGGATGAGGTGAAAGAGGGCGTTCATAACGTCAGGCAGATGCTGTCGGGTATCGGCGTGCCGAGCTACGACATGGACGAATTATGCGGAGAGGCGAAAGGCAAAGAAGATGTCCTGCAAGAGGTTATACGGGAAATACGACGATCGAAAGGGCGGATTCTTTCGGTGAGCTGTTTCATCAGGTCACGGTTGAAAAAAGCGAAGAAAAACGAATTGCAAAAAACGGCATAAGCCACACAGTTATGAGTGAAGATAAAAACAAGACGCCGCTCTACTACCCCCGCAAAATGCGTACAGGGTGGTGCGTGGCGCACGAAGTGACAGCCGCGGGCGTCACTATCGAGAGATACGGAATACACTGCCAGACGTATGCGGAAGCATACCGACGGGCGGAAGTGATGAACCAGCAGCAACAGGCGCAAGCCTTCAACCAGCCAACTCTGACGGCAAGAGAGGGGGTGAACGATCATGAGCGAAAAAGTAAGCACGATCACCTTGCGACTGACAGCCGAAGAAGCCGCCCAACTGGAGATACTCAAAGACATCATTGGAAGAAGAGCGGGAGCGAAGCGATTAAATACGTCGTCAAGGAATACCCCCGTTTCTGTACCCACTACAAGCAGGAAGCGAAGGAACACGGAGAACTGAAACGAAAGTATCGGGAGCAGGGCGAAGCAGTGCGGGGTTTTCTGTCGGCACTCGACAGGTTGGAGAAAGCGGGCAGGGAGAAAGAGTAGGGGGAAACGATTGCTAGCAAAATACGCTCCGGAAGATCTTGGCCAATGAAATATTTGCTAGCAGATGTTTCCGGATCGTGTACTCGAGCTGCGTAAAAGTGCTAGCGGATTCTTGTTCTCGGTTCGTTCCGGAACAACTAATTTGCTAGCAATTAACGGGGATATCAGGTTGATGAAGCCGGGATCCCGACAGGTATGTGATAGCAAGTGAAGGTAATAGGCAAGTGCCGAACCAAGCGGATTACTTTCGCGAGCGACTTATCGTCTGACAGCTCACCGTGCCGCCGTGTGGTTCGTGGCAATGCGTGCAGCGGGAATCACCGCCGCCCACACAACCCCGTCCCCCGCAGCAGCACTCCGTCAGTGTTTAATAGCAATATTCCTTCACCGGCAGCGTTTCTCGGACGTTCAGTGTTCTGTGCACCGTGCCGCTTTCCTTGCTTTCCCGTAGCTGCCCAATGGGCGCAAAGAAAGCCGCCCTTTGACAGTGTTTCTATGGAACGTTCTTGGGGGAAGTCTTCCCAAAAGTTACTCCTGTGTGTAACAGTCGAGGCTGGCAAAGTGGGTGATTACGGAAGTTACTACCGCCTGACGCATACGGCTCCGGCTTCCGCTCACACCCCGGCACAGCCGGACTACAAGCGACAGCCTATGCGGTGGAAACCCTTGCGGAAGGGTATCCCCTGCGGAACGGGTGACAGCTGTGATGCCCGGTGCGGTTTCGCTCCGCCCGGCACTAACGCCGGGACTAAGGCGAGAATCCGCCACCTCTTTTCGGCTGACTATAGGAACGGAAGTGTTAGCCAGGAGTGCAGCCCTGCGGTGCGGGGTTCCCGGGTTTACGGTTGAGTGGGTTTGTATTGTGGAAGTAAGCACCCTTCGCCGTCCTTCGGGCGCGTGCAGACGTGATGCTGTGTGCGCTGTGACAGCAATTGTTTTCCTTCCGCCTTCCTTTTTGGGGGACACCCAAAAAGAGACCGGCAGAAAAACAAAGGGGTAGCGATATTAAACATAACGGGTCATTATGCCCGCACGCCTTGCCATTCAGGCAAGTCGGGTGCATAATGCGTGGTTATGTTTAATATGGATTGTTTTATTTTTCCGCCCCCGGGCGAAAAAAGCCATGCGGAGTGGAAACGCCACCACTATGGCGGCAAGCCGCCACCCCGACCACCGCCCCTTAGTTACTTCTGCCAGTCCCGAGCCGTGCGGTTTTCTGACCTGTTGCGGGTGTTTGTGCTTCCTGCGGGTTGCGCCTGGTGGCGTGCCCGGCTGACTGTTTACGCCTTTCGGAACATTGGAAATTCCCGGCGGTCGCTTCGCCGTCCGCCCCATGAAGCGGGGCGAGACGCCCCGCCGAAGAGTGCAAATAACAAATCCGTGACAATCGGGCAAATGTCACAAAATAAAATAGTAAAAAACGTAAGTTCTCAAAACTTATATTAAACAGAATAGAAATGAAAGAATCACATACAGGTATTGGTATCTGCCGTTGCTACCAATGCCGAATGAGAAAAAAGAACTGCAGCACATCGGGACGTAAATCGCTCAAACGGGCAATCAACAAGTTTCGCCGCAAGCAATTGAAGTTAGACAAAGTAACCAGGCACAATCACTTCGGCGGATATTGGGCCTAAGACTAATACATGCTTTTATCCGCCCCACACTGCACAGGAACACATTTTTTTCCTTTTTTCATCTACCTCTCCAAGGGCATGGATGAACGGCAGACAAGAAATTTCAGATAAAAATACCGCACGACGTAGGAGCGCAGGATATTTTTATCTGAAATAGCGTAGCGGTTCTTGACTGACGGACGGCCGTGACCTATCTTTGTAGAAGAAAAGAGGAAAAATACGCTGTAAAACAGCAAACTTATCATTTATCCTTTCCCGTCACTTTATAGATAATTGCGTTTCTGTCTGTGTCACTACGTTTATTTACAGATGGAATCATACGGGAATAAAACGTAAAAACGCCCAAAAACAGCCGGAACGGAAGTAAAAACGTACTTGAAACCCTTCGAGGTGTTTTCAAAAATTCATCAGACGTTTTTTTTATTTCGTCAGACGTTTTTTGAAAAACTCCTGATGTTTTCTATGAGACTTTCAGAAGCATATTCCGTTCACCAAATATCCGCAAATGAAAAGCCCGGTGAAATGATTTCTCATTCATCGGGCTTTTTCCTTGGTTTGTTTGCGATGTACGAAACGAGGATAATGCGCTAGCAGGCGTTTTCTTCGTTACCGGTCATTGTTTAAGCTGCCGGGTCTGGAGCTTCTCCGCCGCCTTCGTCAGGTTTCGGATTTGGTTTCTCATCTCCTCCTTCGCCATCTTCGTTCGCTGCGCTTGCTCCTGCCTTGGAGAAAGAATACATTGAAACGGCTTCCTTGATTTCGGCAGAAGGAACATAGATGACACGTGCTTTTTTCACACTGCTTGCTCCACACTTGCTGGCATCTTCTGTACCTTTACCGGAAACGGAAGGACGGAATGAACCGAGATCTCCCAGGCGGACGGGTGAACCGTTTGCGAGGTTGCGCTTGATAACGACCATCAATGCGTCAAGAACTGCTTGATGTCAGAACCGGTCAGTGTACAACGGTCTGCGATCTGGTCAACGATTTGTTTTTGTTTCATTTCCGGAGCGAGCACTACCTGCGCATAGTATTTTGCTGCAGCGGCTTTGTCCTGCGGATTCTTGCGCAAAGCGGGTTTGATTGTAATTGCCATGTTAATTAGTGTTTTAATGATTAATAATGTTGCAAATCTACATATACGTGCGTGGGCGTGCAGACGTATGTTCTTATCTGTGATGATACGTGTTTCATCATACGATTATGTACATGAAAAAAGGGCTGCGGTTTGTATTCCGCAGCCCTCCAAACAGGGGTTTTCACTCCGATCGTAAAGTTTACTCCTTAATCGTTTCTCCTTTCATCATCTTTCACGGGACTGTCTGCCCCGGTGAGCCAAACAAAAATTTTACCGATAACTTTCAATACCTTCAACGTCGTTCTCCAAAATGGTTTCATAATGACCTCCTTTTTAATTGTTTCCCGCAAAGGTAGGGGAAATGAAGAATGAAGAATGATGAATGAAGAATTGGCTGCGCTTTCATACATTTACATCTGCATAGTAATTCTTCATTCATCATTCTTCATTAAATACCCGTATTCGACAGAGACGCAGAAGCAGGGGCATTGTTTGATGTACTCGCAGGGTTCTATGGTACCGTTGTGGTTGAGGTCGGGCGAGAGGTCGCGGTGACCGCAAATCTTTGCTCCCGAATAGGTGAGCAGCAGGAAGCGGAGAAGGGTTTCAAGGCTTTGTTTTTGTGCGTCGGTGCGGGTGTCGGCGGCACGTCCGGAAGCGTCCAGGCCTCCTTCGTAGGCAACTCCTATCGACGGGGTGTTGTAGCCTTTGGCGTGGGCGCCGACATGGGTGATGTCGCGCATGTGATGTATCGTTCCGTCTTTGGTGATGTAATAGTGATAGCCACATTCGGCAAAACCTTGACGTTTGTGCATGGAGTCGAGGGCTTCCGGGGTGAGGTTGCTTGTGCAACGGGATGCGGTGCAGTGCACCACAATCAGGGTGATGTTTCTTTGTTTAATCATTGTTTTTTGTGGGTGATTATGTGGATGATTTTTAGTTGTGTATTCTTGTTCTACCCCCCTTCCGTCCCCCTTTGGGGGAGACGCTTGTCGGGGGAAGTGCTCTTCCCCCTTGCCGCAGGGCGTTCCCCTAGCAAAGAGGTTCGGGCTGTAGCCGTAGGAGCTGCTGCGCTAGGGCTTAAAAGGGTGAGCCGAAAGAGATGGTTATCAGTTCCTTTTGTTTGGGGGTGAGGATACGGTTACTTAACTGGTAGTTTGTTTCCTGCAATGCTTCGAGTAGTTCGGAATCGTCTTTTATCCATTGTTTGAGGCGGATAGAAGCGGATGCAGGTGCTATATTCGGGAAATAGAGAACGGCCAGTTCTTTAAAACCGTAGCTACGGTTGGTTAAACTTTGGCAGTTGTTTTGTTGGTGCACGTTGGTATACATAATTATAGTGTTGGTTTACAGATGTAAAGATAGGCTTTTTAGTGGCTGGTTGTTACCTGTATACTTGGTAGATATAGTTATATATGTTTGTTGGCAGAGGAAATTTGTGATATTCGGGCAATTGTCACGAATTTCTTTTGTCCGTAACTTTTCGGCGGGGCGTCTGCCCCGCTTCGTGAAGCGGACGGCGAAGCGACCGCCGGGAATCTCCGATATTCTGCAAAGACTGTCCGCAGGGTGCAAACAGTCAGCCGGGCACGCCGCCAGGCGCAGCTCGCAGGAACAGGAAACCCGCAAGATGTCGGAAACCCTGCAGGGAACCGGGATAGGCAGGGGTAACTAAGGGGTGGTGGTCGGGGTGGCGGCTTGCCGCCACAGTGGTGGCGTTTACATTCCGCAGGGCGCAGTCCGCAAGGGTGAACATTAAACGGAGTAACTTTATGCTCGTTCCTGAAACAACAGAAAAGCCCGCAAACAGCAGGAATATTTGGAAGATGCTGTTATGTTGAATTAAAGCACAAAATCCGGAACGGTTTTGTGACTAATTAAACATAATTGCTCTTCCGGATTTCCTGCGCAAAAGCTGCACTCCATCAGAAAAACCGGAAGAACACGGCGCAAGCAGCATCACGTCTGCACGGCGGCGGAAGCTTGCGCCGCCTTCTATCCAAACAGCCTGAACCGCTCAATCATAAAACACGGGAACCCCGCACCGAACGGCTGCACTCCTGACTAACAGCCCGTTCCTATAGTCAGACGAAAAGAGGTAGCGGATTCTCGCCTTAGTCCCGGCGTTAGTGCCGGGCGGAGCGAAACCGCACCGGGCATCGAAACTGTCACCCGTGCCGCAAGGCTTACATTCCGCTAAGGATATCATCCGAAAGGGTGCCCATCGCATAGGGTGCTGCTTCCTTTGCTGTATTCGGCAAGTGAGGGAGCGGCAACCGGAGCCGGATATAAGACGGGAGTAACTTCTGCTATCGTCCGCAAGGGTGTCCACCGCATAGGCTGTCACTTGTAGTCCGGCTTTGCCGGGGTGTAAGCGGGAGCCGGAGCCGAATGCATCAGGCGGTAGCAACTTCCGTAATTACCCACTTGGCAAGCCTCGACTGTTATACACCGGAGTAACTTTTGGGGAGACTTCCCCCAAGAATGTTCCATAGAAACACTGTCAGAGGGCGGCTTTCTTTGCGCCAGTCCGACGGCTACGGGAAAGCAAGGAAAGCGGCACGGTGCACAGAAACACTGAACGTCCGAGAAACGCTGCCGGTGAAGGAATGTTCCGATTAAACACTGACGGAGTGCTGCTGTGGGGAGCGGGGCTGTGTGGGCGGCGGTATTCCCGCTGCACGCATTGCCACGAACCACACGGCGGCACGGTGAGCAATCAGACGAAAAGTTTCAAGCATGACTTTTTTCCAGTTTGCTAGCACATACCTGGCAGGATCCCGGCTTCATCAACCTGTTATCCCCTGCCAACTGCTAGCAGAATCCGGCAGCCGGCTTCTTCCAAGACGAAACATTTGCTAGCACTATTCCCGAGCTGCAGCAGCTGATCCGGAAAAATCTGATAGCAAATCTTTCCTACTGCAGCCGATGTGAGTTATACAGCCATCGGTTCCTCTTTGATAATCGAGATTTCCAGTGCGTTTTCAATCTTGGTCAAAGTTTCGAGTGAAAGGTTCTCCCGTCCTCTCAACACCTTTGAGATGTATTGCGGGCTGCAATTCATTTTTTCAGCCAATTGCTTTTGGCTCATTCCTAATTCTTCCATCCTGTCCAGCATCAGCATGGCAATATTTTGCGAATGTCGGAGCCAAGACTTGTTTGTTTCAAGGAAGTCAAACAGCTCACGCCATTTCGAAGGCGTTGGAGAAGCATGTTCTTCAAGCTTTGTGCGATAGATTTCATACGATTTTCCATATCATTCCTCCCAAATTATAATTCACTAATATACTCTATAAACCCTTCGTCGTCAATGATTCCTTCTTCAAGCAAGTAGCGTCGAACCCTGTCTATTTTCACAAGTTCCTGCCTGGTGTGCTCTCTTTCCTGCATCGTAGCCGTCAGCTTGATGGCGCCTCCGGTGATGATGTAGTTGCCTTGAATCAATTTGATAGCGTATAGCCGGAGCCATGACGAGTGACCGTATTTACGTTTTAACCGAGCCTTTTCTTTTTGCAGCATCATATCCGAAGCCTGGTTGTTGTCCAGCGGGCGGAATATCTTGCTTAAATCGGTTTCCGGGGAGATGTCCATTATGATGTATCGAAGGCGTTCACTATCTTCAATAGTATCGCTGATAGCTTCTTTTATATCTGTTATTTTAAAGTAGGCGTTCAAGTCATCTATATTCTCCTTGAAGAAAGTGCGTAGCCAAACCACGTCGGCCCAGTTGTTGAACACCTTATAAAATTCGTTATCATCCTCGCCTTCAAAGTGTACAGCCCATAATTTTCTGTCTCCAGTAATGTCGTCAAATGTCATATCTCCTTGTTTTATAGTAAGACAAAGATACGCAAAAGTAACGAGATAATAACTTATAGGTTGATTATTTAGCAAGAAAAATGTTTTATTTAGTTGGTTTAGTGGTTGTATGGTAGATGGTGGTGTCTGTGTCCCAGTCATTAATTTCATCATTCGTGTTTATTTGCAGACTGTCAATGAGAGTTTTTTGATGAGTTATTTCCGGTTGTTCGCAGCCTCCTATCAGTTGTATAATGAATATTATTCCTGCTATAACGATTCCTGCTATGGTATTATTGATAACATTTCTTTTTAAGCCTTTAATATAAGAATTCTGATACCTGTTATTTTGCATAATTTATATTTTTTACGCTGTGAAGTTAATAAATTAAATGCGATATTTATCGTTATTTGTCACTTTAATTAGGTTTATCCGATTAAAAACGATACCTTTGTATTACAAAACTTGAATCCTCAATGGGATATTAAAAGAGGGTTTTTGCCAAAGTCGGTGTCTAATTCGGTGACACTACGAAAATAGGAAGCTGTTAATTCATTATGAATGAGACTATAAAGGAATTAAAGTTTGAGGCAGGTAGCCCAACAAATTATAAGACAAAATAAGCTAAAAGCCGTTATTACTAGATAATAACGGCTTTTTTGCATGTTTAATAGTATGTGTCTCTAAACTTCTCACCATCAAGAGGTCACATAATAGGTTACTGGAAGTTTTAAAAAAAAAGTTCCTCGGTGGCAAATTCGGTGACACGAATGCATGTTGATAGTCCGAAAAACGCTAATCTTATGAAAAGCCGTGAAGTTGATTGATAAAGAATAAATCCTTAAACTGGCTGTCGTCTTGTTTAGTAGAAAAGAAAAACAGGTTTTATAGCTCAAGTGAGTATAAAACCTGTTTCTAATTTTTCTAAATCGGGCAGAACTCTTATTCTTCTGCTTTTATTGATTCATCGATTACTTTGATCTTTTGTAATACCAGTTCCAAGTCTGCTTTCAACTTATCTACCTTGCGGTTCAATTCAGTCAGCAGGCTGCTGCCTTTCTTAGAAGTAGAAGTCAGGAAGCCCAGATTGTTCTCATAAGTCTGAAGCTCATTCTTCATATTCTCATAAGTACGTACCAGCTTTTCACGTTCTCTGTACAGAGATTGAGTACCGCTTCCCTGGATATTGCTGATATTCGAACGGAAGTTACTTAACTTCTTGTTGGAAGCATTGATGTTAAAGCGGTCGAATAGCTGATCGATGATTCCGTGATACTGCTTGTATAACTTATCTTTTTCTTTGAACGGCACATGACCGATAGAGTTCCACTCTTTCATTAAATCCCGAACCAAGGTACTTGCTTCTTCGGTATCCATGCTTTCATCAATAGCGGATAACTTCTCGATCAACGCTTTCTTCTTTTCCATATTCTCTGTTTCTACAGAACGTTGTGAAGAAGTAGCTTTGTTCTTTTGTTCGAAGAAGTAGTCGCAAGCTGTGATAAACCGTTTCCAGATAGCATCCGAGTGTTTCTTGGCAACAGGTCCGATGGTCTTCCATTCTTTTTGAAGTTTGGTCAGTGCATCGGCAGTTACTTTCCAGTCTGTACTATCTTTCAAGGCTTCCGCTTTTTCGCAGAGCGCTTTCTTCTTTTCCAGATTCTCGTTCATTCCTTCTTTCAGGCTCTTGAAGAATTCTCCTTTCTTCTTGAAGAAATCATCGCAGGCATGGCGGAAACGCTCGAAGATCTTCACATTCATCTTCTGGGGCGCAAAACCGATAGTTTTCCATTTGTTTTGCAAGGCAATCACTTCCTGGTCTTGTTTTCCCAGGCAGAGAATGTTTTCAGTTCATCATACTCAATCGCTTCAACGATTTCGCAGATGACGGTTTTTTGATCCAAATTATGCTGTTCGGCTTCTTTCAACGATTCGAAGTGCTGCTGATGGCGGCGGTTGACAGCGGTAGAAGCTGCTTTAAACCGATTCCAGATTTCATCACGCAGTTCTTTGGCTACCGGACCTGTATCGCGGAACTCCTGATGCAACTTCTGAAGTTGGTGGAAAGCGGAAACAACATCTTCCTCGTCAGCCAACTTTTCGGCAGCTTCGCAGAGATGTGTTTTGATTTCCAGATTCTTTTTGAAGTCATATTCGCGGAATTCATTGTTCAGTTTCAATAAATCGTAGAACTTCTCTACATATAATTGATAGTTTTTCCAAAGTTCATTCACTTTACCTTGCGGCACCAGTTTCGTATCATTCCATTGCTGTTGCAGCTTCTTGAACTCTGTATAAGATTTGTTGGCGTCATCTCCGGATTCCACCAATTCTTTCAGTTCTTCAATAATGGAAAGTTTCACTTGCAGGTTTTCTTCCTTTTGGCGTTCCAGCTCGGCAACCTGTTTGCTGCGTTTTTCCTTGATAACCCTCATCAGACGTTTGAATTCTTCTTCCGTCGGGTCCTCTTCGGCAACAAAATCTTCAATGTTTCCACCGTTGTCTGTAAACTGTACCTTAGCAGCTTCCAACTCGGCATTATGTAACTTGTAGAATGATTGTTTCAGATTGTCAATTTCCTGCTTGTTCGCATTTTCAGCGTCTTGCGCAAGCTCTTTTAGCTGGTTTAGTACATCTTCCTTAGTGGCAGGTTTAGGAGCTGCTTCAGGTTGAACTTCGGCAGTAACATCTTCAGCCGGAGTCTCTGTAATAGCTTCAGAAACCTCGACTGTTTTCTTTTCTTCTTCTAATTCCCCTTGGTTCAAGGTTGATTAGTGTCATGAGCGTCCATCATTGTATATTAGTTTTGGGTCACAAATTAATGAAATAAAACGATTACTTCATACTATTTTGCTTATTTTTTTTTGTTTATCGTGTTTTTATGACAATAAAACGGTTATTCCCATGTACAACATCATTCCGATGATGTCATTTGTAATGGCTATAAACGGACCTGTTGCAATGGCTGGATCGATTTTGAACTTCTCCAATGTCATCGGTACCAGTGTCCCGAAAATAGAAGCGAACATTACCACGGCAAACAGCTGATGGATACGGAATAGGTGACCGTAGCCGTTGCGCCGAACCTGATAAAGTTGTAGGTGTATACTAATAAGGAGATAATAGTGGCATTAATTAAAGCTACTACCGATTCCTTGGTAATCTGCTTGAACGTGTTTTTAGCGTCCAGCGAGCTGTTTGCCAAACCTTGTACGATGATTGCCGAAGATTGTGTTCCGACATTTCCTCCTGTACCACCGATTAGCGGGATGTACAGTGCCATTTCGGGATGGGCAGCAAAGGTGGAGTCGAAATTACCCAATATCATAGAGTTGCCGATTCCGCCGATCATACCGATTAATAGCCAGGGGAGGCGGGCGGTGGTCTGTCTCAATACATTATCGTCTGTTTCTACGTCCTGCGAAAGACCGGATGCCAACTGATAGTCACGTTCCGACTGCTCACGGACTTCATCCATGACGTCGTCGACGGTGATTTGTCCCACAAGCCGACCGATACTGTCGACAACGGGGATAGCCACCAAGTCATACTTCTCAATCGCCTGTACTACCTCGTCAATGGGAGTATCTACGTGTACCGAAATCGGATCTTTCTGCATCACGTGTTTCACTTTGGATACAGAAGGGGAAGTAATCATCTTTTTGAGCGGGAAGATACCTCGCAGACGTTCGTCATCGTCAATGACATATACGTAATAGATTTCGTCCAGCTCTTCCGCCTGTTGCCGCATCTCTTTCAGACATTCGGGCATACTCCAGTTTTCGTTGACGAGTACCATTTCCGTACCCATCAAACCACCGGCGGTATTTTCGTCGTATTTCAACAAGTCGACGATGTCTCCTGCCTGTTCGATGTCTTCGATGTGCGAAAGAACCTCTTCCTGCTTGTCTTCATCGAGTTCACGCATCAGGTCTACGGCATCATCCGTGTCCATGTAGTCAACGAAACGTTTGGCGATTGTCTCCGAAGGAAGCATTTCGAGTAGCTCTTTACGAGCATCTTCGTCCATTTCGACAAGCACGTCGGCGGCAATTTCGTTATCGAGCAGGCGATAGACGAACTTAGCCTCTTCCGCATTCAGGTCATTGCACAATTCGGCGATGTCGGCCGGATGGAGGTCGATGAGAAGACCTTTTACCTTGTCGGCGTCTTTTTGCTCAATAAGGTGTTTAACGTTGTCAATGTATTCCTCGTTCATCGTTGTCAATTACAAATTACGAATTACAAAATCCAGTTCTCTGCTCACTGTTGCCCGCCAATTATTGGGCGTTGCCGGCTGTCTTTAATGCTTCTTCCACTTTATTGGTCAGATCGATAAATTCGGCTACCGATAGTTGTTCCGGGCGTTTATTAAATAAGATGTCCTCCGTGAGCGGACAATCTTTGCCTAAAATAGGTTTGATGGAGTTGCGCAATGTTTTCCGTCGCTGGTTGAAGGTCGTTTTCACTACTTGCTTGAACAGTTTTTCGTCGCATCCCAACTCTTTAGTCTCGTTGCGTGTCATACGGATAACAGCACTTTTCACTTTGGGAGCGGATTGAACACGTGTTCGCTGACAGT
>ENA-OQJX01000658-OQJX01000658.1-human-gut-metagenome-genome-assembly--contig:-NODE-658-length-15102-cov-4.880935_pt1 | contig 15102 bp, 14 predicted proteins | sample MGYA00242615_ERZ504782 | MGnify/ENA primary metagenome ERZ504782 (study PRJEB26092, sample SAMD00036354) | human gut metagenome | host: Homo sapiens | study: EMG produced TPA metagenomics assembly of... | reverse complement strand
GTTTTATTTGCTTTCGTATATTGATAGATCAACTTAAAAATCATTATTATGAGAAACATTTTTATTTTGTTGCCGACTATTTTGCTATTGTGCACATTGGGGCATGTAAGAAAAATTCTGGGGTGGAGGAAGCCTTGCCGGTGTTGGATTTTCGTCAGGATATACCTGAAAAAGAAGTGACTTTGCAGGATATAGGGGATGTCAGGTATATCCGTTTTCACACATCCGACAGTATTTTGTTGGGAGACCATATGCGCTTGCTCCCCTGTGGTGATAAACTCTTTTTCTATGATCGGAGAGGCGGTGATGTTTTAGGGTTTGATAAGGATGGCAATAGTTTAGGCCGCTTTAACCATAAAGGGCAGGGAGCCGACGAGTATACAGGTATTTATTATTTTGCCTTCGACCAAGAGAAAGCGGAGGTTTTTATCTGTGCCCCTAAAAGAATACAGGTTTACGGGATGGATGGCAGATATAAGCGCTCGCTACCGATCCCAGATTCCATTTTGATAGACGATATTATCTCTTTGAATGGCCGGTTCCTGTTATTGTCCGAAATGAGAAATACCCCTTTTATCCAAGATGGCGAACTGAAAAAATATGCTGAAGAGCTTCCGGATCCCAATCCTTATCCCTTCCTTTTGATGGATAAGGAAACCGGTAAGATCGAAGCTGTGCCGGTAAGGTCTGAAGGGCGTTTTCAGAATCTTGTATGGACCATGCGGGAAGGTAAGCCTTTTATCCTTGTGGGACGCCAACAGCACTTCTTTCCAGCTGGCGGGAAATACCTGTTGAGCCAGCCGGCAGCCGATACGCTCTATGCTATTTCCCCATCCCGTGAACTGGTTCCGATGTTTGCCCGTTTGCCATTGACTAAAGAAAAAGATGGTAAGATCGGCTGTGCCTTAATGGCGGCAACTTCCCGGATTATGCTTGTGGATGCCGTCTTTTTGAAAGATGAAGGAATGAATCAGTTGAAACGTCAACTCTATGTCTATGATATAAATAAGAAGAGTCCTGCCGTCGGCAGTTTGGTTAATGTTGAATTTGAAGGATACAATAATCAATATCCGGTTGTTTCGGATAACAAATTATATTTTATCCTGTATCCCCATGTTCTGTTGGAGGCAAAAGAGAATCATAAGTTGAGCGGCAAGCTGTTGGAGATAACGGAAACACTGGACGAAGAGGACAATCCAGTGTTGGTGGAGGTCGAACTGTATTAGTTTTTTCTGTATTCGGTAGTAGCGTCTTTTCTATGCCGGATAATAAACCAATAGTGTCTAATTATTGTACACCATTGTCAAATAATTGGACACTTTGAAAAAATATCGTTGTATTTATTTATTTGAATTTTAGTGTATTATGCGTTTTGGCACATTTTTTGATCCTATAAAGGCAGAATATAATAAATTAATGACGATATGAAAAACTTAAACATCGCAGTTCGTTCCCTTTTTAAGAAAGGGCGACACAACGGAATGAAAATTGTTTCCCTGAGCGTAGGGTTATCGGTCGCTTTGGTCTTGATTGCGAAAATCTATTTTGAACAGTCGTATGATACGTTCTATCCGGATGCTGATCGTATCTATCGATTGACTGAAAGTTTTGTTACAGCAGATGGAAGTGGCGACTTTCCTCAAGTTCCTGGGGCCGTGGCAAGCGGGATGAAGGCTGAAGTTCCTGGTATCGAGGAGGCAACTCGCTTGACATATATTGCCGGTGAAGGAACGACATTCAAGACGCCGGAAAAAGAACGCTATTTTGCTGATTATATCTTGATGGCAGATAGCAATGTGTTCGATGTTTTGCAGCGGCCGATTCTGCTGGGTAACCCGAGAGAGGTGTTGGCTCGTCCCTGGTACGCCATGATCTCTCGTTCATTGGCTGAGAAGATGGGGGGCATCGATGCGGTAAACGGGATTCAGATCACTCCGGACGATATGCCGGGAATGAAGCTGACGATCGGGGGCGTATTTGAAGATATTCCGGAGAACTCGCATCTGCGGTTTGATATGTTGGTTTCTATGAACGGTATGAATGAATGGAGTCGTACCAATTGGGTGGGCAACGATCGTTATTTGAGTTACGTGCGCCTTTCTCCGGGTGTCTCCCCTGAAAGCTTGAAACCGGCCATACATGAAATGACACTGCGCCATATCGACCAGGAAGAAATGCAAAAGGCTGGAGTTGAATTAGATTTTTTCATGAAGCCAATGTTGGAGATGCATAGTGGCAGCAGTGATGTCGAAAACATGATGATGATGCTTGCCGTTTTGGCTTTCGCTTTGTTGTTTACGGCAGTTATGAATTATATTTTGATTGCAATCTCTTCGATCGTCAACCGGACGAAAGAGGTGGCAGTACACAAGTCTTATGGTGCTTCGGAAGGAAATATCTATAGTATGATAATGTCCGAAACATTTGTACACATGATGATTTCCTTACTGTTAGCTATTTTTATCATCTTCTTATGCCAAGATGTGATCGAGGATTTGTTAGGCGTTTCGGTAGCGAACTTGCTGCTTTCAAAGGGGGCATGGCTACTGTTGATGATATGTGCAGTTGTCTTTTTGTTGACAGGGTATGTGCCGGGTTTCCTGTTTGCTCGCATTCCGGTAGCTTCTGCGTTTCGTAATTTTCGTGAGAGCAAGCGGGTGTGGAAATTAGGGTTGTTATTCTTGCAATTCATTGCGGCGGGATTGTTGGTCACCTTGTTGATGAATGTGATTCGGCAGCATCAGTTTATGATACATGATGATCCAGGCTATGCTTACGACCGTTTGGCTTATTGCAACATCGCAGGACTCGATTCGACGAATCGGTCGAAGGTTTCACAGGAATTGATGCGTATGCCGGAGGTAGAAATGGTTTCAACAGCCTATGCATTGCCTCTTAGTGGTATGTCGGGAAACAATATCTCGTTGCCCGGATCGGAAGAACAGTTGTTTAATGTGGCAGACCAATATTGGGTAGGAAATGGCTATCTGGAATTGATGGAAATCCCCGTGATCGAAGGCGTTCATTTACGGAAAACGTTGCTGTTTCTTATGAAATTATGGTGAATCGCGCCTTTGCCGAAAAGATACAGATGTATGCCAATTGGCCGGATGGACCGATAGGAAAGCAGATTTTTATTACCGGACATGACCAGGGTGAGAATGTCAATGCCATGTCGGGAGGTTACTACACCATTTGCGGTGTATATGAAAATTATCGGATCGGCTCTTTGGCTCGCTTGGATGATCGCCCTTCGGTCTTGTTTTACAGTAGTACTCCTTTATCGATCCAATTGGTTAAGTTCAACACTTTGACAGCCGAGGCGGTTGATAAAGTCAACAATCGTTTATTGGAAGTGATGCCGGACCGCAATGAGACATTGTCGATCTATTCGGTAGATGTCGTCAATTTATATCGGGATTCCCGGAAATTCCGCGATCAAGTGCTGGTTGGAGGGATCATCACGCTAATTATTTCCTTGATCGGTCTTATCGGATATACAAACGATGAGATCAACCGTCGTCGCAAAGAGTTGGCTATCCGCAAAGTGAATGGGGCGGAATCATTCGACATTATCCGGATTTTCTTGAAAGATATTATGCAGATCGCCATTCCGGCTGTTTTGATAGGATGTGTCGGTTCCTATTTTATCTCGGACTATTGGCAAGAACAGTTCCAGGAAAAGGTTAGTTTGCATCCTATGGTCTTTATCATAGGCGCTCTCTCGGTTTGGGTGATAGTTGCCATTTGTGTGGTTTATCGTACTTGGAAAGTGGCTAATTCGAATCCAGTGGAAAGTCTAAAATCAGAATAAGTTGAACACCCTTCATTTTTCGGTGAGTGTCTAATATCTTTACACTACTGTCCAAAAATTAGACACTCCCCAGAAATATCGAAATCTTTATAATGTTGTAAATAAATAGTTTATATACTTTGGCACGCTGTTTGCCTATAAGTAAGCAAGAAGAAGTAATAACAATAAAAACAGATACAGTCATGATTAAAATTGAAGGATTAAGTAAGTTTTTTCGTACGGAAGAAGTGGAAACGATAGCATTGAACGGAGTGTCGATGGAAGTGAAGGATGGTGAGTTTGTGGCAATCATGGGCCTTCCGGCTGTGGAAAGTCCACCTTGCTGAATATCTTAGGTTTGCTGGATAATCCGACGTCGGGCGACTATTACCTGGCGGGCAAAGAAGTCGGACACCTGAAAGAAAAAGAACGTACACAGGTGCGTAAAGGCAATATCGGTTTCGTGTTCCAGAGTTTTAACCTGATCGATGAACTGAATGTATTTGAAAACGTGGAGTTGCCGCTTACCTACCTGAAAGTGAAAGCAAGCGAGCGCAAGCAGATGGTGAGTGATATCCTGAAACGCATGAACATCAGCCACCGGGCCAGTCACTTCCCGCAGCAGCTTTCCGGAGGTCAGCAGCAGCGTGTAGCCATCGCCCGTGCCGTCGTTTCGAATCCGAAAATCATTCTCGCCGATGAGCCGACCGGTAACCTCGACTCCAAAAACGGTGCTGAAGTGATGCAACTCCTGACTGAACTAAACAAAGAAGGAACCACTATCGTCATGGTGACCCACTCTAAACACGATGCGAGTTTCGCCCACCGCGTGATCAACCTGTTCGACGGTAGTATCGTTTCATCCATAAGCGAATTCATTTGATTTTTTGCAAAAACGCATAGACACATTCAAATTGTTTTTTGTAGATATATCCGGCTTGGGAAAGTCGGATATATCGCTTAATTAAAAGTAACATTATGAGCAATCTATTGGATATAAAATCTTTTCTGAAATTCCTGAGCCGGAATAAAGGGTACACGGCGATAGATGTCTTCGGACTGTCCGTTTCGCTGATGTTCGTGATCCTGATTGCGGTATATGTGGAACGGGAATTGAATATCGACAAGCAGCAGGCGAATTACGACCGGATCGTTGCTATCGGCAATGAAGAGTTTTTGGAATCGGCTGTTCCGGTTTCTTATTGGTTGGAAGAACGTTATCCGGAAATCGAAAAAGTCTGTCCGGTCATCACGGATCAGGGGAAGGGCAAACAGATTTTTTATGGCGACAAGAAGTTGACGGCTGATCTTGTGTATGCGGATTCAACGTTTTTCGACCTTTTTTCGTTCAAGGTACTCGATGGTGACCGTGACCGGCTTCTGGAAGATCCCTACAGCGTGGTAGTTTCGGAAAGCTTTGCCCGGAAAGTATTCGGTAATGATAATCCGATCGGGAAGAGTTTGCGCATCAGCGACTCGACCAGTGTCATGGTAACCGGTGTCATGGAGGACATCAACCGTTCGGTGATTCCGAATATGGACCTGTTGGTGCGTATCGAGCGGGTGACGGAATTCAACCAGTCATTGTCGAAGACAAATCCGGGTAATGCCGGCTCCTGTGTCTCGTTCCTGTTGCTGAAGCCGGGAATGGACTTGCAGGGACGGGCGGATGAGATATTGAGCTTTTTCAAAGAGCGGTATTGGCTTTACAAGAATGATTTCATGAAAGAGGTGCGCATTGTTCCCCTTTCGGAGATCTATTTCGGAAATACAGGGGTGCATAGTTTGAACCGAGGGGATAAGCGCTTTTCATTGGTCCTGATGTCTGTCGGTATCCTGATCCTGATTTTCGCGATCATCAACTATATCAACCTGACGGTTGCACAGGCCGGCCAGCGGGCGAAGGAGATGGCGACACGCCGCCTTTTAGGTTCTTCGCGTGTGGAACTGTTCCTGCGGTTGATGCTGGAGGCTACTTTCCTGACAGTCGTTTCGTTTATTATCGGGCTGATGTGTGCCAAGGCGGCATTGCCGTATGCCAATGATTTGTTGCAGGTGCGTTTGACGTTCGATGTGCTGGCGACACCACTTTGGATAGGGGCGATCGTTGCATTTATTGTGCTGACGGGAGCTTTGTCGGGACTCCTTCCGGCCTTGATGATCTCGTCGGCCAAGCCGATCGACGTAGTGCGCGGGACGTTCCGCCGGCAGACGAAGATGGTGTTCAGTAAGGTCTTTATTACGTTTCAGAATGTAATTACGATCGCCATGATCGCTGCCTCGCTGACGATGTATCTCCAGATCGACCATCTGATACATGCTCCGTTGGGCTATAATACGACGAACATCATCGAATCGAATAATGTTTTCCGTTCGAAGAGCGAGATGGAGCGGGCGGAAGATCTGTTGCGCCAGCTTCCGATGGTCAAGGCCGTCGGTCACAGCAACGGGACACCTTCGAGTGGGACGAACAATATGAGCGGAACTTATGAAGGCAAATCGCTCAGCTTCCAGCAAGTGCAGGTCGACAGTGCGGCTTTCCACATCTTCGGTTTCGAAATCAAGTCGGACAACCGGGTGGCTAATGCCGATGGAGGCTGGTATTTGAACGAGCTGGCTTTTAAACAGATGGAACTGACGGAAGATGCCCCTTCTTTCAAGATGTATGAAAATACGGTCCCGATCTTAGGGGTGATCCGTGATTTCCAGTTGAGGGACATCACGCGGGAAAATTCACCGGTGATGTTCCGTTTCCGGAATACGGAATCCGGCTGGTGGCCGTGGGATTATGTGATCGAGGTACAGGGTGATCCTGTCGAAGCATATGAGTCTGTGCGCAAGGTCTTCGAGGAGGTGTCGGGTATTCCTTTCGAGGGGCGGTTTATTGACCAGGGCATCCGAGCACATTTTGAGTCGCAGATCCGTTTGGCCAAGATCGTGGTGATCTTTGCCTGCATTGCGATCCTGATTTCTCTGTTGGGGTTACTGGCGATGTCGACCTATTTCATCCTGCAACGTTCGCAGGAGGTGGCGATCCGCAAGGTGTTCGGTTCGGACAACCGGGGAATCTTGATTCGCCTCGTCGGTACGTTCCTGATGTATGTCGGGATTGCGTTCGTGATCGCGACGCCACTGAGCTGGTATTTTATGAAGCAATGGTTGGAGGACTACAACTACCGGATCACACTTAGCCCGCTGATCTTCATTGCGGCTGGCCTGTTTTGCCTTCTGATCTCCTTTCTGGCGGTATTCTTCCAGAGCTGGAATGCGGCGAATGCGAATCCGGTGGAGAGCGTGAAGAACAATTGAAATTAAAAATGAAAAATAATGAAAACACTTTTGCGCAATTTTCTGAGCGTCCTCAGGCGTTTTCAGATGGCAGTCGGTCTGAATGTCATAGGCTTGTCTGTTGCCTTTACGGCATTCTTGGTCATTATGATGCAGGTGAGCCATGACCATAGTTTCGACCGTTGCCATCCGAAGGCGGGACGCATCTTCCTTGCCGAACTCTGCGACAGTGTGATGGCGAATGGCCGCGTGATTTATCCCGGTGCTTTTTCCGACGTGCTGATCGCCTCCTCTCCCCATATCGAGCTGGGACGATGATTACTCCTTATGACAAACGGAACTATCTCTCGGTCGGCGAGGGAGGTGATGCAGAAGGTTTCGCGAAAAGGTGACGACCTGCCATCCTGCAATCGTGGATATATTCGGATTCTCATTTGTCGAAGGGGACAAGGATTGCCTTTCCGATCCCGAAAAAGCGATTATCCCGGAGAGCATGGCACACCGAATGTTCGGTAGCGAACCGGCTGTAGGGCGGCAGATCCATTTTAAGGAGGCCGTTTGGACAAAGGCCGGCCGCGACCTGACAGTAGGGGGTGTCTACCGCGATTTTCCGGATAACACGCAATTGGGTAACACGATCTACTCTGCGATAGATGCTTCTTTCCGGAAACCTACCGAGTGGGGCGGATCGAACTGGCTTTGTTACCTGCTCCTTGATAGCCCCGAATCTGCCAAAGTGGTGGAGGATAATTTCAACCGGACGTTCGATTTCTCGCAAATCTGGGGATGTGAAAATCTCCATCTCCGGTTGCTGCCACTTGAAGAACTTCATTATATGAATATGCAGGACATATGGGGAAGCAACTCGCTCAGGACACAAAGCCCCGAAACAGTACGCCTGCTTTTTCTAATCGCTTGGCTGATCCTGTTGATCGCGGCGGTCAATTATATGAATTTCAGTACTGCCCTCACTCCGATGCGTATCCGGAGCATCAACACACAGAAAGTGTTGGGAAGCCCGGCGAGTGCGCTCCGCCTGTCGTTGTTGGTGGAGGCGGCGGCTATTTGCTTGATGGCTTACCTGTTGGCACTCGTTTGGTCTATTTGTTGGACAGAGGACAATACCTGTCTTTCGTAGAGGCGGATATTAGTTTGCTGCCGAACCTGCCGATTGTGCTGGTGACGGGGGGAATCGCTTTGTTGGTGGGGAGCTTGTCGGGTGTTTATCCGGCTTATTATATCACCTCTTTCCCGCCAGCATTAGTGTTGAAAGGGAGTTTCGGGCTGTCGCTGAACGGACGCAGGTTGCGCACGGTGTTGATCGGCTTCCAGTATATCGTCTCTGTCGCACTGATCGTTGGGGCGTGCATCATTCAGTTGCAGAACTATTTCATGCGTCATTATGCGCTTGGTTTCGACCAGGACCAGATCATGATTACTGAGCTTAGCCGGGATCTATGTATCAAGCATAAGGATGCTTTTACCGGCCAGTTGATGAAATATCCCGATATAGAAGGTGTCGCTTTTTCCGCCCAAAAGGTAGGGGGCGAGGATGCGTATTCGACTTACGAGTTTACGCATAAGGAAGAGGCTTTTCCCGGTTTCTTTTTAAGTGTCTCCCCTTCGTTCTTGGATGTGATGGGGATCGAGGTGACGGACGGCAATCGTTTCTCGCCGTCGGACGATAAGGATGGCAATTTTCATTTTATATTCAATGAGACGGCTCGCCGGGCAAACGGGCTTGAAGTCGGAGAGATGGTCGATATGGGGTGGGGACCGGGACGGATCACCGGTTTTATAGGTGATGTGGCGCTGACTTCGCTCCGGGAGGAGGAACAGAACATTGCTTTTTGTGTCTCGCCCGACAATAAGTTCCAGTGGTTGAGTTATGCTTATATCCGCCTTAGAGCAGGGGCGGATGTAACCAAGGCGGTCGACCGTCTTCGCGAGGTGGTGTCGGGGCTGGATGCTTCTTATCCGTTGGAAGTAGAGTTTTACGACTCGCTTTATAACCAGCTTTATCATCGCGAGGAGTTTGTAAAGAAGATGGTGACGGGGGCGAGCTTGTTAGCAATCCTGATCTCGGTCGTGGGTGTCTTCGGCCTGGTGATCTTTGAGACGGAATACCGCCGTCGGGAGATCGGCATCCGCAAAGTCTACGGGGCGACGGTGACGGATATCCTGCTGATGTTTAATCGCAAATATCTTTCTATAGTCGTGGTCTGCTTCGTTCTTGCCACACCGGTCGCTTACCTGTTTGCCGCCGGCTGGCTCGAAAATTTTGCCTATCGTACGCCTGTCTATTGGTGGGTGTTCGCATTGGCTTTCGGCATCATTTTCCTGGTCACTTTCCTGACCGTCTCGTTCCAGAACTGGCGGACGGCGAATGAGAATCCGGTGGATAGTGTGAAGGAATAGTTACTTTTCTCTTGAAAGAAAAGTAACCAAGTTCAAGGCTGAACCTGGCGAGCTACTTCGTTCCCTTCGTTCGCTGTCGCGTCTGAAACTCGCTTCGCTCAGACAGCAGACGCTCCGGGCGCTCACTCCGGTCACTGCGCTTAACGCTCACCAGCTTAGGCCGGAAATAGAGCTTGACGGCTCTTTGGGGATGGCCGATACTGTCTGCTTCTTTTCGATTCCGCATCAAGTGCGGGAACAGGCTTGTCCCCGTGCTTGACACGGGGCCGCAAAAAGAACTGTCGGTATCGGCCATCCTAAGAGAAAGCGTAGCTTTCTTGGAAAGGCCTAAGCGGATGGGCGTCAAGCGAAGGGCAAAGACGGAGCGTCCGGAGCCAGCGCTGTCTGAGCGAAGCGAGTTTCGCAGGCGACAGCGTAGTCTTTGCCCGGAGTAGCCCAGACGGTTAAGCCTTGAACTTTGGTTACTTTTCTTTCAAGAGAAAAGTAACAGAATCAAATCTTTTTCTTGAGTGTAAAGAAGAACGTCATCCCCTTGCCCAGCCCACTCTTGGCGGATATCTGTCCTTTGTGGAAGTTCACGCCGTTCTTGACGATGGAGAGTCCCAGACCGGTCCCGCCCACCTTGCGGCTGCGGCCCTTGTCGACACGGTAGAAGCGTTCGAAGATACGATTCACGTGTTCTTCTGAGACGCCGACGCCATTGTCCGAGAAGCTGAAATAGTAGAACTTCGGGTCCTCCTTGTAGCAACTTACCGTGATCCGGATGCCTTCGCCCGCATACGCGATCGCATTGTCGTAGAGGTTGCGGAAGATCGAGTAGAGCAGCGAATAATTGCCATAGATCGTGGGATTGCCCGGAAGGGCCACCTCTGTCGTGATCTTTTTTTCCTCCATCTCCTTCGAACATTCCTTTTCGATCTCGCCGACTAATTTCCGGATGTTTACTTCCGATAACTCGAACATTTCGGAAGCTTCGTCCAGCCGGTTCAATACCGAGATGTCGCGCAGTAGTCCCGTTAGCCTTGTACTCTGCGAGTAGCAGCGTTCGAGGAAGAAGCGGCGTTTGTCGTCCGGCAATTCCGGGTTGCTGATGATCGTTTCGAGGTAGCCTTGGATACTGCTGACGGGAGTTTTCAGCTCGTGCGCCACGTTCTGTGTCAGCTGTCGTTTCATCCGGCTTTCTTCCTCCTGACGGGATATATCGTTGATAGATATCTCGTAGCTGTTGTCGAGGAACAGGATACATTCGATCAGGAAAATCTTCCCATTTTTGTCCACCGTGACCGATTCGCGTAGCACTTTCCGTTTGCGGTTCGTGTTCGGGATGTTTTTGGAAAGGAACAGATGGATCGGTTCCAGTTCCGGGATGTCGACTGCGTCTTCCGATTGCCGTATCTGCATGTCGGAAATCAGGTTTGCAAACTGTACGAACAGGATGTTGGACAATATCTCCCTCCTTCCGGCGTGAACATGGCGAAACCTTCTTTTGCATATTGGAAATGCTTGATCAGCTTCTCGCGTTCCATCGAAAGCTCGTCTTTGGCCTTCTGCTGGCGGTGGTAAAGCCCGACGATGTTCTTCGATATGTCTCCAAGCTCGTCGTTAGGAAAGACATATTCATTCTCCGGTATGCGGTCTTTCTCCACATTCAGGGCGAAATCGCGCAGTTTCGAGATCGTCCGTCCGATGCTGAACGTGAAACGGGAGAGGACGAAGAAGAATATCAGCGTCATCAGCGCCATAAAGTAGATGAAATCCTTGTCGATTGTCAGTACGCGTTGCGTGTAAGGATCCCAGGGAAGAGCGGAACGGTAGATATACCCGCCGATATTCGTCGCCGTGTAGAAATAACGTTTACCGGTCGAATTAGACGAACGGATGGCGAACCCTTCATTGTAGAGACGTGCCTTGCGCACCTCGCTGCGGTCGTTATGGTTGTTGAACTCCTCGGCGCCACTATTATCGAACAGCACTTTACCTGCGGGGTCAATAATGGTCACGCGAAGATCTTTTTGGGGGATGTCGTCGATAAACTGGTGGACCACCTGGTTGATATCTTCTACCTGTTGTGTGCGGCGGAACAACTGGTAATTGTAATTCCCCAACACGTTATTCAACTTTTCCTGGGCAAACTCTCGTTCCCGCTGATACTGGAATAGCAGGAAGCAAGCTGTGAACCCCAGAAACATGGCGAATATCGACCAGAAAAGTCGCTGGCTAAACGGTATTCTGCTGTTTGTTGTTGATTCTATCTTGACCATAATATGAGTTGAGAGTTAAAAGTTGTGAGTAGAAAGTTGAGAGTTGAGGTCTGTGTGCCCTCCACTTACCACTCTCAACTCTCAAAGCAGTATCCGAAACCGAGGCGCGTTACGATGTTCTTCCATACGGCCCGATCTTTTTGCGTAGGCGAGTGATATTTACATCGATGGTGCGGTCAAGCACATATACTTCGTCTTTCCATATCCGGGAAAGGATTTCCTCGCGTGAGAACACATTTCCTTTGTTTTCGAGGAGGAGTTTCAGTATCTCGAATTCCTTTTTGGTGAGCGGGACTTCCTGCCCATCGACAGAGGCTTTGATACGCTTCGTGTCGAGTGATAGGGTTTCGTATTTGAGGCATTCGTTTTCCTGTACTTTCTCCTTGTCTGATGTACGGCGCAACACGGCTTTCACGCGTGCCACCACCTGGCGGATGGAGAAGGGCTTGGATATATAGTCGTCGGCTCCCAGGTTGAAGCCTGTCAGCATATCGTTTTCGGTATCCTTGGCTGTCAGGAAGATGATGGGGATATCGGCCGTCTTTTCTTCTTTCCTGAGGATGCTGGCCATCTTGAATCCGGATATTTCACCCATCATGACATCTAAAAGCAGCAGTTGGTAGGAGGCTATGTCCATCTTCAACGCTTCCTCGGCGCTGAAAGCCGTGTCTACCTCATACCCTTCTATCTCAAGATTGAACTTGAGGATCTCGCATAAATCCTCTTCATCGTCCACTACAAGAATTTTTGGCATATCCATAATTTTTGTCTCTTTTTTATTACAAATACAATTTATTTCTGCAAAGGACGTATTTATGTATTTCGATGGAATGAAATACATATTACATTCTTATTACAAATGCGTCAGATCGGCACATCCTGCCACTGCCCGCCGATCAGTTCGCGGGTGGATTTGAACCCGTTTTTTTTCAGCAGCTCGAATGCTTCCGCACGTCCGTCGTTCACCAGGTCCGGGTAGTGGCAGTCGGAGTTTACCATCACCGGAATATTCAACTCGCGGAGGCGGTGCAGATAGTCGGTATGCGGATAGACCTCCTGTTTTTTCACGAGGTTTTTTGTGTTGACTTCGACCATCAGGCCCTTTTCTGCGATCAGGTGCAGGCAGTCGTTGAGCGGTTTTTGATACCAGTCTGCTTGCAGGTCGAAGCCTTCGTATTTGTGGCCGTTCATGTATATCTTGTCCATGTGGCCGACAATGTCGATTCCGCCTGCCTCGATCATTTGCTGTGTGGAGCTGAAATAATGGGCGACCAACTTGCGGATATCTCCGTCGTAGTAGGTGTCGACAGACTTCTGGTATTCCCGGAAAGAGCCGTCGATGCACACCATATTCTCTTCTGCAAGCGGCTGTGCGATTGGCAGAAAGTGGATGGAGCCGATGCGGTAATCGAGCGGCAAGTTACAGAAGTAGGGGATGGATGCGTTGTAGCTCTTGTCTAAGAAATCGATTTCCAGTCCCACGTATATTTCCAACCGATCGTTGTATTTCTTTTTCAGCCGTTCTATTTCTGTCAGATATTCGGGCATATCATCTTTCGACATGTTCCAGAATGTTTCGAACGGCAATGGTGAATGGGATGAAAACCGTAGGCGCGGAACCCGTGCGCAACAGCGAATTTAACGAAGTCTTCCGGCGTACTCCGCCCGTCACAAAATGTACAATGGCTATGGTAGTTACTGAGTTGCATAAAATTTTACTTGTAAGAAGACAAAGATAATTTTTTTATCCCGAAAGACAACCTGTTTGATAAAAAAAGGCTTGATTGCTGCCGAGGGATTAGCGGCGGAATCAAGCCTTGAAAACACTTAAAGGATGAAAAAATTGTATGTTTTATTTTATTACATTCAGTTCTTTACCCACCTTGATAAATGCTTCGATAGCTTTATCCAGATGTTCTGTTTCGTGGCCAGCGGACAACTGTACGCGGATACGGGCCTGGTCTTTCGGCACTACCGGATAATAGAAACCGGTTACATAAATGCCTTCTTCTTGCATCTTAGCTGCGAAATCCTGAGATAATTTGGCATCATACAGCATAACGGCGCAGATAGCGGACTGAGTCGGCTTGATATCGAAACCGGCAGCTAACATCTTTTCGCGGAAATAGCTGACATTGTTCATCAGTTTCGTATGCAATGCGTCGCTTTCTTTCAGCATCTTGAACATTTCCAGGCTGGCACCTACGATAGCGGGAGCGACAGAGTTGGAGAACAGATAAGGACGGGAGCGCTGACGCAGCATGTCGATGATCTCTTTCTTTCCGGTTGTGAATCCGCCCATAGCGCCACCGAATGCTTTACCTAATGTACCTGTGAAGATATCGACTCTTCCGTATACATTATATTGTTCAGCCACACCGTGTCCTGTCGGGCCTACGACACCGGCAGAGTGGGATTCGTCGACCATTACCAATGCGTCGTATTTTTCTGCCAGTTCGCAGATCTTGTCCATCGGAGCCACGTTTCCGTCCATAGAGAACACACCGTCTGTTGCGATGATGCGGTGACGTTGTGCCTGGGCTTCTTGCAGGCAACGTTCCAGGTCGGCCATGTCTGCATTGGCATAACGGTAGCGTTTTGCCTTGCAAAGACGTACGCCGTCGATGATGAGGCATGGTTCAAAGCGTCGGAGATGATCGCATCCTCTTCAGTGAACAACGGTTCGAACAGACCACCGTTGGCATCGAAACAAGCAGCGTATAGGATTGTATCTTCGGTTTTGAAATAATCGGAGATAGCAGCTTCCAGTTGTTTGTGAAGATCCTGTGTCCCGCAGATGAAACGGACGGATGACATGCCGTATCCGTGTGTGTCCATAGCTTCTTTGGCTGCCTTGATCAGACGTTGGTTGTCGGACAGGCCCAGGTAGTTGTTTGCGCAGAAGTTCAAAACGTCGCTTCCTGCGTTTACTTTGATGTCGGCTCTTTGAGGAGTGGTGATGATACGCTCGTTCTTATACAATCCGGCAGCTTTGATGTTTGCCAATTCCTGAGTAAGGAAATCTTTCAGTTTACCGTACATAACTTTGTTTTTTGTTAGTATTTCTAATTAAGTTGACAATTATATCTCTTTTATCGCAGACAAGTGGCAAAATATCTTTTCGAAACCTTTTTCTTTGTCTCTTGATTTGTCTGCCGATGCGGCAAAGGTCATTATTTTTTTTGAATATATAGGCTAAAAAAATACAAGAAATTCATAACCGGAATGTTTTTATTCTCTATACCTTTGCCGCAGAAAAACTTTAAAAGAACAATCAAACGCAATGAAAGAATGTATTAGTTAATTGGTTTCTACCGGTCAGATTGGATCAGAGTTAACCAT
>ENA-OQJX01000657-OQJX01000657.1-human-gut-metagenome-genome-assembly--contig:-NODE-657-length-15109-cov-6.359231_pt1 | contig 15109 bp, 14 predicted proteins | sample MGYA00242615_ERZ504782 | MGnify/ENA primary metagenome ERZ504782 (study PRJEB26092, sample SAMD00036354) | human gut metagenome | host: Homo sapiens | study: EMG produced TPA metagenomics assembly of... | reverse complement strand
TTCTCTTCAAAGTATATTTCTACCCTATCCGATTTTTCTTTGAAATCAGACAACTCAAAATAATCAAACATTCCCTCCGGAAAGATAAAACGAAGAAATTGATCGTAACTCATCTCTTTTATTTTTTACTGCCACTAAGATACGATTTTTTCCCCTCAGGATTTCGGGATGATCCATACTTTCTTCAAATTGATCATAAACAGTTTCTTGATAATGACCATATTTTCCCCATAATTCAGCTTGAATTTGGTAAAACATAGCTCTAAGCCCCCTTAACTCTGCCAAATAAATTTCTTTAGTTCGAGTCTCCGGATTATCACCAATTATCCTTTCCATACGATTGGCTATCATAATCCCTTGATGCATATTACAGAACAAGTTATTTAGAAAACCAGCAGAAACCTTTCCTACATGATCATAAGAGTTATTCTGAGAAGCTGCAACTTCCGACAGATCTGAAAAATAATTAATTTCAAACATATCACCTCTAAACATCTCTCGACAAGAACTATATACAGCTGCAACTCCTTCATTTAGTCCTTTATCTGTATAATAATAATCAAGCGTCATTTGCGACTTAGACTCTTCCTTCAAAAAATCTTGACAAGAGAATAGCGAAAACATAGATAAAGCAGATAAGATTATATATTTCTTTTTCATAATGACAATCATATTAATGTTATTAAAATGCGAAATTAAGACCCACAACCAAAGACGTTGGTAACGTATAAACGAATTCGGCTGTTCCGGATTAATATCTCCCGGACATGCCCGATATAAATAGAACAAATTTCGGGCTTGAAAATACAAACGAAGTTTCTCTACCTTACAAACTGGAGCTAATAGACGTTTAAAGTTATACCCTATAGATATGTCTTGCAATTTAATAAAATCACCTTTAAACTTAGACAAAGTAGAAGTATAATCTTGCGACTGGGCTGTTTGCACACGAGGCCATTCATTGGTCGGATTCAATGGGGTCCACCAATCAACATTATTGATAATCATCTTATCCGCATTCCATTCAGCTATATAATTACCTGCTTCTATAATATGTCCAAATTGCCCAACCAAATTAAATGAAAAATCCCAATCTTTATAAACTAAGCTATTTTGAATAGATGCGATCACTTTCGGCTCCTTCTGACCAATTATAACCTTATCGTTATCAGTAATCTTTCCATCTTCATCTACATCTTTGATTTTTATCTGTCCCGGTTCTTGTTTGTATTTCTTTGCCTCTTCAAGTTCATCCAACTGCCAAATTCCTATTTTTTCATAATTGAAAAAAACACTGATTGGTTGACCAACAAATCGGCTTGCTCCTCTATCATCCTTACCATCAAGTAATTCAACAATCTTATTCCAATTACGTGTAGCCGTTGCCGTAAGGCTCCAATTCAGATCTTTTCCACGGACCGGATAAACGTTAATCGTAGCTTCAACACCATGATTTTGAGTAGTTCCTATATTTTGCCACAATGATCCAAAGCCTGTCGTTTCGGGTAACGTACGTGTCAACAGCAAATCTTCATTACGCGTATGATAAAATTCCACCGTACCTCCCAACAAATTATCAAATAACCCAAAATCGACTCCTGCATTCCAAGTTTTTGAAACTTCCCATCCCAAACCCTTGTTCGCTAACCCATCAGGTTGCCAAGTATAAAAGCCATTACCAGCCCAAGAATAAGTTTTAGACTTCAAACGAGTCATTGTTTGATAAGAGTCAATCGCTTGATTACCGATTTCACCATAGCTCAATCTCAATTTCAGATTAGATACAACTTTCGAATCTTTCAAAAAACCTTCTTCTGATACTCTCCAAGCAACAGCAGCCGAAGGAAAGCTCCGCCATTTATTTCCATCTGCTAATTTTGAAGAACCATCAGTACGAACGGCCACATTAAACAAATACCGATCTTTATATTCATATTGCAAACGGAACATATAAGACAACAAATTAGATTTCCAATAATTAGAAGATACTTTTTGGTTGACTATTCCAGATGACAAAAAATGATAATCCATATATTTAGCCGGAATATCTTGTGAAGACGCTTCTACACTTTCACCTTTACTTTGTTGTGCTTCCAATACAGCTGTTGCCATCAAATGATGTGAACCAAATGATTTATCAAAATTCAAAATTCCATTCCATGTATAACCCGAATCTGATCCCTTATTGAAAGAAGCAAAATTGTATCCCAAATTTTGCTCGCTTGTCTTCGAATCATAATATTTTCCATTGCTTGACTCTTTATAATCCAATTTCAAATTGGTTGTAAAAGTCAGCCATGAAAAAGGACGAATATTGGCTGTCAAGATAATATCAGCACGCTTATTGATACGATCATTCACAAAATTTCCATCCTGATAATTCAACAATGCATTTACATACTTTTCTTTTCCGACTACGTCTTTTAAGCCTTTGCTGGGATCTTCATCAATATAAGGTGTTTCAAACGGACTCATACGTCTATAATTTTCCCACATACTACCGGGCCAGCCTCCCATATCCCGTAAACTTAAACGAGTAATTAAACCCAAATCCATCCATTTGCCAAATTAATTTTGACATTATTATTCAAGATATGACGTTTATAATTCATCGTCTTATAATAAGAATTATCATCTTGAAAACTATACGATAGTTTATAAGAAATTTTATCTGTTGCCTGCCCGATACTAATATTATGTCCAGTAGTCACACTATGACTATTAAACAAAGCATCTTGCCAATTAAACGTAATTCCTTTATTGTAATAATTATCAGCCCATAAGCCATTAAACATTTCCAATCCACGTCGCAAGTCAATATCTGAATTTTCCCAAGCCTCTTTGTCCAGTCCATGAGATTGGTATCGCATCACATCACGGATCATCGCATTATATTTCTCTGGTGACTGCATTTCTATAAAATCATACTTGTTCATCCCTACATAGGAGTTTAATTCAATTGATAATTTTCCTCCTTTTTTAGCAGACTTCGTTGTGATTAGGATAACTCCATTGGCAGCTCTTGAACCATAAACAGCCGTAGCAGCAGCATCCTTCAATATCTCCATTGATTCAATATCCTCAGAACTGACATTTTCCCAAGAGCCTGGCATACCATCTACAATCAATAAAGGTGAATTAGAGGCATTGAAAGAACGTGTTCCACGAATCCGAATAGTAGGATCTTCACCCGGTTGGCGAGAAGGGTTTATATAAACACCAGCAGCCCGACCTTGTAGAGCATCTACAACATTGACAGAAGGAAAACCTTCTAATTTCTCTGTTTCAACTTTTGTAACCGAACCAGTCAAACTACTTTTCTTCATCGTTCCATATCCCACCACCACAACTTCATCCAAGGTCTCTGTATCTTCATCTAAAACCACATTGTATTGAGTGCGATTATTAACAGCAATTTCTTGCGCTTTATAACCTATATAAGAAAGCATTAAGGTAGCATTTGGAGAAACATTAAAAGTAAACTTTCCATCCATATCTGTGATTGTCCCATTGGTTGTCCCTTTTTCTACCACATTTACACCAATCACTGGTTCCCCATTTCGGTCAACGACCCTACCTGAAATCGTTTTTTTATCTTGCTGAATAATATTAAAACCTGTACTTGAAGACAAAATAATATTCACTCCTTCCACTTTAAAAGTCAACCCTGTATTTTTCAACACCTCAGATAAGACTTCTTGGACGGATTCATCTTTAGCACTGACAGATACTTTCTGTTTCAAATTTACATCTCGGTTTGAAATAAACAGATAATCCGTCTGTTCTTCTATCTCATTCAGGATTTCCTGTAACTGGACTTTAGTCTTATTCAAACTAACTTTCGCATTTTGAGAATTTGCATGACCGGCAAAAGCGAAACATGAACATAATAGTAGAAAACTCGCTGTTAACTTCATAACTCTACATATTTGTTTTCTTCCCGAATCTTTTTTAGGCAAAGACTCGGATAAAAAAAGTTTTTTCATACCTTTGTGATTGATTTTAAATTAATAAGTATATTAAAAATGTACTGGAGAGCCGGTGGTTGTTGGCGCAACTGCCGGTTCTTTTTTACGTGTTTCTCATGTGTCCTTCCTCATAGGCAAATCGATTTTATCAGTTAATATATATGATGTTTCTCTCTTCATCCCGCTTGTATTTGAAAGGGAAGTCATTTTGCAAAACGCGCAAAGCATGATCCACTCCATCGGATATCCGGAGCTTCCCACGATAGCCTAAATCTTTCACTGCTTTGTTGTTGACTATGATCCGCACATCATAGAACTTTTCAAACAGTTCCATGATCGCATTAAAAGACTTGTCTTCGATATAGATCAGGCCGTCTTTCCAACGATAGCTGTTAGGAGCCGTTGTTGGGACGACTCGCAATGATTCACCCATCAATTCCGCTGTCTGTCCCGGAGAAAGGTAGACTGCTTTCGGATTCTTCGTATTATAGAGCTTGACTTTACCTTCATAGAGCATCGTCCGGAAATTCGGCTTGTCTTTGTAAGCCTCGACATTAAAAGTTGTCCCCAGCACCTCCACGTCATATTTGCTCGTTTTGACAATAAAAGCTTTTTATCTTTCGCCACTTCAAAATAAGCTTCGCCGTCCAACATTATCTCCCGGCTATTTTCTGCAAAAGCCATCGGATAACGGAGAGACGTGTTGGCATTCAGCCAGACACTCGTACCATCGGAAGCTGGATATTAGTACGGTTGCCAGCCGGGACATATACACACTGTAGAGTCTGTGCCAATCGAGCCATCCGGTAATTATCATACAGATAAAAACTTCCCAATAAAATCAAAATCGAAGCGGCCACTTTTAAAGACCAATTCAATGCAGGATGTAGCCAGTAACGCTTGCCGGAAGTAATTTTAGTGGAAGGCTCAACCGCAGCTTCGTCTACCAAAATGGAAGCATCAAAACGAATCCGCTCCCGAATAAAACGCCGGCGGTTGTCTTCGCTGCTTTCAATCCACTGCCGTATTACCTCCTTTTCTTCTTCCGAAGCCTGCTTCAGAAAGTAACGAATAAGTATGTGTTGATCTATTTGCATCGTTTCTCTTTTCCTGTTTCTATAAATAGAGCAACTCATCAAAGAAAAATCCCAACCGTAACAGAACTTTTTTTGCTTACCGGCAACTATTTTTCAAAACAATGACGCAAGTTCCACTAGGCAATACGTTGTATTTCAAAGCTGATGCAAGTGTAGTTTGTTTTCGACGTTGTCGTGTATATATACGACAATGCCGAGAATATACACGACAACGCCGTATATATTCTCGACATTGTCGAAAACAGAGAAATTCAGATATGCCTAATTCAAGAATAACAGTATCAGGGGAATATAGTCTTTCAGTTTCAAGCGGAGATGGTCATTGGCCTTATTGATATGATAATCTACTTTTTGTTGGGAAACACCTAAGGTTGTCGCTATTTCTTTCCTTGATTTATAATCCAGACGATTCAAAACAAATATATGACGAGTCTGCTCCGGTAATTCGGATAAAGATTCCATGACGATTCTCATTATATCTTTAGAAAAGATCGTGCTGTAGCTTTCGTTTTCCAATGTCTGGATACGCGTTGTGATTTCCCAGTCATGCAACTCTGTACGTCTCTTGCTGTATTCGACTTCCACCTGGATATGCTTCAGATAATTCAGGCATTTATTCTTGACGGACTCTAATATATATCCCAAGACGTCCGCATCGGCAGGCAACTTGTGTTTATTCTCCCAATAGTACAACAAAGCATCATGCGTCAAATCCTCGGCCGCCTGCAAATCATTTACATAATAAAAAGCATACCTTACAAAACGTTGGTAGTACGCATTGTAAAAGACGCCAAAATTCATTTCCGAATTAATTTCAAAAGGATTTATTATGTCTCTCCGATTCTCCAAGTACAAGTGCATGTGTTGTTAACTTTGCAAAAATAACTTTTACTAATAAAATTACCCAAATTCCACCGGATTAATTTTGCCTATTAACAACATCTCTTCAAGGATGGGAGTGGCAGAGAATGGATCACACAGGAAAAATAACACTAAAAGTAGAACCTTCTCCCTGTTTGGAACAAACTTCCATACGACCGCCAAGCTTCGCCACCAGGGCTTTGGAGATAGCAAGCCCCAAACCGACACCTGTTGTCCATTCCGTCAGTTTGACAAAACGGTCAAACACGTGCTCCAACTGGTCTTCCGGTATTCCTTCGCCCGTATCCGCTACATAAAAACAGATCTCGCCAGCCGCCACCTTATAACCAAAACGGATATAACCTTCGTGGGTATGCTTGATAGCATTGGTCAACAAGTTCGCCAACACTTGTGTCAGTCGGTTCCGGTCCGTACGAAGCGTAAAACGAGGACAATCGTCCAACTGTAGTTCTACGTTTTCAGATATCCGTAACGACATAATGCTATAAAGGTCTTTCATCAACGCCTGCAAATCCTGATCCGTCAATACGAATGTAAGCGTGTTCGATTCTATTTTCGAAATATCCAGTACGTCCTCTATCAAACGCTGCAACAGTTCGTTGTTGTTTTGGATGATCTTGGCAAATTCCCGGCGTGTTTCTATATCACTTTCCTCGGCTATTACTTGCGAAAAACCGACTATTGCATTTAATGGTGTCCGTATCTCATGGTTCATATTGGCAAGAAAGGCAGACTTCAAATGATCCGCTTCCTCCGCTTTTTCTTTTGCAATTTTCAAACGGGCTCCATAACGGTGACGGGAATAAGCCAGGAATCCCAACACCCCGCAAAGCAGGAGCAAGATGATGGCACCACTACCGAATATCCAGGATCGGACACGAGACTTTTCAGCTTCCAGCTCCAGTTTCCGGCTTTGTAATTCCAACTTATCAACTTCACGTTGTGTTCTCAACTTGGCCAGATCTTCATAATATTGGGCTTGGATAACCGAATCATGTACGGCTTTCGAGTCTCTGTAAGCCTTGGCTGACTCCATTCCTCTTCCCATTTTATAATAGATATCGGCTCTGATAGCTTCCACCGTAACCCAGTCATTATAACGCTTGTTGCTCAACAGAATATGTTTCAACTGGTCTATAATCACCAATGCCTTGTCATACTCGCCGACCAGATTATAATAACTCATCCAGAGAAACTGTGCCATGATCCTTTCCGTATTCATATTGTACCGTTTCTCTAATTCGCCTAACTTCTGCAAATGGAAATAGGCTTGCGAAGAGTCTTTACAGGCTATATAATACTGTACGGAGTAAAGATGATAAGCATGTTTCAGATAAGTTAGCGAATGCTCCGCATCCAGCTGGGTGATTCCTTCTTCTTCGCAGTTCTTTATACAGGTATCGAGCTTGAACAAGTATTCCTGCTCAGGTTTTTGATTTAACAACAAACGTAACAAATAGAACCGGCGAACACGGGAGGCTCCACGTTCTTCCATTCCTTGCAAGATTTCATTACATAAACGGATACCTTCATCTTTCAATCCGATATTGAAATAAAAACTGGCTAAGGCCTGGTTGGCCATATCGACCCCTTCCGGATAGTTGAGACGGGTAGCCAATTCCTTCAAACTCTCTACTTCTCCAATTACCTGGTCATGCGTTCCTCCTGAGATCAAAGTATAGATATTCCAACCTTTCGCCCGGCATAGATCTTCTATCCGATTAGTAGCTAAATAAATTGGCTCGGCTTGTTTCAGATAAAAACGCAGGCTGTCCGGATTTTTGGAATAGTAATAGCGCATGATCGATAATAAAGCGTTCCCTTTATAGAAATCGTTCTTTTGTCGCCGGGCCTCTTCCAATAGCAGGTCTGCGTAGGTTTTAAACACCCTGTTACGGTTATTCTGATAAAGTAGCTCATTCAACTTTATCAATTTACTGCTATCCGGCAAGTTTTTCAATTCTTGTCGCAAATCATCAAGGTCATTCGCAACAACTCCGCTTACAACAGAAACTTGTGTAAGGATAAAACAAATAATAAGCAACGCATTTTTCATTCTAAACTCCGAGTATCAGCCTTTCTGTAATTTTGCCCTGCAAGTTAGTCATTAGAAACAAATGTTACAACAGATAACCCAAGATATATAAAGAAGATTGTATTTTTGTAGCCTTCACCTGCAACAAACATCAGGATGAACGCGTTATAGTAAAGAAATAAAAAACAGATATGGCACGGAAACTATACTTTACGATCTTATTACTGCTTTTCGTCTCTATAATGTACGCTCAATACATTCCGGATGTGTTGGGGGACAATTATCTGCGCCGGACCATTCAGATGCCGGATGATTACGAGGGAAAAGTCGTCTGCACACTTGTCAAAAAACCGCAGTTGCCGGAGACCAAACAGGCAATCCTGTATATACATGGCTACAACGACTATTTTTTTCAAAAGCAATTGGGTGACAGCGTGAATGCCCACGGTTATAACTTTTATGCTATGGACCTCCGCAAGTACGGACGCTCGATCCTGCCGAACCAGAATCCTTTCTTCTGCAAAAGCTTGAAAGAGTATTTTGCAGACCTCGATACTGCTCTTGCCATCATTAAGGAAGAAGGGAATGACAAAATATTGCTAATGGCACATTCTACTGGTGGATTGATTACGCCATATTATCTGGACAGCAAAAAAGGAAAACTTCCCGTTGACGGATTGATATTAAACAGCCCTTTTCTGGACTGGAATTTCGGATGGATGATGGAAAAGATCGTAATCCCTGTAGTTTCCTGCATCGGGAAACTATTTCCAAACCTGACCGTACAAGGATACGGAGATGCTTCGTATGCTCATAGCCTACTCAAACGATTCAAAGGGGAATGGGTATATAATACGGACTGGAAGATGATGAACGGGCATCCGAAAAAAGCCGGATGGATAAATGCCATACAAGAGGCACAGAAAACAGTGCAGAAAGGGATCGACCTGGACTGTCCGGTACTGGTAATGTCGTCAAACAAGTCGTTCCCGGAAACAAAAGAATGGAACAACGAGTATCTGTCTTCCGATATCGTGCTGGATGTACATGATATTCAAAAATACGGACAAAAATTGGGCAATCATGTTACACGCGACACGATACAGAACGGGATTCATGACTTGATACTCTCCGAAAAGGACTCGCGCGACCATGTATATCGCACAGTATTCGACTGGTTACCGGGAAAATAAACATTGATTATTCTGATATTTGTATTTTCAGAATGCTTATACTTCTTTTCGAAATGAGATATCGGCCGGTAAGTTTTAATCCTTACCTTTGTCCGGTTAAAATAAATATGGAATGAAAGCCTTACAGACAATCATTGCAGTTGCCGCTCTTCTCCACGCTGCAAATACTTTTGCACAGACGGAAGAAGTAGAAGATGCAACCTCATATAAAGCCGAAGTTTTCGGATCGGCCAGCAGCGGATCGACTACTCCATTCTGGATGGTAAGCAATCGGTACGGGATAGTTCCTCTGGACGCCAACAACGGTTATCTAAACGCCGGAGTTTTTCATCAGCAACATTTAGGGAAGGGATTTCGCTGGAGTGCAGGGCTGGATATCGTCGCTGCCGTACCTCGCTACCGCAATGTGTATATTCAGCAGATATATGCCGAATTAGGATATAAAAGTATGCTTCTGAGTGTGGGAAGCAAAGAAAACCGACATTCGCTTTGGGATCATTCCCTCAGTTCCGGTGACATGGTTCTTTCTCCTAACGCACGCCCGATTCCGGAAATAAAACTGAGTATGCCGGAATTTACCATTGTACCGCTCACAAAGGGCTGGATGCAGATAAAGGGAGATTTTGCGGTAGGCAAGTCTTTCGATACCGGATATCTGGAAGATTTCTCCAATGGGAAACAAACCTATGTAAAGAACGTCCTTTGGCATCATAAATCTTTTTATGTCCGCATCAAGGACACGCAAAACAAGTTTCCGCTTTCCGGTATTATCGGCGTACAACACTGGGCACAGTGGGGTGGAACATCCAGCAATCCGAAAATAGGCGTACAACCTCATTCCCTGAAAGATTTTATCCGGGTTGTTTGTGGTAGCGAAGGTGGAGACGATGCTACTCTGTCAGACCAGATTAATGTGCTTGGCAATCATTTCGGTTCATACGATTTCAAGCTGGAATATACGATGCCGAACTGGAAACTGGCGGCTTATCACCAGCATTACTTCGAAGATAAATCCGGAATGATATTCGGGAACGGGACAGATGGACTTTGGGGAGTACAGTTGGATCTACCACGCCTTCCTTGGCTAAAGAAGGTTGTAACGGAATATTTGGTCACCCGCAATCAGAGCGGGCCTTTCCATTTTATCATCTTCGACCATGACAAATATCAAGGTCCGGGTGGTGGCGGAGATGATTATTACAATAATATAGAATACATAACCGGTTCTTCCTATTTCGGACAAGGTATAGGATCGCCACTTCTGACTTCCCCTCAATATAATACGAACGGGGATGTGGATTTCAAGAATACACGTGTCCGTGCCTGGCATTTGGCATTTGAAGGAGACCTGTCGCCAATGGTTTCCTATCGCCTCAGATACACACTCATGAATAGCTGGGGAAAACCTTATGCCCCGTTTCTGGATAACAAAAGAAGCAATTCCGGACAGGTGGAAGTCAAATATCACCATCACGCCTGCAAGGTTGGGAATTCACAGGAGCTGTAGCCGCAGATGCTGGTTCACTCTATGGAGATAACGTCGGGTTCAGTCTGAGTGTCTGTAAACGTGGTATTTTAAAATCCTGGAAATAGCCTTATCTATATTGCTCCCATAAGGCTGACGCAATGATGTCTTGTGTTTTATCAGCCATCTGTTGCAATCCTTTATGGGAAGCATCCATCCCTTCGGTCGGGATAGGCGGATGAATGACCATTTCCATCTTGTGACGGTGAATATTCAATGAACCAATCGGTAATACGTCAAAAGGTCCGTTCAAGGTGATCGGGACAATCTGTAAATGCTGGTCGGCTGCCATCTGGTAAGCTCCTTTCTTAAAACGGATCATCTTTCCATCATAAGTACGTGAACCCTCCGGGAATACCACCACCGATGCCCCGTTCTTCAGGCTACGCTCTGCCTCCAACACACTGCGGGCAGCAGCTTTCGGTGTCGAATTATCGACGAAGATAAAACCGGCTGCTCGGCAAGCAGCTCCTACAAACGGAATTTTAGCAATACCAGCTTTCATCACCCACTTGATCGGAACACCTAAAAAACCATATATAAGGAATATATCAAAAGCTCCCTGGTGGTTGGCTACAAAAACATACGATTTCTTCCGGTCTATATTTTCCCGTCCTTTCACCTTCACCGGACAAAGGGCCAAATGGCAAGTCAACCATGACCAGATCATTCCCGGATAATAAGCAAATATTCTTTCCCCGCCTAACAGGCAACCCACAATAACCGTAAGGGCTGTCAATATGGTCAATACCACAAAAACTGGGACCACAAACAACCATAAATAGAGCATATAAAGTATTCGTAGCATATATAACTGTATTATTTCACAAATATAAAAGCTAAATTCAATGGTTTCATCATTTTTGTCCCAAAATATTTTTGCAATCGGGTTATTATTGCTTTATTTGCGGTAGAAAAAAATAATATATAAAATATCTATCACCATGAACGAATTATTGAAAAATCTGGGGGTAATCGTACTCCTTATCGGTGTTATCATTTTGGCTGTACCGGCAATTAACGGAGGATTGTCAAATACTATTCTTCTTACCGGTCTAGGAGTCATTATTCTGGGTTATATCGGTCATATCGTTATAAACAAGAGACTCGGATAATCACACACTTACAAATAAAAAGGTCGCTCCGGTTGAGCGACCTTTTTTATTTTCTGTCCGGGAATCAGGCTTCCCCTTTCACACCTCCGATAGGAGGAACAAAATCTTCAAACTTGGCGGTTTTACCACTCGCTTGTTCTTCAAACTTTGCCAAATTATCCTGCAAAGCGAACAAAAGTCGTTTTGCATTGTCCGGAGTCAGAATGACGCGGCTTTTCACCTGTGCTTTCGGGGCCCCCGGTACAACACGGATAAAATCCAGTATGAACTCGGATGAAGAATGTGATATAATTGCCAGATTTGCATACGTTCCCTGAGCCATCTCTTCTGACAGCTCTACCTGAATCTCATTTGTCGGTTTGTTATTTTCCATATTTCTATATTTGATTATAAATATTCTAAGACAAATATACATATTAAAATCGGAATAGTATCAAATAAAAAGGGCTACCTTCACAGGCAGCCCTTTTTCAGTTGTGTTTTTAATTCTCAATTCTTTAGACCAATGTAAAAAAATACCTTATTGTGTTTAATATTTTATAATCTCGACGCTTAAACTAAGGCTATTCGTCTTAGTAATTTCATTGTTTATTCAACATTACAAAGATATGTCTCATGCAATTAACCACCAAATACTATTTTATCATTATATGATACTATTCCGTCACATATAATTTATCTATTCTGTGAATTAGTTTAAAATCATGTTTCAAACCCTAAAACGAGTACGTGCATATTTTTCACGATATTCGGTAGGAGTATTACCTTTTCGTCGCTTAAAAGCCCGATTAAAATTCGATAAGTTATTAAAACCAGATTTATAGCATATTTCTGCTATTGTATCACTTGTGTCGATCAGTCTGCACACCGCTTCAGCTATACGAATGTCATTCAAATTGTCAATAAAAGTTTTTCCCGTCCACTTTTTCAGAAACCGGGTAAGTGACGCTTCACTCATATTTATTAACGAAGCAAGTTCGGATAATAAAACCGGACGCTGATAATTTTCATGCAAAAATAACATGATCGTATCCAAGCGATCATTATCTATATTGCTAAAGTTTTCTACAGTATTGATAGCGTTTAACTTGCGTGCCTTCTCATCTAACGACAAAGTCTTGAGTATTTCTATCAAACGTAATAAATTATAAAACGAATCCGGCTTATCACTCGATAGCTTTTTCAACTCAGGTTGAATACGCAAAACCATTTCACGACTAAAAACAAGACCGCATGAGGCTTTCTCAAACATATCCTTTATAGTTTTGAAATGACGCTTGTTGATTAGACTATCAAAAAGAGAGGCATGGAACTGAATTGTAATTTCCAAAATATCCGCACTCAGACATTTGTGGTTTGAATAAGCATGCTTGGCTCCACCTGCAACCAGTAATAGATCAAGATCCTCCATCTCCTCCACCGAATCACCAACGATTCGGATCGCACCACCAGCATTCTCCAAATAGTTCAATTCAAATTCCGGATGCACATGAAGCGGATAGGAAAAACTACGCTTAGGCCGCTGCATCACAAGGAAACAGTCTTCCGGTGAAAGCGGTGTAATTTCTCTTAATACATCTACGGAACTCATAACATTTACTGAACAAGTAATCTCGATATAACAGGACAATGATCTGAAGGATACAAGTTACCCAAACTTTCAGTCAAAACACCATGGCGAAGCACTTTGATATTACCTTTTATAAAGATATAATCAATCCATACACGTTCGTCCAAAGGAACACGCCCGTAGTCGTGGAAAGTCCACTCAGGCCCGTAGCACAAAGGAGCCAATGTACGGGTATGTGTCAAATGCCGAAGATCTTTTTCATCTGTTAAGACTTTGATCGGATCATCGGTCGGAACAGCATTAAAGTCACCAGTAACAATTACCGGAAGATTTCCGGCAAGCTGCTTTACCTGCTCTAAGACTAAAGAAGCCCCTTCATGACGAGCGATCTGCCCATGTGATCCAAATGGGTATTCAGAAAGAAAAACTCTTTTTCGGATTCCTTATCTTTGAATACCGCCCAAGTCGCAACACGCTCGCAAGCGGCATCCCAGCCTTTTTTGCCCACGGCATTCATATCTTCCGCCAGCCAAAAATTACCACTTTTGACAACTGAGAAACGGTCCTTTCTATAAAATATAGGAGAATATTCCCCTTTTGTCTTACCATCTTCACGCCCTACCCCAACATAGCCATAGTCCGGCAAACGGTCTAATAAATCCGTCAACTGGTTATGCAAGACTTCTTGAGCACCAAACATATCGACATCATAAAACTTGATCACATTGGCTGCCAGGTCTTTTCTGTATTCCCACCAGTTAGCTCCATCAGATTTTGTACTCATGCGAATATTAAAAGACATCACATTCATTTCATTATCAAGATGTTTAGCAAAAACTACATTCGTTGAGAACAGAAGAGTGAATAAATAAAGTAGAACTTTTTTCATATATGATTCATTTTAATTATCAAGATAATACACAAATATAAGGACTCTGATTTTATTAAACAAATAACAGAAAATAAAAAAGGGGGTGTGTCATAATTCCCCCTTTCTTTTTTTATGCTGGACAACATATAAAGTAAAGTCTAAAAAAAATTGTTTTGTATAAAATAAAATTGTTCCTTTGCAAAGTCACTCGTTTTAAGAGATATTATAAGTAGAGAGTAACCAAGCAAAAGAAGCCTTGACTATACGGGATGTGTAGCTTGACAACTTATCGTGTCAGGCTTTTTTTGTAATATGGGATTGACAAGGATAAATAATAATATAATAATGACAGCCGAAACTTTAATTATGACGAGGAGCGTGTCCCATATTTGGGGCGCGCTCCTTTTGTAAAAGCCGGTATTCCCACAGCAGTCTTATTCTTTTTATAAGATATGAAAATCAAGTTATTTATCTTGATTTTCTATTGCAAGAACTTGCCCAAGTTCTGATATTTTTGTAATTTAGTGACATATAAACGCTTGCAAGATGCCAGAAAATTTACACTTCAGAAGTTATGATCCCGATCAAACGCTACTTTTTCCCCAGAGGATCGACCGGGATATCCCTAAGGATGATCCTGTACGTATCCTCAAGTCGGTTATCGAGAGCCTGGACCTGTCAGGTTTCAAGAAACTATACCATGAGCGTGGCCGCAGCCCTTATCATCCAAAATGATGCTCATGGTAATCCTTTATAGTTACATGAATAACGTATACTCATGCCGAAAAATAGAGAAACTCCTATACCGGGACATCTATTATATCTGGCTGTCGGGATATCAGAAGCCTGACTT
>ENA-OQJX01000656-OQJX01000656.1-human-gut-metagenome-genome-assembly--contig:-NODE-656-length-15142-cov-1.183283_pt1 | contig 15142 bp, 20 predicted proteins | sample MGYA00242615_ERZ504782 | MGnify/ENA primary metagenome ERZ504782 (study PRJEB26092, sample SAMD00036354) | human gut metagenome | host: Homo sapiens | study: EMG produced TPA metagenomics assembly of... | reverse complement strand
TGAACAGCAAGTCATGCAACCTGTTCGTTTCTATGAGAGTATCCATAAGTTAAAAACAATCGGCATCGAGCAAGTCATCGAAGTCGGCCCCGGAAAAGTATTAAGCGGATTTATGAAAAAAATCGATAAAACAATATCAGTTCTGCGTGTTGAGAATAAGCAGACATTTGATGAAACAATAGCAATACTATAAGGAGGAACGTTATGGATGTAAAAGGAAAAAATGTATTTATCACAGGTAGTACAAGAGGAATCGGCAAAGCGATGGCCTTAGCTTTGCAAAAGCTGGAGCAAATATCATTTTGAATGGTCGCGGAGAGATTCCAAAAGAAAAGATAGAAGAAATCGAAGCATTCGGTGTAAAATGCGTAGGAGTTTCCGGTGACATCTCTGATTATGAGAAAGCGGGACAAATGATCAAAGAATCAGAAGAAAAGCTTGGATCGATCCATGTGTTAGTAAACAATGCCGGAATCACAAATGACAAACTTGTGATGCGGATGGATGCAGAAGATTTCAAAAAATGTCTTGATATCAATTTGATTGGAACCTTCAATATGACGCAGCACGTATTGAAAAAAATGATGAAGCAGCGAGAAGGGGCCATCATTAATCTCTCTAGTGTATCTGGGTTGATTGGAAATATTGGTCAAGCAAATTATGCAGCTAGTAAAGCTGGCGTAGTAGGATTAACAAAATCTGTGGCACGAGAAGCTGCAACTAGAGGCATTACATGTAATGCCATTGCGCCAGGATTCATCACAACTGATATGACGGAAGTTTTAGCAGACAAAGTCAAGGAACAAGCGGAAAAGCAAATTCCGATGCAGCGTTTCGGACAAGTAGAAGATGTTGCACAAACAGCAGTTTTCTTAGCACAAAATCCATATATCACCGGACAAGTCATCAATGTCGATGGCGGATTGGTCATGCACGGATAAGAAAAGGAGAGCAAATAAATGAATCGAGTGGTAATTACTGGCTATGGAGTCACTTCACCTATTGGAAATGACGCAGACAGCTTTTTGAATAGCTTAAAAGAGGGTACGAATGGCATCGCACCGATCACTAAATTTGATGCTTCAGAAACAGGGATTACCTTAGCGGGCGAGGTCAAAGATTTTCCTTACGATAAATATTTTAATTAAAAAGATAGCAAACGAATGGATATGTTTTCAATCTATGGAATCTACGCTGCTTTAGAAGCAATGGAGATGAGCGGTTTAGATAAAGAAAAAATGAATCAAGACCGGTTTGGCGTCATCATCGGATCTGGGATCGGTGGTCTTCCAACAATCGAAAACCAAGTTATTCGTCTACATGAAAAAGGTGCAAAACGAGTTTCTCCAATGTTCGTGCCAATGGCGATTGCCAACATGGCAGCTGGAAATATTGCTTTGCGCGTAGGTGCAAAAGGTATTTGTACAGCTATCGTAACAGCTTGTGCTAGCGGAACGAATTCAATTGGGGAAGCATTCCGTAACATCAAACATGGCTATTCAGATGTCATTCTTGCTGGAGGAACAGAAGCAACGATTTGTGAGATGGGGATTGCTGGATTTGCAGCTTTAACAGCACTCTCAGAATCAACTGATCCTAATCGTGGTTCGATTCCGTTTGACGAAAATCGGAATGGTTTTGTGATGGGTGAAGGAGCAGGTGTTCTAGTTCTTGAATCTTTAGAACATGCACAAGCTCGCGGTGCCAAAATCTATGGAGAAATCGTTGGATACGGTGCAAACTGTGACGCTTACCATATGACAGCTCCTACTCCAGATGGTTCTGGTGCATCTAAAGCAATGAAGCTTGCGATGGAAGAAGCTGGTGTACAGCCGGAACAAGTCGGATATATCAATGCTCACGGAACAAGTACACCAGCCAATGACCAGGCAGAAGCAAAAGCAATCCAAATCGCATTAGGTGAAAATTTCAGAGATACTTACGTCAGCAGCACGAAATCGATGACTGGACATTTATTGGGAGCAGCCGGCGGGATCGAAGCCTTGGCAACTTTGCTGGCATTAGAACATCAATTTATCCCACCTACGATCAATGTAGAAAAACAAGATCCTGAGATTGACTTGACAGTTGTCAAAAACGAAAGCAAACCTGCAAGTTTTACTTATGCATGAGTAATTCATTAGGGTTTGGCGGACATAATGCGGTTCTGTGCATGAAACGCTGGGAGGAATAATTTGGATATCAATGAAATCAGAGAATTAGTCAGTCAATTTGATCAATCCTCGCTAACGGAATTCGATTTGCGTGAAGGTCAATTTGAATTGTATATGAATAAAAATAAAACAAGTCGAGGCATGAATATGGTTCAAACAAACGAAACGTTGCCAGTTTCGGAGCCAGTCAATGTCATACCTGAACAAGCAACAACTGCTCCAGAAACAATGAAAGAAAAAGAATCGGCAGTATTTGATGGAATCGAGGTTGTTTCGCCAATCGTGGGAATCGTTTATCTGCAACCGGCGCCCGACAAACCAGCTTTCAAAAAAGTAGGTGATCAAGTTGCCAAAGGAGAAGTTATCTGCATTATTGAAGCGATGAAACTAATGAATGAGATAACTAGTGAGGCCGACGGAGTAATCACAGAAATCCTTGTAGAAAACGAGTCAGTTGTTGAATATGGACAGCCACTCTTTAGGATCCAGCAAAAATAAGCAAAGCAGGAAAGAGGGAAATCAATGAACATACAAGAAATAAAAGAAATCATTCCACATCGTTATCCAATGCTTTTGATTGATCGAGTGGAAGAAATGGTTGAAGGAGAACGGATCGTTGCTAAGAAAAATGTAACGATCAATGAGCCCTTTTTTCAAGGACATTTTCCAGAAGAACCTGTTATGCCAGGAGTATTGATTGTTGAAGCAATGGCTTCAAGCAGGAGCAGTTGCATTACTTTCTCTTGAACAATTCAAGGGAAAGACGGCTTATTTCGGCGGATTGGACAAAGCAAAATTCCGTAAGAAAGTTACACCGGGAGATACCTTATACCTTGAAGTTGAGATATTGAAAGTGAAAGCTTCAGCCGGAATAGGCAAAGGAATCGCTAAAGTAGACGGTAAAAAGTAGCCGAAGCGGAATTAACCTTTATGATTGGATAGGTGAAATTATGTTTTCTAAAGTATTGATAGCTAACCGCGGTGAAATCGCTGTACGTATCATTCGTGCATGCCGCGAACTAGGGATCCAAACCGTAGCGATATATTCAGAAGCAGATGCCGAAGCACTTCATACACAGTTAGCAGATGAAGCAATCTGCATTGGCCCGGCAAAAGCCGTTGATTCATATCTGAATGTTCAGGAAGTACTGAGCGCTGCAATCGTGACAAAAGCCGAAGCAATTCATCCAGGATTTGGTTTTTTATCTGAAAATAGCCGATTTGCTCCATGTGTGAAGAGTGCAATATCACATTTATTGGTCCTAAAAGTGCAACGATCGATGCAATGGGAAATAAGATCAATGCGCGTCAATTGATGCAAGAAGCAAATGTCCCAGTCATTCCAGGAAGTACTGGTGTATTATCTACAGTAGAAGAAGCATTGGAAATAGCAGACAGAATTGGTTATCCAGTGATGCTGAAAGCAGCTGCAGGTGGTGGCGGGAAAGGCATTCGGAAAGTTCAATCAAAAGAAGAGCTCCCACAGCATTTTTCTTCAGCTCAGCAAGAAGCAGCAGCGGCATTTGGAAATGATGATATGTATTTGGAAAAATCATTTATCCTGCTCGCCATATAGAAGTTCAGATTTTAGGTGATCATTTGGCAATGTCATTCATTTAGGAGAACGAGATTGTTCTTTGCAACGTAATAATCAAAAAGTACTGGAAGAATCTCCTTCTGTAGTGATCTCACAAACAAAAAGAGAAGCACTAGGAGACGCTGCTGTTCGAGCAGCTAAAGCAGTCAATTATGAAAATGCCGGAACGATCGAGTTTCTGATGGATGAAGAAGGCGATTTTTATTTCATGGAAATGAATACTCGAATCCAAGTGGAACATCCAGTAACAGAAATGGTCACAGGAATCGATTTAGTAAAAAAACAGGTGGAGATAGCAGCCGGCGAGCCTTTGAATGTGTGTCAAGAAGAAGTAGTATTCCAAGGACACGCAATCGAATGCCGGATTAATGCAGAAAATCCTGCTTTCCATTTTGCTCCTTCTCCAGGGAAGATCCAAAACTTACTGCTTCCAGCAGGTGGGATGGGTCTGCGAGTAGACAGTGCAGTTTACCCGGGATATACGATCCCGCCATATTATGATTCAATGATTGCAAAAATAATCGTCCATGGAAATACGCGTTTTGAAGCATTAATGAAGATGCAGCGAGCCTTAAGTGAATTTATCACAGAAGGAATCATCACGAACGCAGAATTTCAGATGGATTTGATTAGTCATCCTGCAGTCATAGCAGGTGATTACAGCACAGCATTTTTACAAGAAGAATTTTTACCGAATTGGACACCAGAAACGGAGATAGGAGGCGCATAGATGGCTCTGTTTAAGAAAAAGAAATATATTCGGATCAATCCTAATAGAGAGAGCAAACCTGCTAACTCGCCATCTGTTCCTGATAACATGTGGGCAAAGTGTCCAAATTGCAAACATATCCTTTATACGAAAGACATCGGTGAAGAAAAAGTATGCCCTCATTGCGGATACGCTTTTCGAATCGGTGCATGGCAGCGTCTAGCTTGATTATTGATGAAAAAAGTTTTGAAGAATGGGATACGGATCTTGTAACCAAAGATCCGCTAGCATTTCCCGAATATACGGAAAAAATTAAAAAGATGCAAGATAAAACAGGACTTCATGAAGCAGTCCTCACTGGTAAAGCAACCATTCAGGGGATTCCCTTCATTATTGGAGTGATGGATCCTAATTTTATCATGGGAAGTATGGGAACGATTGTCGGAGAAAAGATCACCAGATTATTCGAACGAGCAACAAAGGAAAGACTTCCAGTCGTCTTGTTCACAGCTTCAGGTGGTGCACGGATGCAAGAAGGAATCTTTTCTCTGATGCAGATGGCAAAAATTTCTGCTGCTGTCAAACGGCATAGTAATGAAGGTCTTTTTTATCTAACTGTTTTGACAGACCCGACGACCGGAGGAGTAACTGCCAGTTTTGCAATGGAAGGTGATATCATTTTAGCAGAACCCCAAAGCTTGATTGGTTTTGCTGGAAGACGTGTCATCGAACAGACGATCAAGCAGGAACTTCCAGAAGATTTCCAAAAGGCTGAATTCTTATTGTCTCATGGTTTTGTCGATCAGATTGTTCCCCGCATGGAATTAAAGCAGAAAATCCATACGCTTCTTGAATTGCATACACAGAAGGATGGATAGATCGTGGATAAGACAGCACATGATGTCGTTCAGTTAGCAAGAGCTAAAGAACGATGGACAAGCTGGATTTTTTTGAAGAGATCTTCGATTCTTTCGAGGAATGCCATGGTGATCGTTTATTTGCAGACGACGAAGCGATTGTTGGTGGAATCGCTCGATTAGATGGCAAACCGGTAACAGTGATCGGTATTCAAAAAGGACGGGATCTGCAGGAAAATATCCGCAGAAATTTTGGTTCTCCCCATCCTGAAGGCTATCGAAAAGCTTTACGACTGATGAAACAAGCGGAAAAGTTCAATAGACCGGTGATTACATTGATCAATACAGCAGGTGCATATTGCGGTGTAGGAGCAGAAGAGCGCGGCGAAGGAGAAGCTATTGCCAGAAATCTGCTCGAAATGTCTGATTTAAAGGTACCGATCATCGCCATCATCATTGGTGAAGGTGGAAGTGGCGGTGCCCTTGCTCTAGGTTTAGCGGATGAAGTCTGGATGCTGGAAGAAACGATTTATGCTGTGCTTTCTCCAGAAGGATTTGCGTCGATTTTGTGGAAAGACGGTAGTCGCGCCGCAGAAGCAGCTGAGTTGATGAAAATTACTGCGCCAGAACTACGCAAGTTAGGAATCGTTGATCGAGTTATTCCTGAAACGTTCAACGGCGAGCAGTTGCCACGATATAAAGTCGCACACATTATGAAAAAGCGTTGATTGAAAGATTGACGGAACTTGTTCGATTCGACCAGCATGAATTACTGGAAAAACGGTACAAGAGGTTCCGCCAATATTAGGTGTTTAACAACTAAGCAAAGAGTAAAGAATGGTTCTTTGCTTCGCTTAGTTGTTTTTTGTTTCTAAATTTTTCTGTGATCAATCTTTATTTTTGGTCATTTTGTAAAGAAATGCTTTTTCTGAAAGACGAACGAGTATAGAGGTAGTTTTTTTTGCTGATATGCAGTATAATACGGGGTTGAGGAGTACTTTATGTGCTCCTTCATTTTTTGCAGATGAGGAGACAGCATGTTTTCAAATTACAAACCAACATGGATGGTAGAAGCCATCTATCAGATTACACCTGCCCAATTAAAGAATCTAGGCATCAAAGCAGTATTGACCGATTTAGACAATACGTTGATTGCATGGAATAATCCAGATGGAACAGAAGAGTTGCTTACTTGGATTTTAGAAATGAAAAATGCAGGAATCCCTGTTGTTGTTGTTTCAAACAATAATTCAAAACGTGTCGCGCGAGCGATTGAAAAATTTGATCTTTTGTATGTTGCACGAGCAATGAAACCTTTAGCAAGAAGGGATCAACATAGCAAAGAAACAATTGGATTTAGCAGATGATGAGATAGTAATGGTAGGCGATCAGATTATGACTGATATACGTGGAGCCAATCGTGCAGGGATACGTAGCATCCTTGTAAAACCCATTATCGCAACAGATAGTTGGAAGACACAATTTAATCGTTTTTTGGAAAAAAGAATTATGGCCTATCTATTAGCAAAACACCCTGATATGGGCTGGCGAGGTGGAATCGAATGACAGAAGAATTACAATGTATCGGCTGTGGTGCCGTTATACAAACAAACAAACCCGGTGAATTAGGATACACGCCGCAAACGGCTTTGGAAAAAGGTTTAGCTTCCGGGGAAGTCTATTGTCAGCGTTGTTTCAGATTACGCCATTATAATGAGATCCAAGATGTCTCATTGACGGATGACGACTTTTTGCGCTTACTGAATGAATTAGGGCAAAAAGATGCATTGATCGTCAATGTGGTGGATATTTTTGACTTCAATGGTTCACTAATCCCAGGACTACACCGTTTTGTCGGTGACAATCCAGTACTTTTAGTTGGGAACAAAGTGGATATATTACCTAAATCATTGAAAAAAACTAAATTAACACAATGGATGAAGGAACGTGCTTACGAAGCAGGAATTCGTCCAGTAGATGTATTATTAACTAGTGCTAAGAAATCTCATGAGATGACGGAACTATTAGAAAAAATCGAAGAATACCGCGATGGACGGGATGTCTATATCGTCGGGGTAACAAATGTCGGAAAATCGACGCTTATCAATCAAATCATCAAAAATACAGCGGGAGTACAAGATGTAATCACAACTTCGCAGTTTCCAGGAACGACCTTGGATAAAATCGAGATTCCTTTAGATGACGGGCATTTTTTGATTGATACACCGGGAATTATCCATCGCCATCAAATGGCGCACTACTTAGGTAAAAAAGATTTGCGGATCATTGCACCGTTAAAAGAAATCAAACCTAAAGTTTATCAGCTGAATGAAGGGCAAACACTTTTCTTGGGCGGGCTTGCAAGATTTGATTTTATCAGCGGCAATCGTGCTTCATTTATTGCTTATGTGTCGAATGATGTTAATATTCATCGAACAAAACTGGAAAAAGCAGACGAATTTTATCAAAAACACGTAGGTGGGTTATTGCAGCCGCCTCGTCCTAATGAAGTCGAGGAATTTCCCGAGCTTGTTCGTTTTGAATTTTCCGTGAAAGAAAAAACAGACATCGTTTTTGCCGGTCTAGGCTGGATCACCGTAACAGCACCAGCAGTAATTGCTGCTGGGCGCCAAAGGGTGTAGATGTCTTGAAGCGAAAAGCATTGATTTAAGGAAGAAGGAAAATTATGAGTTTAAGAGGAAAACAAAAGCGTTTTTTACGTAGCCAAGCGCATCATCTTCAGCCGATTTTTCAAATCGGAAAAGGTGGGATCAATTCAGCAATGATCGTTCAAATTGAAGAAGCTTTAGAAAAAAGAGAACTGATCAAAGTATCGTTACTTCAAAATACAGATGAGATTGCAGAAGAAGCAGCTCAAGTATTAGAAAAAGAAATAGATTGCGAAATCGTCCAAATCATTGGACGTGTTATCGTATTATACAAACCTTCCACAAAAGAAAAGTATCAAAGGCTATCAAAAGAAGTAAAAGCAATATAAGGAGTGACCATGATGAATACGCAAGCTAAGACATTTGTTCGTTCACAATTATTTCCTGAAGAAATGCCTCAATTCCTAGAGAAGAAAAAGCAAGTAGGGATCTTGGGCGGAACATTTAATCCCGTTCACCTTGCACATTTAGTGATGGCTGAACAAGCTGGCCGGAATTTAGGTCTTGACCGCGTATTTTTGATGCCTTCTTATCAGCCACCTCATGTTGATGAGAAACAGACGATTGATGCAAAACATCGACTCAACATGTTGGAATTAGCTGTGGAAGACAATCCTTTTTTGCAGATTGAAACGATTGAATTAGCTCGTGGTGGGAAAAGTTACACCTATGATACTATGAAGGAATTGACGCAAAACAATCCGGATACAGATTATTACTTTATTATCGGTGGGATATGGTAGAATATTTGCCAAAATGGTATAAAATCGATGAGCTGACTTCTATGGTCAACTTTGTGGGTATACGTCGACCAGGATACACAACGGATACTCCATATCCTGTAATTTGGGTAGATGTACCTGAGATCGACATCAGTTCCAACGAAAATACGTCAAAAGATCAAAGAAGGCTGTTCTATCCGCTACCTTGTTCCAGATAAAGTAATTGATTATATTCAAAATGAAGGGTTGTATGAATATGGACTATAGTAATGAATATACTGCTTATTCTAGAGAAAACCTGATGCAAAAAATACAGATGAGAATGAGCGAACAACGCTTCAAGCATGTGCTTGGAGTAGAAGAAACAGCCGTGGCTCTTGCCAAAAAATACGGTGCTTCTCCTGAAAAAGCTAGTATTGCTGCATTGACACATGATTATGCAAAAGAACGACCAGATGAGAGTTCAAAATGGTAATCGTAAGAGACGGTTTTGATCCAGAGTTATTGAATTATAATAATGCAATCTGGCATGGTCTTGTTGGCGCTTCGTTTGTAGAGCGGGAATTAGGAATCACCGATGCAGAGATTCTTCATGCAATCCGGGTGCATACGACTGGGGCTGCTAAGATGAGTCTCCTTGACAAAATCATTTATGTAGCAGACTATATTGAACCAGGTCGAGATTTTCCTGGGGTACAAGATGCACGAGCCATTGCATGGGCTGATCTAGACGAAGCTGTAGCATTTGAAACAAAACATACATTGGCCCATTTGCTTGCGCAAGAACAACAGATTTATCCAAAAACAATCGAAACATATAATTACTGGGTAGCAAAAAATAAGCTGCTCATATTAGGAGGAAATCATCATAGATAGTAAAGAACAATTAAAAATTGCGGTTGAAGCAGCAGATTCAAAACGGGCAGAAGACATTATCGCTTTAGACGTTCGAAATGTTTCCTTGTTGGCAGATTATTTCATGATCTGTTCAGCAAATAGCGAACGTCAAATCAACGCAATTACAGAAGAAATCATTGATAAAGAAGAAGAAAACAAATATGAAGTAAAACGTATTGAAGGAAAAGAAGGCGGAAAATGGGATATTGATCGATCTTGGAGATTTGATCGTACATGTTTTCCATGCGCCAGAACGAAGTTCTATAATCTGGAAAAACTATGGTCAGATGCTCCGCTAGTCGATCTTAGTGATGGTTGGATTAACATATGGCTTATGAAACATTTGCTTTCATTTACGATGAAGTGATGGACGAAACACTTTATCAGCAATGGCTAGCTTTTTCGAAACGTCATTTACAAGAAGACACAAAAAATATTTTGGAACTGGCATGCGGTACTGGAGCATTAGCGGTTGCCTTTGCAAAAGATGGATATAAAGTGACAGGGTTAGACCTTTCAGAAGAGATGTTGATGATTGCCAGCCAGCGAGCATATGAAGAAGACGCATCGATCCAATTTGTGGAAGGCAATATGCTCGATTTATCAGAAATCGGACAATATCAGGCAATTACCTGTTTTTCTGATTCGCTGTGCTATATGAAAAATAGACAAGAGGTACAGCAAGTGTTTGATGAAGTCTATCAAGCGTTAGAAGAAAATGGCCGATTTTTATTTGACGTACACTCCACCTATCAAGTAGATGAGGTTTTTCCAGAATATAGCTATCATTATCAAGGGGATAATTTTGCTTTTTTGTGGGATAGTTATCCAGGAAGCGAGAAACACAGCATCGAACATTTTCTTACCTTTTTCGTTGAAGAACAAGAAGGGTCTGGTCGATTTATTCGTGAAGATGAACTACATCAAGAGCGTACCTATCCATTGGAAAGTTATTTAAGAATGCTGGAAAACAGCGGCTTTTCGAAAGTCGAAGCATTTTCTGATTTTACAGACGAAGCAGCATCAGAGAAATCAAAGCGCTGGTTCTTTGTAGCATACAAAGACTAGCGGTTTTGCCTGCTCGAGTTAACAAGAAAAGAATAAATCTTCAACATAAATTATATATCCGAACGATATAGGCATTGCTCTTGCAGTGCAGCTTTTCGTCGCAGAAGTATTGTGTTTGCGAGAATAGTTTATATAGTTCGGGTATTTTTTCCGATTTTTGCCTTTTTTTACTTGTCTCTATTTCTTTTTTATCGATAACTATGAAGGAGGATGCGCATGAAAAGCTGCGGGATTATCGTAGAGTACAATCCTTTTCACAATGGACATCGCTATCATGTGGAAATGGCACGAAAACAAACAGGAGCAGAGGTCGTCATTGCTGTAATGAGCGGGAATTTTTTGCAACGAGGCGAACCGGCTATCATCGATAAATGGCATCGCGCGAATGAAGCTTTACAAAATGGTGTGGATTTAGTAGTGGAGCTTCCCGTCGAATGGGCGGTTCAGTCAGCTGACTATTTTGCTAAAGGTGCAGTAAAAATCTTGCAAACACTGGACTGTGACAGTTTGTGTTTTGGAACAGAAGAAGAGACTTCGTTTGATTACAGCAGTTTCGGACGCTTTGTCCAAGAGAATCAAGATAGGATAGAAGAGGCATTTCAAGAACTGTCTGATCAAACGTATAGTTATCCGACAAAAATGACTGAGGTTTTTCGCAGTCTGTATCCCGATATTGTGCTTGATTTTTCTTCGCCAAATCATATCTTGGGATTAAGTTATGCAAAGGAAAATGCCAAGTATGTCCACCCTATGGAATTACATCCGATCCGACGTAAAAGTGCAGGCTATCATGAAAAAATCATCACAGATCAGACGATAGCCAGTGCAACAGCCATTCGCCATGCGTTAGAAGAAGGAAAAAGGATAGCTGGACTTGTGCCGCCTCAGACAGAAGAAGATCTTTCAACTTGTTCGCTGCAGACTTGGGAATCTTATTGGCCGTATTTGCGTTATCGGTTGTTATCTTCTACTTTGCTGGAACTGACAGATATCTATCAGATGACCGAAGGAATAGAATCGCGCATGAAAACAGCAGCTGCAACTGCTGATAGTTTTGAGGATTTTGTGTCAAAGGTAAAAACAAAAAGATATACATGGACACGGATCCAACGATTATCTTGTTATGTCTTGCTGAATATCAAAAAGCAAGAGATTCCTGTCCAACAAAATAAAAATTATCTTCGACTACTTGGATTTACCGATGTTGGAAGAAGATTCTTAAAAGAAAAAAAAGAGATTTCTATTTATTCCCGAATCGGAAAAAAAGAGGCACAAGAAGCGGAACTGTTAGTTAGAAGTGATCAAATCTATCAATTGGGAGGCAATATTCCGGAACAGAATTTCGGGCGAATCCCAATCCGAGTATAGATAATTGACTAAAAATGAGAAGAATGAAGGAAGAAAGAAAAAAAGCTTCACAGAATCGTGATTCACAAGTATAATGGAACAGAACGTTTTTGCGTTATGAAACTATCAAATCAGAAAGCGAAGTGAAAATATGGGACGTAAATGGGCAAATATCGTAGCAAAGAAAACTGCTAAAGATGCTAATAATAGCCGGATTTATGCAAAATTTGGGATTGAAATCTACGCGGCAGCAAAATCAGGTGATCCTGATCCGCATGCAAACCAAAAACTACGTTTCGTCATTGATCGCGCTAAAACTTATAATGTACCAAAACATATTATTGACCGAGCAATCGAAAAAGCAAAAGGTGCAGGAGATGAAACATACTCTGAATTGCGCTATGAAGGATTTGGACCAAGCGGCTCAATGGTGATTGTTGATACATTGACGAACAATGTGAATCGAACAGCAGCAGACGTACGGGCAGCATTTGGGAAAAATGGCGGGAACATGGGTGTTTCCGGAGCGGTTTCTTACATGTTTGACAATACAGCAATCTTTGCTTTTGCAGGAGAAGACGCTGACGAGATCCTTGAATACCTAATGGAAAAAGACATCGATGTTCGCGATGTAATGGAAGAAGAAGGACAAATCATCGTTTACGGTGAAGTAGCGGATTTCCATAGTAATACAAGAAGCAATTAAAAGAAAAAGGAATCACTGATTTTTCAATCGCTGAGATCCAAATGATCCCTCAAAACGAGGTAACACTATCTCCAGAAGATCAAGAAACATTTGAAAAAATGATTGATGCACTGGAAGATCTAGAAGATGTACAGCATGTGTTCCATAATGTGGCATTAGAAGACTAAGCAACCAGTTTTAACGAAAAGTATTCAGTCTTTTTCGAAAAGCAAGACAATCTCACTAACAGATTGTCTTGCTTTTTTGTGTGATTTATTTTTCTTTTCTAATTCAACCTGTGGTATGATGAGAGCATAAGTATCATGTGAAATGATATGAAGTATGTGGAAGATGGACGGGGAAGAATATGGAAGCAAAAATCACTTTAGAACCTTTTGAACGTATCTTAAGCGGTTACCGCAAAGTAGAAGAGTTAGCTGTGAACGTAACTGATTGTTCAAATTTAGCGCAAAAATACGCAAGATTCGGCGTTGAAGGCTATCGATTAGGAAACTATGTCGGTACAGGGTATCTGAACCGTTATTTAGAGTGTATGGTGGACCGCGCACCAATGCTGATTTATAGACAAAAATATTTGATTCCGCTGCTTTTTCGTCGTTCTGATTCAGCCTTTCGGTTATTTGAAGAAGAGTATCGGATGGAGGCTTTCTTTCTACTATTAGAGTGGAGCTTGAAGCATCGTCCTGAAAAAATTCTTATCGAAAGAAATGAGAAGAATAGACAACGAAAAAAAAATAAAGTGAGTACGAATAAGATGCATACCTAGCATTTCGTGTATCAGAGATTTTGGATTGTGGCGGCTATCCAATCAGCAATTTCCAATCAATTGACCAATTCATTGAATGGAATCGAATTTACCGATTGATCGACAATGGCGGGATTGGCCGTCATAGCAAGGTATTTGACCCAGAATATCCAGAAAACATGGGAGAACTGAAAATGATTATTTCGCTTGTCAAATTAAAATATCCTGAAACAGATTTGGATTTATATATAGAATAAATGACCTTAAATGATTGAATTACTTTTTCTGCAATTATTATTGTAAATAAAAAGACAACTGCTAACATTAATGATAGCAGTTGTCTTTTTACTTACAGTACTTTTTTCTCATAAGATGAAATATCCATATTGTTTAACAAAGGACTTTCATTATTGGAGGTAAAAAGGGTCAATTCATGCATCGCACGTGTACACATGGTGTAAAGGATCAATTTGTCTTGCTGAGAAGAAAAATGTTCTGCATCTACATCCCACAAGAAAACTCGGTCAAACTCCAGACCTTTTGCTAAAAAGGCTGGAAGTAAAATAATGGAACGCTTCATAAAGTCACTCTCATTTAAAATCAGCTGGACTTGTTGTTTCAACTCGTCTGGCAGTTGAGCATAAAGAGCTTCGCATTCTTCTTGTGTTTTAGCTATGATTGCTGTACGCCAATACCGGGCTTTTCCCTGAGTCGTTCGAATGGCATCTGCTAACCAATTCAATTTGATATCATCTGTTGTTCCTTGGATGAGCAAAGGAAGGTCTCCTTTTCTTGCTGTTGTTTCTACTTGATGTTCTTTTGCAATAAAATGATTAGCAAAATCAGTGATTTCTTTTGTGGAGCGATAGCTTGTCGTTAATTGGAAACGAGTGACTTCACGGTCCACGAAAAGGTCTTCCAATGATCCAACGATCGTTTCATTTCCAAAGACATTTTGATTTAGATCTCCACAGAAAGTCAAATTTGCTTTTGGGAACAAGGCTTGCAGCAATGCCACTTGTGATGGTGCGAAATCCTGCATTTCATCAATAAAGATATAGCGAGCTTTGTGTGTAACCGTCACTGGATATGTTCGGCGCATCAGTAAAAAGAATAGTACAGCATCCTCTTGACGCAATTCTCTTTGACGCAAGTGTGTACGAACAGTTGTCAAATGTTCCTGCCATCTGGTCTCGCTGATTTTATGTCGTGTTAGAAGAGAAAGTGGCACAGTTTGTAGAAAGTGGAGATATTGTTTCGTTATATTGACAAATTGATAATTCATGATCCCTCGATGGATTCGACGGAATCTTTTACGTACGATTTGGTTGGCCAGTTTTTTACGTAATGAACGCTCCTTTTGTTCTGTATATTCAAGATTTGGATCTGTTGCGTATAGTTCTTGGAGCTGTTCTTCCGCTAGATCTTTGACCCATTGCTGACGTGTTTCGTCTTTTTGCAGACCGCCTAATTTTTTCAGGAGCTTCGTTTGTAATAGAGAGAGTCTATGATGTAAAGGTAATTGTTCATTTGTTTCTTTATACCATTGGCGAATCGATTCCTTTGATAGGATCGTACGGCCATTTATTTTCATATCACGGAACAAGGGACCGTAGTTTGTGATGCCTTGGATATAGCGATAATCTGATCG
>ENA-OQJX01000655-OQJX01000655.1-human-gut-metagenome-genome-assembly--contig:-NODE-655-length-15163-cov-2.822360_pt1 | contig 15163 bp, 15 predicted proteins | sample MGYA00242615_ERZ504782 | MGnify/ENA primary metagenome ERZ504782 (study PRJEB26092, sample SAMD00036354) | human gut metagenome | host: Homo sapiens | study: EMG produced TPA metagenomics assembly of... | reverse complement strand
ATAAAACATTTCAATAATCATATTGGTCGCGACACCTTCAAACCTTCACCAAACGTCCATATCATCCAGCAACCTATTCATCTCACCCTCTCTCAGAAATACCGGAGCGGCTTTTTCTTCTTGGGCCCCGTCACTTTCCGCAACGGATCTACCGCAACCTTACCTCTCCTCAAAAGGAATTTATAGTATGTCCGGACAGAACTCAGCTTTCGGTTTATCGTATTAGAAGCAAGTCCTTTGTCCATCAAGGAAGCAATCCATTCACGAACAAGTTCCGCATCTACATCCGATGGAGTCAAGTCTCCCAACATTTCTTCTCCAAACCTCTGCAGTTCAAGAATATCTGCCCGATAGTACTCAACCGTACCTTTGGAATAGTTCCGCTCGTGCAGAAGATAGTCAAGAAAAGAATCTGTCAACAACATATCGCTACATATCTAAAATCATGCAACGAATGTATGAAAAAGAATTCAATAATTCAAAGGAATTTACGAATTATTAATCTTCTACTTGCTGAAGTTGTTGAACGTAAACAGCACGTTCTTTCTTAAGTCTTTTAGTCACAGACGGTTTATCAAACTGTTGTCTGCGTCTCAATTCCTTAACTGTGCCAGTTTTTTCAAACTTTCTTTTGAATTTCTTCAGCGCTTTTTCAATGTTTTCGCCTTCTTTTACAGGTACTACAATCATTTTCTTTTAATTAAATGTTAATGGTTTAAAAATCTCACGATTAAATTGAGCGGCAAAATTACACATACTTTCTTTATTCACAAAACTTTCTGCAAAAAAATTACCCATGATTCCTAATTATCAAACGAATGAGTAAAGGGAAAGATGTTTTATTGAGCCAATCCGCTAAAATCCGTGAAGCATAGCACATTTTTAAAAGAGAATGTGTAACTTTGAAAGCAGAGAATGGAGAGATTATAAACTCATTACACGCCTACTTAATTAACATTTATAAAAATATGGCTCAGACAATCAATCAACGTATAGATGCTCTACGGGCATTGTTAAAAAGAGAAGGCATAGACGCTTTCATTATCCCCAGTACCGACCCGCACCTAAGCGAGTACGTAGCACCGTACTGGAAATCAAGAGAATGGATATCAGGCTTCACCGGTTCGGCAGGCACGGCGGTGATTACCACCGACAAGGCGGGACTGTGGACAGATTCTCGCTATTTTCTCCAAGCCGAGCAGCAGCTGGAAGGCAGCGGCATCGACTTATACAAGGAAATGCTGCCCGAAACGCCCAGCATCCTCGATTTCCTGCGGGAGAACCTTACAGCGAATTCAGTTGTAGGTATAGACGGAAAGGTATTTTCCACCACACAAGCCATAGCCCTGCAAGAGGATCTGGCAAAAAACGGCATCACCGTAAAGAGCATTGCCGACCCGATGAATGAGATATGGACAGACCGCCCTCCCATGCCCGAAGCACCCGCCTTTATCCACGAGATGAAATACGCCGGGAAAAGCTGTCCGGACAAACTGGCTGCTATCCGCCGGGAGATGAAGAAGAGTGAAGCGGACGTATTATTGGTGTCGGCATTGGACGAGATAGCATGGACACTCAATATACGCGGCAACGATGTGCATTGCAACCCCGTAGTAGTAAGCTACCTGATAATCAACGAACAAGAAACACACTTTTTCATCCAGCCCGAGAAAGTAACGGAAGAGCTTTCAGCCCATCTGGAAGAAGCCGGCGTCACCATCCATGCTTATGGGGACACCGAATCCTTTGTGACAAGAATACCGGACGGCAGCATCATGCTCGACATGGGAAAGACGAATTATGCCGTTTATTCCGCCCTCCCCCTTCCTGCCGGGTACTTGACGAGCGCTCACCGATAGCCTTGCTGAAAGCGGTCCGCAATGACCGGGAAATAGCCGGCATCCACGCAGCCATGCAACGCGACGGAGTGGCACTGGTGAAGTTCCTGAAATGGCTGGAGGAGGCCGTTTCCGCAGGCAACGAGACAGAAATCAGCGTAGACAAGAAACTGCACGAATTCCGTGCCGCACAGCCACTCTACATGGGGGAAAGCTTCGACACCATTGCCGGGTACAAGGAACATGGAGCCATCGTACACTACGAAGCCACTCCGGCAACGGACGTGCCACTGAAACCCGAGGGATTCCTGCTGCTGGACTCGGGTGCGCAATACCTGGACGGCACTACCGACATCACCCGCACCATCGCACTGGGGAAACTGACCGAAGAAGAGAAGACGGACTACACCCTGATACTGAAAGGACATATCGACCTCGCCATGGCTGTCTTCCCGGAAGGTACGCGAGGAGCGCAACTGGATGTACTGGCCCGCATGCGATATGGCAACACCACATGAACTTCCTGCATGGTACCGGGCACGGCGTAGGCCATTTCCTCAATGTGCACGAAGGTCCGCAAAGCATCCGCATGAATGAGAATCCGGTAACCCTACGGCCAGGAATGGTCACTTCCAACGAACCGGGCGTTTACAAAGCCGGAAGTCATGGAATACGTACGGAAAATCTGGTGCTGACCGTGAAGGACGGTGAAGGCATGTTCGGAAATTACCTGAAGTTCGAAACCATTACCCTCTGCCCCATCTGCAAGAAAGGTATCATCAAAGAGATGCTGACGGCAGAGGAAACGGCATGGCTGGACAACTATCACCAGCATGTATACGAGACACTTTCGCCAAGCCTGAACGAAGGAGAACGGGAATGGCTGAAGGAAGCATGCAGTAACCTAACCACTAATCACTAAAAAAATGGCATTAATAAAATCAGTAAGAGGATTCACTCCCGAAATCGGGGAGAATTGTTTTTTGGCGGACAATGCGGTTGTCATTGGCGACGTCAAGATGGGACGGGATTGCAGCATCTGGTTCAGCACCGTGCTGCGGGGTGACGTAAACTCAATCCGCATAGGGAACGGAGTAAACATCCAGGATGGAAGCGTGCTCCACACCTTGTACGAGAAATCGACCATAGAGATAGGAGACCACGTATCCGTGGGGCACAACGTGACCATCCACGGAGCCACTATCAAGAACTATGCTTTGGTAGGGATGGGTTCCACCATCCTTGACCACGCAGTAGTGGGCGAAGGGGCTATTGTCGCCGCTGGTTCCCTGGTATTGAGCAATACGGTCATCGAGCCGGGAAGCATCTGGGGAGGAGTCCCCGCCAAGTTCATCAAGAAAGTAGATCCGGAGCAGGCCAAGGAGCTGAACCAGAAGATTGCACACAACTATCTGATGTATTCCGACTGGTACAAATAAAGGGAGACAAGGCGCCCCAAAAAGGCAGGGCGATAAAGGGATGCCATTCCATCACCTTTACCGCCCTATCGCTTTTATCACTCTTTACTTTTCTAAAAGTTTATCATACTCATTATCTTATCCGTTGCACCGGCGTTGCCGGTCACATAATTGCTTGCATTCATGCCTGATTCGCGCAAAAGACTTCATCTGTCAGCATACGGTCGAGCAAAGTTTCAGTTCCTCATAATCCTTCACCGTAGAAAGCAGCCTTTTGCCTCCAGCAACTGGATGGCCTCCTGGAATTTCTGATACTTCGGTCCGAAAATCACCGGAATGCCATAAACTGCAGCCTCAAGGGTATTGTGGATTCCCACCCCGAAACCACCTCCGATATAGCAATCTCGCCATAGCGGTAGATGGAAGAGAGCAACCCGAAGCAGTCGATAATCAGGCAGTCGGCCTTACGGACATTCTTCTCGTCGGCACGGGTATAGCGCACGTAGGGGCGTTTCAGTTTACGGATAATCTCTACCAGATGGTTTTCGTCGATAACGTGCGGAGCGATAACCAACTTCACCTCTGGATGCTGGTTAAAGTATTCAATAAACAAATCCTCGTCCGGCTGCCAGGAGCTTCCTGCCACGAAAGTCATCGTGTTGTTCTTGAAAAGCTCCACCAAAGGCAGATGTTTGGCCTCCTCACGAATCTGCAGCACACGGTCAAAACGGGTATCCCCCACCACCGTGACACGGCTGATACCTATCTTCGCCAGATAGCGTTTGGAGCGTTCATTCTGCACAAACAAATGGTCGAAGTCGCGCAGCACATGTCTGTACGTACCGCCATACCACTTGAAGAATACTTGTCCGCGGCGGAAAATGGAAGAAATGCTGTACACCGGAATACGGCGCTTGTGCAGTTCGTCCAGATAGTTCTTCCAGAACTCGTACTTGATGAAGAATGCCATGCAGGGATTCACGATATCCAGGAACTTCTTCACATTGCGGGACTTGTCGAAAGGCAAGTAACAGACAACGTCTGCCCCCCTATAATTCTTGCGGACCTCATAGCCCGACGGCGAGAAGAAAGTCAGCAGAATACCGTAATCCGGATATTTGGCACGAATTTTCTCAATCAACGGCCGTCCCTGCTCGAACTCCCCCAAAGAAGCGGCATGGAACCATATATAGCGCACGTCCTTCTCCAACTGCTGCCGGAGAAGTTCATAGACCACCCAGTGTCCCTTCATCATTTTTCGGGGCTTACGGCTAAATGGAGCAGCCAGATGCACCAGAATATCGTAGATGGCTATTGCCAAGTCATATAGCATACTATATGGATTAAGGATGAAGAAGATTTATTCACTTTAAAGCATCAACAGCACGCTGTATACGGGCCAACGTCTCTTCCTTGCCAATCAGCTCGGTAATGTCGAACATGTGCGGGCCTTTACACTCGCCCACCACTGACAAGCGGAAGGCATTCATCACATTTCCCATGTGATAGCCACGCTCAGTAATCCAACCAATCACAATATCTTCGGAAGGCTTGGAGGAGAAATCCCCGATGCCGCGCAACACATCCATCAATTCGGTCATGATGCGGGGAGTATCTTCCGACCAACGCTTCTTCACATCCTTTGCCGCATATTCCGTGGGGGCTACGAAGAAAAAACGGGTCTGGTCCCACAGTTCCTTTACGAAGTTGACGCGTCCCTTCACCAGTGAAACCACTTTCGTAAGGAACTCGTCGCTATAGTTGGAGGCGTCTATGCCGTTGGACTCCAGCACCGGTCTGAAAAGACAAGCTATCTCCGCATCCGGTTTCATCATGATGTACTCATGGTTGAACCAGATACCTTTCTTATAGTCGAATTTGGCACCCGACTTGCTGCAATGGCTCAAATCAAACAATTTCACCAATTCATCCATAGACATCAGTTCCTGGTCATTGCCCGGATTCCAGCCCAGCAGAGCCAGGAAATTAATGACCGCTTCGGGCAGATAGCCTGATTCGCGGTAGCCTGAAGAGACATCTCCCGACTTGGGGTCATGCCACTCCAACGGGAAAACCGGGAAGCCCAGACGGTCGCCGTCACGCTTACTCAATTTGCCGTTACCCTCGGGCTTCAGCAACAAGGGCAAATGCGCAAAGGCAGGCATGGTATCCTCCCACCCAAAGGCACGGTAGAGCAATACATGCAACGGTGCGGAAGGCAACCATTCCTCACCGCGTATCACATGGGACACTTCCATCAAATGGTCGTCCACAATATTGGCCAGATGGTAAGTAGGAAGTTCATCTGCCGATTTATAAAGAACCTTGTCATCAAGAATGGAAGAGTTTATCACTACTTCCCCACGAATCAGGTCGTTCACATGCACATCTTCGTTCGGCTCTATCTTGAAACGCACCACGTACTGCTTACCGGCAGCAATCAGCGCGTCTACCTCTTCTTTAGGAAGGGTCAGTGAATTGCGCATCTGCATGCGGGTAGAAGCATCGTACTGGAAATTCGCAATCTCCGCACGCTTTGCTTCCAGCTCCTCAGGAGTATCGAAAGCGATGTAGGCTTTTCCGGCCTCCAGCAGAATCTGAACATACTTCTTGTATATTTCCCGACGTTCCGACTGACGGTACGGGCCATGGTCTCCACCGAAACTCACGCCCTCGTCAAACGGGATGCCCAACCACTTGAAAGACTCCAGGATATATTCTTCCGCACCCGGTACAAACCGGTTGGAATCAGTATCTTCAATACGAAATATCAAATCTCCTCCATGCTGACGCGCAAAGAGATAATTGTATAAAGCTGTACGCACACCGCCGATGTGCAACGCCCCCGTAGGACTCGGGGCAAAACGGACTCTGACCTTTCTTTCTGTCATAATCTACCTTACTTATGAATATTTTAGACGGCAAAATTAAACCTTTTTTTCCACACTAATGTTTTTTTTGTACTTTTCGCAAAAATTTCAGCCGATATGAGTTATTTCAATACAAAAAAAGAGTTCTCGCTCAGAGATTTGCTATACAGAGCACTGATATTCATCGGCACTGTGGGATTATTGTCTATTTTCTGCCACGTGACGGTAAATTCAACTACCAGTTCGACATTGACAAGCCCTGGAAGTACGGACAGCTCATGGCCACCTTCGACTTCCCCATCTATAAGGCCGATGAAGTGGTGAAACGCGAGCAAGACAGTATCCTCGCCGCCTTCCAGCCGTATTTCCAGCTGGACAAAAGCATTGAGAAAAGTGTGCTCGCCAAGTTGAAGGCAGACTATCAGACCCACCTGCGCGGCCTGCTTCCCTCCACCGACTACGTCCGCTTTCTGGAAAGGAAACTCTCTGAAGTATATCGCGCCGGCATCGTTTCTACCGAAGAGCTGAACCAACTGCATAAGGACAGCACAACCGCCATCATGGTCATTAACGACAAACTGGCCAACCAGCAGGACATCAACAAGGTATATTCGGTGAAGGATGCCTATAACTATATACTCACGGCCGATACCGCCCACTACCGCCCGGACATTCTACGGCAATGCTCGCTGAACGAATATCTGTTCCCTAATCTGACCTATGACGAGCAGCGGACCGAAACCGCTAAGAAGGAGATGCTCGACAACTATTCATGGGCCAACGGCATCGTACTGAGCGGACAGAAAATCATCGACCGCGGCGAGATTGTCAGCCAGGAGACATACAACATCCTTGAGAGTCTACGGAAAGAATCCATCAAACGCAGTGAGTCCATCGGGCAAAAACGGTTGATGCTGGCGGGGCAGGTATTGTTTGTCAGTATCTTCATGCTGTGTTTCATGCTCTACCTCGACTTGTTCCGTAAAGATTACTACAAGCGCAAGGGCAGCCTCTCCCTACTCTTCGCCCTCATCATGTTCTATTGCGTGGTGACGGCCATCATGGTTGCCAACAACATATTCAATGTCTATATCATCCCGTATGCCATGCTGCCGGTCATCATCCGGGTGTTCCTCGACTCACGCACGGCCTTCATCGCACAAGTCACCACCATACTGATATGCTCCATCTGCCTGCGCTATCCGCATGAATTCATTCTTCTGCAACTCTCGGCGGGGCTGGTTGCCATCTTCAGTCTGAGGGAACTTTCACAACGGTCGCAACTGTTCCGGACAGCCTTCCTCGTCATATTGACCTACGCTGCCGTCTACTTTGCTTTCGAGCTGATTACAGAAAACGACTTGACAAAAATCAACGGAAGCATGTACACCTATTTCGTCATCAACGGAGTGTTGCTGCTGTTCACCTATCCCCTGCTCTTCCTGGTGGAAAAGACGTTTGGCTTTACCTCCAATGTCACCCTGGTCGAATTGTCCAACATCAACAACAGCCTGCTACGCCGCATGTCCGAGACAGTTCCCGGCACCTTCCAGCATTCCATGCAGGTTGCCAACCTTGCGGCGGAAGCGGCCAACCGTATCGGAGCCAAAAGCCAGCTGGTACGTACCGGAGCGCTGTATCATGACATCGGCAAGATGGAGAATCCGGTGTTCTTCACCGAGAACCAATCGGGTGGAGTCAATCCGCACAAGAATCTGGGCTATGAGCAAAGTGCCCAAGTCGTCATCAGCCATGTGACGGACGGGCTGAAGCTGGCCGAGAAGAACAATCTCCCCAAAGTAATCAAGGATTTCATCACCACTCACCATGGCCGTGGGAAAACGAAGTATTTCTATATCTCCTGGAAAAACGAGCACCCCGGTGAAGACCCTAACGAGGAGGCATTCACCTACCCCGGTCCCAACCCGTTCACCAAAGAGCAGGCTATCCTAATGATGGCCGATTCGGTGGAAGCCGCTTCACGCAGTCTGCCCGAATATACGGAAGAGAGCATCAGCAATCTGGTAGACAAGATTATCGATTCGCAAGTGGCAGAAGGCTATTTCAAGGAATGCCCCATCACCTTCAAGGATATTGCCACCGTGAAGAACGTATTCAAGGAGAAGCTGAAGACTATATACCATACCCGCATCAGTTATCCCGAACTTAAAAAATAAGAACTATGGAAGTGACCAGTAAAGAACAGAAAAGAGCCGAACAACTGCTGCAAAGCCAGCACATCGGACTGCACCAAATCAAGAGTTTCAGTTTCATGAAGCGTTACCACCAGGTTCCCCGCAAAAGCAACTTGGCTGCGAAAGACAAATATGGTCCGGGCATACTGACTTTACATCTAAAGGAAGGGAAAGAAAAAGTAATCTATCTGCCTCCTTTCCGTCACCCTTCCTCGGTCATCCGCTACCTGGTCTCCCAAGAAATCCCCTTCGACAACCACGCACCGAGGGAACGGACAGTCGCAGAGGTTCCCACAGAAACATACCAGCGTCCGTCACTCTACATGTTCTGGTTCTTTGTCTTATTCCTGATATTCCTTATATTGGGATATTATTCCATCAGTGGCAACGTATGGTGGGGCTTCATCCCGGCTATCATTTCGTTTGCATTAAGTCTTTTTTTCATCAGCATGCTGATGACCCGCTTCTGCTACCTGACGTTGGACAATAACGGCCTCATCATACACAGCGTAGGCAGGACTATCCGCTATCCGTACCAGAACCTAAGAAAAGTAAACTTCGACTTTGCCCGCGAACAGAATTTCACGCACGTCATGGAATTGCTGGACAACGATTACCGCTACCGTCTGTTCTATATCGGAAGGGTTTCGAGGAAGAAACTGAATGAGATTGCCGAACGCCTGCAACAAGCCGGAGTGGATGCCACTTGCAGCCTGAATGATAACAAGCGGTTCTTCCAGGATACGTATATCAGCCACTAAACAGACGTTAGCCAACAAATAAGCTGTCGGATACGGCATCATTCCCGTTTCGCAGATTTCAGAATGATGCCTTTGCACTTGCTCTCAATTTATTTATAATTGCAGGATAAACCTTTTTATAAATAATTTGGAAATGAGCAGAAATGAAATTACCTTACAAGAGATGTTCTCCTCAATCATCGGGGAACTCCGGGAAAGCGGCAGGTGGGGGACGGCACACATCTACCAGTCAGCGGTGAATGCATTCTCGGCATTCACCCAATGGCAACCGATGCCCATGCGCAAGCTGAGCACGACCGTGCTGAAGAGATTCGAAAACTTCCTCAGGCAGAGGAATTGTAGTTGGAATACGGTATCCACCTATATCAAAGCGATACGTTCGGTTTACAACCGGGCGGTGGACAAAAAGCTGGTGCGATATGTACCCAGGCTGTTTGAGCATGTGTATACCGGCACACGGGCGGATAGGAAAAAGGCGCTCGAAGCTTCCGACATAGGCTGCTTGGTACGGGAGACAGAGATGAGCCTGCAGGCCGGTAATTCTCCCAACACCCGACAGAAAACAAAGATTTTCTTTGTATTGATGTTTATGCTAAGAGGGATTCCTTTTGTGGACCTGGCCTATTTGCACAAAAGGGATTTACAAGGAAATACCTTGTCCTACAGGCGCAGGAAGACGGGACGGGCACTGACCGTCTCACTGACGCCGGAGGCTATGCAAATGGTGAGAATGATAGCAAACAAGGACAAGGACTCTCCTTATTTATTCCCCATATTACAAAGTGAGGAAGGCACAGAAGCGGCATACCGGGAATACCAGTCGGCACTCAGGGCATTCAACCAACGTTTGGCAGTACTCAGACAATGCTTGGGAATGCAGTCGGCACTCAGTAGTTATGCGGCACGCCATACTTGGGCGACCATGGCTTACCACTGCGAGATACATCCAGGAATCATATCAGAAGCCATGGGGCACTCTTCCATCACAGTGACGGAAACTTATCTGAAGCCTTTCAGCAACAGAAAGATTGACGAAGCCAATCAAAAGGTAAATTTCTTTTGTAAAAAACGAAGGATATCCAGTATAAAAGAGATTACTTCTTTTGAGGAAGTAGAGCAAACTTGTTGTTTCTTTTTTATAGTCTTCAAACAAAGTTTTGAGGAGCGGGTTGATATTAGCTTTACAAAAAGTTTCCCAACGTAAGCAATAAACTGAAAGATAGAATCTTATATTGAAAATTAGAGACTTTTTCACTTCATAATTTCTATTGCAGCTTTTCTATGATGTTGGAGATTAAGACTATATATTATCTTTCCAATATCCCAACGGACTGATTTTTACTATTCCAAACAAAACCGGTCTATTTTCTCCTTATTCCCTGATTATTAACGAAATTAACAGGATTTCATTACCTGCGAAGTAACGGAAAAAATCACATGACAGACAGCTATGTGGAAGGGATTCGAAATGAGAGATTATTCACTTTTTATTTTTTTAAATTTATAAATTTAAAGTTTTCAATTATGAACAAGAAGTTTCTAAGTGTGACCCTGTTCAGTGCCTTGATGTTGGGTACTGCAGGTACGTTCACGTCTTGTAAGGATTATGATGATGACATCAAGGACTTGCAGGAACAACTGGACAAGAAAGCTTCACTTGATGACCTGAATGCAAAAGTTACTACGTTGCAGACGGCTGTAGATGAAGCCAAAAGTGCCGCAAACGAGGCCAAGAACAAAGCTCAGGAAGCTTTGGACAAGGCTAATTCGACAGAAGGCGGAGTATCCGAGGCAGATTTGACTGCTTTGAAGAAAGAACTGGAAAAGCAAATTGAGAAGTTGGCTTCTTTGGAGGCAGTTGAGACTAAAATCAACGACTTGAAAGAAGAATTGGAAGGCGGCTTTGTTACAGACGAAAAACTAAAAGACTTGGCTGCTGAGGTTGATGCATTGAGCGCTCAAGTTATGTCTATTATCGGACATCGTTTGACTAGTCTGGCTGTAATTCCTACAAGTCATATCAATGGTATTGCTGCTATTACATTGACTACTCTACAGTATACTCCACAAGAGTACAAGGCAATGGCAAAACATACAGATGGTCCTCAAACTGACGAAGATTCTGAAGGAACGTTTACCGCACATTCCAAAACTCCTGTACTTGACCACGTTAATAAAGCTGGTGCTAATCCATACACGGTATCTACAGACAAAAATGAGGCTTACTTCCACGTTAGCCCCAATATGGGTGTACGTACAGAGGATATCTATATGCCTTCTTTCGATTGCATCAAATCTGAAAACATCCTCACCAAAGCTGGCGCAACGATTTCGGAGAACTCTCCTATCCAGCCAACTGGCTATAAAATAGAAGACAATGTATTGACAGTACAATTCAAGAAGACTGTTGCCGAATCCATCAATGAAGCAGGCGGTCATGCAAGTGGAAAAGAAACTTTCTACATGGCTTCTCTAAAGGCTCCTATCGCTAAGGAAAACTTGACTGCTGATGAAGCTAAAGCCCTTAAGGAAAATGGCACTCAAGTTTATGTAAACTCTGAATATGTTCGTCTGCACGAAACAAAAGTAGCTCCTTATATCGCTAATGCACGTACGAAGTACGGCGAAACTATGACCGGCAAATTTGCTGACGAAGTTCAGACCGATGGCGAAGGCAGATTCTACGTACACTACCACGACTCTATTTGTGCATACGAATCACAAGCTAACAACATGATTGACGTTTATGCACAGTATGACAAAGTCCTTGACCTGAAGAAATTGGTTGAGGTTTGTACAACGGAAATCGGTGCAGAAGACCATAAACAACATGCAGAGTTGAAGGCATACAAAGACTACGGTCTGACATTCCGTTTCTACAAGGCTACTGAAGAATATATCACTTTAGGTGGTCCTGAGAATAACAGCAACAAGACTGATCAGCAGAAATTTGCAGAAATCGACTCTCCTATGAATGGTCACATGACTTCAAAGGTCTATAGCCTTGACGGTGTATCTGCCACTGCAGTAGGCCGCGAACCGTTGGTACGTGTAGAGCTGGTGGATACTGTAAACAATGCTTTGGTAGCAATGCGTTACATCAAGGTGAAATGGGTGAAAGAAGAAGGTATGCGTGAAATCGGTTTCACATACGATGATACCATATTCAAATGTGGCAATTTCGCAGATAGAATTGGTACTGTAGCCATGAACGAAGTTATCTACAACGGTGCAAAAGAAGGTGGTATGACCAAACAGGAATTCCACGCCATTTACACTGACGAAGGTTTCGACGCACAAAATGGAGTAGATTATGGTACAGTTAAACTTATTAAGAATACAGAAGACGGCGTTGAATCTTACAACATTGAGTGGACTTTGACTCACGCTGACATCGTGAAGAAATATCCGGTATGGAAAAATCACGAAGATATGGTATTCACCAAGACATTCTTCTGGAAAGATCCGACAAAAGCATATCCTACTTTGAAGATTACATTGACACGTACTATCTACAAACCTACATTCGGTGGATATGGATATGACAATCGTTATTGGAAGAAAAACACCAACAACACTGTATTCAATGTGAACCCGGTAGTTTATGGTGCTGTGGAATGGAATCCTGCATGGAATGAAACCACTGGACACGTATTGACTGGCGATAAGACTAACAATAATCCGACCGTAAATATCTACACTGACTTAGTGAACGGTTTCTTGAACAAAGACGGTGTAAAACCTGCTACTGGTGCATGGGAATACCTGTACTTCCAGGATAAGAACGTTGCGAATGTGAAGAATCCTTATTCTCCTACATTTGAAGCAGCAGGTGTACGTTTTGAATTCGATGCTGAACAGTTGGCTGGTAGAACTTATAAGTACTTTGATGTTGCCAGCAAGACATTCAAGGATGGTGCTGTTACATTGAATGCCGACAACACAAAATTGTACATTGCAGGTGAATTGGCTGCAACAATTGACAATTATAAGGACAACCTCTGTACAAATGCAAATAATCCTCTGAAAGGTCACAAGACTTATAACATCAAATTGCAAGAAGCTGATCCGGATGCAAAATCCAATTTCGGAGAAAACACCAAACCGACAGAAGCTGCCAAAGCTTTGGTAGGTCAGAGTGTTCCTATCAAGTTGGTTGCAGACCTTTGCTATGGTGATGCAACTCCGGGACATCCGGCTGCTCATACTGAAGTTATCAAGCTATGATGCCAACATCATTGAACCGATGACTATCACAGTGAATAAGGAAGAAGGAGAAGTAACTGATGCTGTTGTTAACGGTAGCTCTGTAGATGTAACAGGTGCTTATACTTACACTTGCTGGAATGCAGACGAAAACGGTAATTTCTACACTGCTTCTGAGGCTCCCAATGCAACAGCTCTGCAAAAAGAACTGTTCAAATTCTACGAATGTACTCCGAGCAACTGGATGACTGATCAAGTTAAGACTAACCTGAAACTGGTAGACGGCAATTTGCAGCCTGTGGCTGGTTACAAGGAAGGTAGCCTTCCTGCCAACACAACTGTAGTTTACAACGTAGATGCAACAACTGGTAAGGAAACACTGACTTACTACAACCACAGTGGTACTCCTGTAAACTGGGATTATGAAATCTATGTTCTATCAAGTTCGGTTATAAGTGGAAGACTTTCACTCAGGAATTCAAAATCCACGTAAATGAAAATGCCGGTACTCCCGCAGGAAGATAAGAGACAACTCTGAAAAGAGATGCCAATAAAGTAAACAGACAAGAGAGAGTGCTTCATCCGATTGAAGCACTCTTTTTTATAATATAACAACTAAAAATATGAAACAAACAGTCATTATAGGAATATTGTTGGGAATACTGCTACTAACCGGATGTGACAACAACGAAAAAGAACATGATTTTGTCGGTATATTCACTACTGCCAACGGCATAAAGTTTGAGCTTCGTCCAGATTCTACATCAATCATAACTTTCAAAGATTCTATGATTTACGAAAGTTCTTGGAAAATAAGCAAAGATCGTAACAATGAAACCTATGCCAACATAGAGTTTGCTGGTTATCAGAATTATTATTATTTGAAAAATGGTAAGCTTTATCGCAGTATACGCGAAATGAACCATGATGCCTTAGGTGAAGAGGTGAAGTATATAGAATGATTTCCGCGCCTCTCATCACTCTCTAGATTTTTTTCTCCCCACTTTGCTTCCACACTTCCACCCACCTCCTGCATCCCCCTATCCATCGGCACTTGAACTGCTGTGGAAGCAAACAAAAAAGGTAGGAAGCAAAATTTTGCTTCCACCTTACTCAAAACGCTATAGTTTTACCGTAACCTACTCGTCTCTACCATAATACCCCGTGCAAGGTACATAAATCGGTTGGTTCAGTTTTCCTGCATTCTCGAGCTTGCCTTCGCTACGAAGCAGGCGAATATGAAGCTGTGCAGTAGAGCGCATCATTCCGCAGAGGCTCTGAAAATCACTGCGCGTAAGGAACTGATGCGTAGAGAAGTAGCCCGTCAGTCGCCTGTCAATCTCCTTGTCACTCAGCTTTTGGGAATGCTCATTCAGCCCCAGCGGTTTAACTTTGATGGCACCTATCTCATTCTTCAGCACCTGGTCGGCACGAAACTTGATGCCCTTCAGCTTAATCTTGGTGGTTTTTCGTTTGGTCGCAGCGGTCACCGGCTCCGTGCTCGTCAGTACGGGATGAAAATAGCCGATACCGTCCAGATGCACCTGCCGCCCCTCGGCAAGGTCTTCCCCCATGACGCGCGACAAGGCATCCAGTACCGCCGAAACATCAGTCTCCGTCAACGAGCTGCGTTCCTGAATTCTGCGACGCAGTTCGTCGGTAGTGGTAGAGCCGTTCAAGCGGATGCGTGGATGAAGTATCTTTTCTTCCCGCTGTTTGTCTTTTGGTTCCGGAAGTTCATACCAATCAAATAAAATTGCCATAGTTCAATGTCTTTTAAGTTGTTATATAATAAATTTGCGCCCTATGCGGAATAGGTGCGGGTGCGTACTTCATCCGTAAAGCTATGGAAAGAGAGACGCCTAACGACCATGA
>ENA-OQJX01000654-OQJX01000654.1-human-gut-metagenome-genome-assembly--contig:-NODE-654-length-15202-cov-2.587330_pt1 | contig 15202 bp, 19 predicted proteins | sample MGYA00242615_ERZ504782 | MGnify/ENA primary metagenome ERZ504782 (study PRJEB26092, sample SAMD00036354) | human gut metagenome | host: Homo sapiens | study: EMG produced TPA metagenomics assembly of... | reverse complement strand
CGGGAGCTTCGGCCCTAACTATATCCATAGCTTCGCGAGGACCCGGAGCCGTTTTCACCTTCATATCCGACACGCTTCAGCATAAAGCTGAGGGAAGAGCGCACAGCACTATCGTCGTCTATTATCAGTATCATAAAAATTGTAGTTTGTTTCCCGCAAAAATAAGTAAAAAAGCAGAGTTATGAATGATAAGTTATAAGTTATTTACCTATAATATCGCATATACGGTACTTTTACCGGCAAATAATTCATAACTTATCACTTGCAACCCGTCGACTTATCCTCTTACCACCTCTTCAAAATCAGCTTCCAATTCCGTATCGCGTTCAAAATCCCAAAGGGTCAAGCTGCGGAGCTGATAGAAGTAATACCAATAGTAGTACAGCTCTGAAATATGCTTTTGACGGGCTTCGTCTTTAGAGTTCTGTGCATCGTTCAGGTCCAGGGTGCTGATTTTACCTATCATAAAGGTCTCTACACTGGTCTTGTAACGCTTCTCAGCAATGACATCCGCCTCTTCGGCTATGTCCAGCTGTTGCGCCTGGTTGTTGAAGTTAGCCACCAGCAAAAAGATGTCCTGATTAAAGTCCATCTGTTCCTGACGGATTCTGGACAAGACCACTTCACGGTTGCTCTTTGCCACTCTTACCTTGCCGCGGCGCTTGCCCCAGTCAAGGATAGGAATCTTGACGCCTACCTGCACAATCTGATTATCAAGCAAGTCCCGGTAGGCTGAAGAGAATTCATGGTTCTGCCCCGTATAGCCCACACTGGCAAAGAGGTCGATGCTGCGCAAGTTTCCGCGTGCCGTTGCCACTTCATAATCAGCTTCGAGCTGGCGGCGGCGAATGTTCTGTGCAAAGGAGTTGCGTTCCAGTGCCTTGTTCAGCACACGGTCATACTCCATCTTTATATCGGGAACAGTGGCGGGCAACACCGGATTCAGGCTTTCCTGCTCGGACACCCCGAGGAAAGAACGGAGCTGGAACATTTTTGCATTCAGGTTGCTCTCTGCCTCAGTCACGTCGGCCTTGCCCTGCAATGAATTCAGTTTAAGCTGCAACAAATCATTCTCGGATATCTGTCCCATTTTACGTTTGGCTATGGCCACTTCATAAAGGCGGTCGGCATTCGTCTTGTTCTGCATGGCGGTAGCGAGCGATTCTTTGGCCAGCAGCAACTCAAAGAAATAAGTGATGGTTTTCATCGTCACCTCTTCCGTAGCTGAAATGAACTCGGCCTTTGCTCGGCATAGCGTACGGGCTCTATACGGCGGTTCCACTTCAAGGTATTCACTCCGAAGACCGGCTGCGTCAACTCCAGGCTCACGGGGACTGACATGAACTGCTTCTCTCCCCCGGAACCCAGCTGTTTGAGATAATCCAGCGAAGAAGTCAGTGACAGCTTACCCCCCGTAAACCAAATGTTCTGGTCTACCGAAAGCTGTCCGGACAGCCCCAGTGTATTGTTGCGGACAAAGCTATAGGAGCCGTCGGAATTCTGGTAGGTACTGTAGGACTTGTTATAGTTGGGTAGTGTACCGGTGAAATTCACTTCCGGCAACAAGTCCGCACGGAATGTACGGTATTCCCAATACGCGGTTTTCAATTCATTCAATGCCACAGCAGCATCCACAGACTGCGTACGGGCCAGTACAATGGCCTCCGACAGCGTAATATTGCGTTCATGTCCCAAAGTATCATTCTGCGCCATGGTTGCCAACGGCATCAAAAAACAAACTGCAAGTAAAATATTCTTTTTCATGTTCAATCTTTAAAATTGTCGCAAACAGAAAAGCAAAGAGTGTGCCAAGTGGCCGGAAAGGTTTCATAGAGGGGTAAGTGTTCATTTTCGGACAGTGGGGATGTCCGTTAGCGGACGATATCAAGAAAACAACCGGTCTCTATCTAAAGTCTGAAAAAATCCTTCTAAAGTTCAATTAACCATTAATTAATTGATGAAAAATTTCTTTATTAAGGAAGAATTCTCTTTCTTTGTGCTGCTTTATACCTTTATTAAAAAGGATACAATACTAACATTAATTTATATAGTTATGAAGATTTCACACATTGAGCATCTGGGCATTGCCGTTAAGAGCATTGAAGAAGCCCTTCCGTACTACGAAAACGTTTTAGGTTTGAAATGCTACAACATCGAAACCGTGGAAGATCAGAAAGTTAGAACCGCTTTCCTGAAAGTGGGCGATGTAAAGATCGAATTGTTGGAACCTACTTCTCCCGAAAGCACAATTGCCAAATTCATTGAGAAGAACAACGGCAACGGCGGCATGCATCATCTGGCATTTGCCGTTGAAGACGGAGTGGCCGGTGCGCTTGCCGAAGTCGAAGAAAAAGGTATCCGCCTTATAGACAAAGCTCCCCGCAAAGGTGCAGAAGGTCTGAACATTGCATTCCTGCATCCGAAGTCAACTCTCGGTGTCCTGACCGAGCTTTGCGAGAAACCGGAATAAGCAAGACTGTAAAATCATCAAATCATAAATTGTATAAACACTTAAAGAATATAAATTCATGAGTAATCAACTTGAAAAGATTAAAGAGCTTATAGACCGCCGCGCTGCAGCACGTCTCGGTGGTGGTGAAAAAGCGATTGCAAAGCAACACGAGAAGGGTAAATATACAGCTCGCGAGCGCATAGCCATGCTTCTCGACGAAGGCAGTTTCGAAGAAATGGACATGTTCGTAGAACATAGATGCACCAACTTCGGCATGGAAAAGAAACACTACCCCGGTGACGGTGTAGTAACCGGTTGCGGTACAATCGAAGGCCGTCTGGTTTATATCTTCGCACAGGACTTCACAGTTTCTGCCGGTTCACTGTCCGAAACCATGTCTCTGAAAATCTGTAAGATTATGGACCAAGCCATGAAAATGGGTGCTCCGTGTATCGGTATCAACGACTCGGGCGGTGCACGTATTCAGGAAGGTATCAATGCCTTGGCTGGCTACGCTGAAATCTTCCAACGTAACATCCTTGCTTCCGGTGTCATCCCGCAGATTTCCGGTATTTTCGGTCCTTGTGCCGGTGGTGCCGTTTACTCTCCTGCATTGACTGACTTTACGCTGATGATGGAAGGTACATCCTACATGTTCCTTACCGGTCCGAAGGTAGTAAAGACTGTAACCGGAGAAGACGTAAGCCAGGAAAACCTGGGTGGCGCGAGCGTTCACTCCACCAAATCAGGTGTTACTCATTTTACTGCACAGACAGAAGAAGAAGGTTTGGCCCTTATCCGCAAACTGTTGAGCTACATTCCCCAGAACAACCTGGAAGAAGCTCCTTATGTAGACTGCACAGACCCTATCGACCGTCTGGAAGATCCCTGAACGACATCATTCCTGATAACCCGAACAAACCGTACGATATGTACGAGGTAATTGGCGCTATCATAGATAATGGTGAGTTCCTCGAAATCCAAAAAGATTATTCAAAGAATATCATTATCGGTTTCGCACGTTTCAACGGACAGTCCGTAGGTATCGTTGCCAACCAGCCGAAGTATCTGGCAGGTGTGCTCGACAGCAACGCATCCCGCAAGGGCGCACGCTTCGTCCGTTTCTGCGACGCCTTCAATATTCCTATCGTATCATTGGTAGACGTACCGGGATTCCTTCCGGGAACCGGCCAGGAGTACAACGGCGTCATCCTGCACGGTGCCAAACTGCTGTATGCATACGGTGAAGCTACTGTACCCAAGGTTACCATCACACTGCGTAAATCCTACGGTGGTTCGCACATCGTGATGAGCTGTAAGCAGCTGCGTGGCGACATGAATTATGCTTGGCCTACTGCTGAAATCGCTGTAATGGGTGGTGCAGGTGCTGTAGAAGTATTATATGCCCGCGAAGCCAAAGAGCAGGAAAATCCGGCTCAATTCCTGGCTGAAAAAGAGGCTGAATACACCAAGTTGTTTGCCAATCCTTATAATGCAGCTAAATATGGCTACATCGATGATGTTATCGAACCGCGTAACACACGTTTCCGCATCATTCGTGCCCTGCAACAGTTGCAAACCAAGAAATTGACTAACCCGGCTAAGAAGCATGGTAATATTCCCTTGTAATCAAGCTTTTCACACTAAAACAAGAACGATTATGAATAAAACAAAAATCGGAATATTCCTTTCATTGATGCTGGTGTTAGGCTTTTGCTCTTCTTGCAAAGAACAGAAATCGAACAACAAACTGCTGCTGAATGAAGTGCTGGTCAACAACGAAAGCAACTATCAGGATGACTACGGTGTGCACAGCGCATGGATTGAAATATTCAACAGATCATACGGCAGCGCCGACCTTGCAGGTTGCTATCTGAAATTCAGCAGCCAGCCGGGTGATACTGCCAGTTATTTCATTCCCAAAGGTGACGTTCTGACACTCATAAAACCACGTCAGCATGCACTTTTCTGGGCTGATGGAGAACCAAGACGCGGTACATTTCATACGAACTTCAAACTGGATGCCACAAATGCCAACTGGATTGGGTTGTATGATTCCGGCAAGAAATTGCTTGATCAAGTCATAGTGCCTGCCGGTACTTTAAAAGCCAACCAATCCTATGCCCGTGTCAGTGATGCAGCCGACCAATGGGAAGTAAAGGGTGGAAGCGAAGATAAATATGTCACTCCGAGTACCAACAACAAGACTATCGACAGCAATGCCAAAATGGAAAAATTCGAAGAGCATGACAGCGTAGGTATCGGTATGGCTATTTCTGCCATGAGCGTTGTATTCTGCGGGCTGATATTACTCTACATCTCCTTCAAGATTATAGGTAAAATATCAGTTAACCTCAGCAAACGCAATGCCATGAAAGCTAAAGGTATTACTGATAAACAAGAAGCAAAAGAGAAACAACTGGGGCAGGCTCCGGGAGAAGTTTTTGCTGCCATTTCAATGGCCATGCACGAATTCCAAAGCGATGTACACGATGTGGAAGACACGATACTTACCATTACCCGTGTAAAACGCAGTTACTCACCGTGGAGTTCAAAGATTTATACGTTGCGTGAGACTCCTCACAAAAAGTAAGTCACCCATAATAAAATAAAACGATGAAAGAATATAAATATAAAATTAACGGTAACGTATATAAAGTTGCCATTGGAGATATTGAAGACAACATCGCTCATGTAGAAGTGAACGGTACTCCCTACAAAGTTGAAATGGAAAAGCACCGAAGGTAGTTGTTAAACCGGTAGCACGTCCGGCAGCCACATCCGCTCCTGCTGCTCCTGCTACTCCGGTAGTAAAACCGGCCGCTGCTTCTACCGGCAAGTCAGGTGTAAAATCTCCGCTTCCCGGTGTAATCCTCGATATCAAAGTAAATGTCGGCGATACAGTAAAGAAGGGACAAGTTATCATCATTTGGAAGCCATGAAGATGGAAAACAATATCAATGCTGATAAAGACGGTAAGATTACAGCCATCAATGTAAACAAAGGGGACTCTGTTCTCGAAGGTACTGACCTCGTAATTATTGAATAATATGGGAGAATTTATCACATTTTTAGGAAACAACCTTGCCGACTTCTGGACTTATACAGGTTTTGCCAATGCAACGGTAGGACATGTGGTAATGCTTCTGGTAGGTTTGTTTTTCATATACTTGGCTGTAGCCAAGGAATTTGAGCCGATGCTATTAATTCCTATCGGTTTCGGTATGCTGATTGGTAATATACCTTTCAATATGGAGGCTGGATTGAAAGTCGGTATCTATGAAGAAGGTTCCGTACTTAATATTCTGTACCAGGGAGTAACCTCCGGTTGGTACCCGCCACTCATATTCCTGGGTATCGGTGCCATGACGGATTTCTCCGCTTTGATATCGAACCCCAAATTAATGTTGGTTGGTGCAGCAGCCCAATTCGGTATATTCGGTGCTTATATGATTGCCCTTGCCATAGGATTTGACCCGATGCAGGCTGGTGCAATCGGTATCATTGGTGGTGCCGATGGTCCGACTGCCATCTTCCTCTCTTCCAAACTGGCTCCTAACTTAATGGGTGCCATTGCGGTATCAGCCTATTCATATATGGCATTAGTACCGGTGATACAGCCGCCTATTATGCGTTGGCTGACCAGTAAAAATGAACGTCTTATCCGTATGAAACCTCCCCGTGTGGTTTCACATACGGAAAAAGTAATGTTCCCGATTATCGGTTTGTTACTAACCACATTCCTTGTACCATCCGGTCTGCCTTTGCTGGGTATGCTGTTCTTCGGTAATTTACTGAAAGAAAGTGGAGTTACACGTCGTCTGGCAAACACAGCCAGTGGTCCGCTGATTGATACCATTACTATTCTGCTTGGTTTGACAGTAGGTGCTTCTACGCAAGCATCCGAGTTCTTAACCCTTGATTCAATCAAGATATTCGGTCTGGGCGCCTTATCATTTGTCATTGCCACAGCATCCGGTGTCATCTTCGTGAAGATTTTCAACCTCTTCCTGAAGAAAGGCAACAAGATTAATCCGTTGATCGGTAATGCCGGTGTATCTGCCGTACCCGACTCTGCACGTATCTCCCAAGTAGTAGGTCTGGAATACGATCCTACCAACTATCTGCTGATGCATGCCATGGGCCCGAACGTTGCCGGTGTAATCGGTTCCGCTGTAGCAGCAGGTATCCTGCTGGGATTCTTAATGTAATACATTTATTCATTCCGTTATCCGGATTGAATTCCGAACTATTTTAAAGCCCCTCCATCATTTTTGGAGGGGCTTTTTCGTTAATCTATCTAAAACAGATTACGATTATTTCGTAAATACATTCTTTTTAGTAACTTGCAGTCAGTTTAACCTCATATAAATGATATACTGTATGCGAAAGCTTTTTATCTCCTTATGTTTCAGTGCATGCTGTTCGCTTCTGGCGGCACAGACCACAAATCCCATTCAAGAGGCGATGGCCAACTACGATTATGAAACAGCCTTGATGCTGATCGATCAAGAAACCCCGACCGTCCCCCTACTCTACCAAAAGGGAAAGCGCTGAAAGGGCTGGGCAATAACCTTGAAGCTCTGAGCGTATTTCAGGAAGTCGTAGCTCAGGATTCTCTCAATCCCCGGGCATACATTGAAGCTGCCGAATGCTGCAAATCACTTGCCAAATATAGCGAGGCACTGGATTACTACCAAAATGCGCTCCACATAAATCCGGACAATAAATACGCACGCATCCAGTATATCAGTCTGCTGATGAACATGAAGAGATACCGTGAGTCTCTAAAGGAAAGCAACCTGCTGGCAGAAAGGGACAGTTCCGCCTATGTACTACACCTTAGAGCCGAAAGTAATGGGGCAAGTCTATGACAACACAGAAATCATGCATGTGATAGATGCCTACCTGGACATACAGAAAAGATATCCCAATGATTACCTGTCTGCTGCCAAACTCGGCAACATCTATGTAGCAGGCCACCAGTATGAAGACGCCATAAACATAACGGAGAAATACCGTTCCATAGACTCCACCAACGTCCTTGTGAACCGCATCAATGCCCAAGCCTATTGCCTGAACAAAGATTACCCCAAAGCAATAGAAAGATATGAACAACTGTTACAGGAAAAAGACAGTTCTTTCCAAACCTGCTTCTACGCCGGAATCAGCTATTATGCCCTCGAAGACTTCTACCCAGCACACGACCTGCTGGAAAGGGCTCTTAAAGATGACAATACCAACATCAACGTTCTCTATTATCTGGGACGCGCCTGCTCCAAGACATCATGGAAAGAGGATGGAGTGACTTATCTGGAAACTGCCGTAAGCCTCGCCATGCCCAGCGACAGTGTCATGTCCCGCCTATATGTGGGGCTTGCGGACTGCTACAAGATGGCATTTCAATACACCGACCAGGCGAATACCCTTCTGACGCAATACGAAAAATACGACCGGCAGAAACACAAACTGCTCTACGACGCAGCCTTTATCTATTATTACTATCTGAAAGATGTGTCCAAAGCAGAGAGATATCTGACGGCATACCTGAAAACCCGTCCGAAAAACAGCAAGGACAAAGTGCAGGAAGTAGATGCGGACGGAGTTCCCATCATCGGAGAAGACAACCGATACAATGCCGCCGAAAACTGGCTGAAGGACATCAGAGAAAAGCGCAAGAAAGAGGACTTCTTCAAGGGAAAGGTCGATACCGCCAGCGTAACCCCCATCAAATAGCCCCAATGAAAACGTTTGCATAATATAATAAGGTACAGTAACGGAGAAAGATTAACTTTCTCCGTTATTTGTTTTAAATTAGCGCAAAAATTAACCGTAAAGTTACTATCATGAAAAAAGTATTCTTAATCTTGGGAACACTCTTACTCTCCCTCAGTACGTATGCAGCTATGAATGTGAACAAAATCGACCCTCCGTTTTGGTACACCGGCATGCAGAACCCGGAACTCCAGCTGATGGTCTATGGCGAAGGCATCGGCAACGCGGCAGTATCCGTCAATTATCCTGGCGTCTCATTGAGCAGCACCGTCAAGCTAGAAAGCAACAACTACCTCCTGGTCTATCTGAAACTGGACAAGGATGTAAAACCCGGCAAATTCAACCTCACCTTCACTGAAGGAAAAAGAAACTCGTAAAGGAATATGAACTGAAGGCACGCAACAAGAAAGGTTGCGAACATAAAGGTTTCGACGCCTCCGACGCACTGTACCTGCTGATGCCCGACCGCTTTGCCAATGGCAATCCGGACAATGACCAGATTGCGGGCATGGCCGAGTACAAGATAGACCGCAATGACCCCAATGCACGCCACGGCGGTGACCTTGCCGGCATCGAACAACACCTGGACTACTTCTCCGACCTCGCGTCACAGCCCTCTGGTTTACTCCGGTACTGGAAAACAACATGACCGGCGGTTCCTATCACGCTATGCCACCACAGACTACTACAAGGTAGACCCGCGCTTCGGTACCAACGAAGAATACAAGCAACTGATTGAAAAAGCCCATGCACGCGGCATCAAAATCGTAATGGACATGATTTTCAACCACTGCGGCGTAGAGCATGTATGGATTAAGGACATGCCCTCCAAAGATTGGTTCAACAACCCCGACCACGAAAACAACTTCGTGCAGACCTCCTTCAAACTGACCCCGCACGTAGACCCTTATACTTCCCAGTACGATGCCGACCAGATGAACGACGGCTGGTTCGTACCTTCCATGCCCGACCTCAACCAGAAGAACCCTCACGTTTACCGCTACCTGGTACAGAACAGTTTCTGGTGGATTGAATTCGCCAACATCGACGGCATCCGCATGGACACTTACCCGTATGCCGACTATGATGCCATGAGCAACTGGATGAAAGAGCTCAACGAAGAATATCCCAACTACAACACCGTGGGCGAGACCTGGGTTACCGAACCCGCCTACACCGCCTGGTGGCAGAAGGATTCCAAGCTATCAGCCCCAAGAACAGTAACCTCAAGACCGTTATGGACTTCAGCTTCTTTGACAAGATAAACACCGCCAAGAATGAACAGACCGAAACTTGGTTCAAGGGACTGGACCGCATATACAATAACTTCGTATACGACTTCCTCTACCCCAACCCCGCTTCCGTACTGGCATTCAATCGAAACCACGACACCGAACCGCTTCCTGGGCGAGGGCAACAACCTTCCGATGCTGAAGCAAGCCTCTACCCTGCTGCTTACCACCCGCCGCATTCCGCAACTCTACTACGGAACGGAAGTCATGATGAATGGCGTGAAGAGCAAGAGCGACGGCTATGTCCGCAAGGACTTCCCCGGCGGATGGACCGGTGACGCAACAAACGCACTGACCCCAGCCGGACGTACCAAGATACAGAACGAGTGCTACGACTTCTACAAGACCATCCTGAACTGGCGTAAAGGAAACGATGTGATTGCCAAAGGCAGCATGGTGCAGTTCATGGTACAGAATGGTGTTTATGCCTACGCACGCCAGTACGAAGGCAAGACGATATTCGTGATGCTGAACGGTACAGATGCAGAAACCACCGTTCCTTTGAAATTCTACAAGGAAATCCTAAAAGACAGCAAGCAGGGAAAAGATATTCTTAGCGGCAAGGCCATCACCTTCGGTGAAGAGCTGAAGATGGGCCCCAGAGAATCATTAGTGATAGAATTATAACGCGCACTCCACACAGAGAGCTCATTCTTGCAAATCTCCCTTGCAGATAGCTGGCAGACACTTCTCCTGCCAGCCATCTGCAAGGGATTTTTAGTATGGAACAGGTGTCACGGGGATATGCTTTTCACCGGTCTCAAATATAGCTAATCTGTTAGTTCATAACGGTGAACACTTTGTTCCAGTATAGAGAAACAAAGTGTTCGGATATGTAGAAACAAAGTGTTCTTACGTATTGGAACGAAGTGTTTTTGCATATTGGAACAAAGTGTTCTCTTTATTGAAACAAACTGTTCAGTTAAGGGAAACAGACTGTTTTGTTAAAGGAAACAGACTGTTGTACACGTTGAAACATCCGCTTCTGAAATAACCGGCGAACTTAACCATCCCACAACACCGGCCTATATATAACAAATCAGCCCTTGCAACATCAATATTGCAAGGGCTGACACTATATTCGGATTATCTTTCGATTAGTCCAGTTGAGCCAATTTGTTCTCTGAACCAAGCACGTTGATGATTTTATGCTTGTACAGTTTTTCCATATTGTCACGAGCCGGACCCAGATACTTACGCGGGTCGAATTCTGCCGGTTTTTCAGCAAATGTCTTGCGGATAGCAGCTGTCATAGCCAGACGTGAGTCAGAGTCGATGTTGATTTTGCAAACAGCAGACTTGGCAGCCTTACGCAACTGCTCTTCGGGGATACCGATAGCAGCTTCCAGCTTACCACCATACTTGTTGATAGTATCAACTTCTTCCTGAGGAACTGAAGAAGAACCGTGAAGAACGATGGGGAATCCCGGAAGTTTCTCCATTACAGCATCCAGAACGGCAAATTCCAAAGGAGGAGGAACCAGACGACCGGTAGCAGGGTCAACGTGGCATTGTTCGGGTTTGAACTTGTATGCACCATGAGAAGTACCGATTGAGATAGCCAGTGAATCGCAACCTGTACGGGTAGCGAAGTCAATAACTTCTTCAGGATTAGTATATGTATGGTGTTCTGCAGAAACTTCATCTTCTACACCGGCCAATACACCGAGTTCGCTTCTACAGTTACGTCGAACTGATGGGCATAGTCAACTACCTTCTTAGTCAGTGCAACGTTTTCTTCGTACGGAAGGTGTGAACCGTCAATCATTACTGAAGAGAAACCGGAGTCGATACAGCTCTTGCAAGTTTCGAATGTATCTCCATGGTCGAGGTGAAGAACAATTTCAGGATGTTTGCAACCCAATTCCTTAGCGTACTCAACAGCACCCTGAGCCATGTAACGCAACAGCGTAGCGTTGGCATACTGACGGGCACCCTTAGATACCTGAAGAATAACCGGAGACTTTGTTTCAACTGCAGCCTTGATGATAGCCTGCATCTGTTCCATATTGTTGAAGTTGAATGCCGGAATAGCATATCCACCTTTGATAGCCTTAGCAAACATCTCTCTTGTGTTTACCAGTCCTAAATCTTTGTAATTAACCATTTTGTTTAAATTTTATTGTTAGTGAATTAAAATTCTACGCAAAAGTAATCATTATCCTTTAAAGTAAAGAACTTGAGAGGAATAAAATATCCGGCTCATCCTACCAAATCCATTCTATTTTAAAGCTATTGGCTTCATTTAACAGATTATTGTAATCTCTATATTACAAACTCTTTGCATTTATCTCTGCCAGCCATACTTTTGCCATCTATACTTCTATCAACAAAAAAGCCGGAGAACATGTTTGCTCTCCGGCATCTGTTTACACATTATTATGTAATACTAATTTTTCAGATAGATGATGGTCGGCAAATGGTCACTGTAACCGTTCAGCCAAGTCCTGCCTCCATGCGTACGCAAGGGGGAACCTTTGTATTTGCCATCCTGCTGAATCAGATAATCGCGGATGAAAACTTCATTGTGATCATAGCGCAACCCTTTCTTAGCCTTCAGCAACGGTTTCGAAATGACAATCTGGTCAAACAAGTTCCACTTGCCCCGATAGAGCAATGTCCCCACTCCCTTGTCTTCCAGTGTCTCCCACCAGGGATTGTAGAATTCGCCTTTCTTCACCTGCTTCGGATATTTGCGTGCACCCAGCACCTCCATGCTTTCATCCATCGGGTCGTCATTCATATCCCCCATCACGATGAGCTTCAGCTTCTTGTCGCTACGCATCAGAGAGTCCTTCAAGGCCTTTACCTGCCTGGCTGCATGCACACGCACCGGTGACTTCGCCCCACGGGAGGGCCAGTGGTTCACTATCACGCAGACACGCTCTCCCGCCAGTTGTCCGTCCACAATCAGGAAGCCGCGCGTCAAGTGCACCGTATCCCCCTCAAAAGGAGTGGAAAGCACCAACTTCGAGTGGGTAACGCTGAACTGCTTCGGGTCGTACAGCAAGGCACAGTCTATACCCCGTCTGTCCGGTCCTTCATAATGCACGAACTCATAATTGGAAATGGCCGGCTGCTTCACGAGGTCTTCCAGCACCCGGCTGTTCTCCGCCTCTGCCACACCGATGAATGCCGGACCTTCCGGCACTAAATCACGCGAAAGGGAACCCAACACTTTGGAAAGGTTCTGCAGCTTGGACTCATACTTCTTTACCGTCCATTGGTAACTGCCGTCGGGCAGGAACTCATGGTCGTTCTTACCGGCATCATGAACCGTATCGAACAGGTTTTCAAGATTATAGAACGCAACACTATACAGTTTCCGTTCCGCATTTTGTGCCCCCAGCGTTGCCACGCACAGCCAGAAAGAGCATAAGACAAGTAGTTTCCTCATAAATTCACAAGATTAAGTCCTGCAAAAATCAGAAATAAAATGCGATAAACCTACTAAATAAAAATAAATCTGAATTTATTTTGTAGAGTCTCCAACTTGCACTATCTTTGCGCTCTGAAAAGAAGACCATTACACTATTTATTACCAAAATAGTAACAGAATATAAATTTTTAAAAGAAAATATCAAAATGAAAAAAGGTATTCATCCTGAAAATTACCGTCCGGTAGTATTTAAAGATATGTCAAATGGTGATGTATTCTTGTCTCGTTCCACTTGCAACACGAAAGAGACTATCGAATTCGAAGGTGAAACTTATCCGCTGGTAAAGCTGGAAATCTCCAGCACTTCTCACCCGTTCTACACAGGTAAGTCTAAGCTGGTTGACACTGCCGGTCGTGTTGATAAGTTCATGAGCCGTTACGGTAACCGTAAGAAATAATCAGTTTCAAGCAAACTGAAAAAAGGGAGTCTTTCACTGAAAGGTTCCCTTTTTTGTTTCCGCCTCCCACTGCAGGACCGATAAATAGGGAATCTCCTATCACAGAATAGGGAAAAAAACGAGAAAGGAGAAAAACACTTCCCTATTTTTGTATCATCAAAACCGAAAACATATACTAATCATGAAACGACTCGCCACCCTATTCATCCTGACAATCCTTGTCGCAACGGCAGGATTTGCCAAGCCCAAAAAGTACAAAGATTTAAGCGGAAACATCGCTGTCAAAGGAGAATTGACAAAAGAGTACCGGCAATCTCCCGCCGGTACACCGGTCATTATCCGCCGGGTTGTCAAAATGAAGAATCCCGGTGAAAGCAGCAACAACATTTGCTATGCTGTCGAAATGAACGGCATACAAGAGACCATTCCTTTGAATGAGATGGGGCACATTGCCATATCCGCTCCGCAAACCGACCGGGAATTCTGGCAGCAGATATACTTGAAAAACCATCTTTACGAATATTTCAGCGACCGCGGCTACAAGCACAAACTGCGCCAGGAAATCGACGAAGAGTGCCTGGAGTATCTCGACAAACTGAATGAGATAGCCTATCAGGAAGATTACATCGTTTCGTACGTGCAGGGAGTGTTCTCCAAGTTGAACGCCACCACCATTGACAGCAATCGCGGGGAGAGTCTGAACATACGTATCATCCAGTCGCCCGAACCAGATGCCTTCATGCTTCCCAACGGCTCCATGGTTATCAGTACGGGCCTCCTCTGCACTCTTGATTCCGAAGACGAACTGGCCGCCGTCATCGCATGTGAGCTGGGACATTTCGTCCTCGACCATCAGGTAAACAACATTTACCGTGCCGAGCGGCGTGCCAAGCGTGCAGCTTTTTGGGCAGATGTCTTTGCCACTACCGCCAGCGCAGCCCTCGATGTGGCCTACTGGGACGATAATGAAGATGCTTATGCCGTCAGTCTGGTGGCAGATATCGGAGCCATCGCTTCCCTTTTGAGCATTCCGGCAACGGACCGGTTGGGGATGAAATACAAAACTTCCCAGGAAATCTCTTCAGACCGCCTTGCGCGCCAACTTCTGGCATTCAAGGGATATAATCCCGACGGAATCGCATCGGCCCTCGGTAAAATTATAGGGTATTACAACCTGCACCAACGCAACAAGGACATTCCTCGCTACGGCAGCATCGGCAACCTGCAAAAGCGTATAGAAAAGGCCGGTGAATCCCATAGCCTGAGTGCCCGCCCCTACCTACGGACCACCAGCGATGTCGTTTCTTTCAACGCAAGTATGAACTACGCCAACAAGCGCTATAAGGAAACTGCCCGGCTGATACGCAAGAACATTGACAACAGACTAGCCACAGACAATGACTACATCATCCTGGTAAAAGCGGAAATGGCACTGTCTAATACGGAAGAAGTGAACAACCGCTGCCTCGCCATGCTTGATAAAGCCCAGGAGATGGCAGGAACAAGCCCCAATCTGGACATATATAAACAAAAAATACTATTATTGATGCGCATGAACAAACAAGCCCAAGCCGCCGATATACTGAAAGAATATATCACCTTGCTTTCGGCCTACGAAGGCCAGGGCATAGAAGGAACCGAAAAGGAATGGACCAATAAAGAGATAGGTTGGGCAAACCAAATGCTGGACAGGATAAGCAGAATATAGAGAAAGGAATAACTAAGAATGAAGAATTTGAACTGCGCAGATGATGCCGCATGACAAATTCTTCATTCTTCTTATTTTAGTTATTCATTCAAATTACTGTTGCTGGAATCGGCGGCTTCACTAACCACAGACTTTCAG
>ENA-OQJX01000651-OQJX01000651.1-human-gut-metagenome-genome-assembly--contig:-NODE-651-length-15242-cov-6.760106_pt1 | contig 15242 bp, 12 predicted proteins | sample MGYA00242615_ERZ504782 | MGnify/ENA primary metagenome ERZ504782 (study PRJEB26092, sample SAMD00036354) | human gut metagenome | host: Homo sapiens | study: EMG produced TPA metagenomics assembly of... | reverse complement strand
TAATTCTTTAATTTTTAATTCTTTAATTCTTCATTTATCTCAACTGTGCACCTAACTTCTGTTCCAGGTTCGTCTGGATCTTTTTCATGATAGCATCAATCTGCTTGTCATTCAAAGTCTTTCCTTCATCCTGCAAATAGAAGCTGACAGCATATGACTTCTTTCCTGCCGGCAGATTCTTACCTTCGTACACATCGAACAAAGCAATGTTCTTCAGGAGTTTACGTTCACTTTCCGTTGCAATCTTCTCTATTTCGGCAAATTGAACATTCTTATCCAACAACAAGGCAAGGTCTCGTTTCACTGCCGGGAACTTGGAAATTTCAGAGAAAGTAACCTTGCTCTTCTTGATTTCCTTCATCAACAATGTCCAGGAAAGTTCTGCATAATAGACGTCCGTTTCAATATCCAGTTCCTTGCAGATCTTCGGGCTGACGATCCCCATCGTACCTAACTGACGACCGGAGGAAGTCGTAATACTCAAACCTGCCGAATAGATATCGTTAGCCAGATTACCGAAAATGACCTTCTGCAAGTTCACACCGAGACGAACCAAAATATTTTCCACATACGCCTTCAACTCGTAAACGGAAGACTTTTCATTCGGATGTGCCCAGTTGTTATCCACGCGGCTACCGCTCACCCACAAGCCCAAACGATAATCTTCCGAGAATTCGGCCAACGTTTCGCCTTCCTTCTTATGGTCGATATTGTAATCGTAGCAGTTTCCGAATTCGAAGAAACGGATATTGCCATTTTTACGTTTCGCATTATGTTCGACGCTTTCCAAGCCACCAAACAACAACGTCTGGCGCATGCAATTCAGATCAGCACTCAACGGATTCATCAACATCACACAGTGAGAAACCGGGTAAGTGGAAAGATTGTCATAGTAAGCCGAGCGTGTCAGCGAGTTATTCAGAATTTCGTTGAAACCGCAACCGCAAAGTTGTTCGGAAATCAGGTTTTGTAATTTATAACTGCGATCGGTCGGAGTCTGATAGCTCAGATTGGACTTCACATTATCACTGAACTCCACGTTATTATACCCGTAAATACGAAGAATATCTTCGATCACGTCGACATCACGCTGTACATCGATACGATATACAGGCACATCGATCACCCAACCTTCGGCTGTTTCGGAAACGATCTTCATTTCCAGACTTTCCAGAATGCTCTTAACCGTTTCAACCGGAATCACCTTGCCAATCAACGTATTAACCTTGTTATAAGCCAATTCCACACGATACGGTGCTACCGGAGCCGGATAGATATCCTGAATGGCGCCCGTAATCGTTCCGCCTGCCACTTCCTGAATCAACAGGGCGGCACGTTTCATCACATCGACCGTCTGATTCGGATCCAGACCACGTTCATAGCGGAAAGAAGCATCCGTATTCAGACCGAAACGACGGGCTGTCTTACGGATCCAGGTAGGATGGAAAGTGGCAGATTCCAGGAATACATTCTTGGTCTGTTCCGTCACGCCGGAATCGAGTCCACCGAATACACCGGCGATACACATCGGCTCTTCCACATTGCAAATCATCAGGTCACGGTCGGTCAACGTGCGTTCCACACCATCGAGCGTAACGAACTTGGAACCTTCCTTCGCCGAGCGCACCACGACTTTATTACCTTTAACCTTATCGGCATCAAAAGAGTGCAAAGGCTGTCCTACACCATGCAGAATATAATTCGTGACATCCACCACGTTATTAATCGGACGCAGACCGATCACCTTCAAACGATTCTGCAACCATTCCGGGCTTTCCTTCACAGTCACACCTTTGATCGTGATGCCTGAATAGCGCAGGCAGGCTTCCGTATTTTCAACGACTACTTCGATAGCCGGAGTTTCATCATCAATCTTGAAAGCATCCACATTCGGACGTTTCAGGTTGGCAGGTTTACCGTTCTGTTTCAGGTAAGCGGCCAAGTCGCGGGCTACACCGAAATGGGAAGTGGCATCCACGCGGTTCGGTGTGATATCGACTTCCAGCACATAGTCGCTCTTTACATTATAATATTCTTTGGCCGGAGTACCGACTACCGCGTCAGCCGGTAGAACGATGATACCTGCATGATCCGTCCCTATACCGATTTCATCTTCAGCACAGATCATACCGTTCGATTCAACGCCACGGATTTTGGAGCGCTTGATCGTAAAGCACTCGTCACCATCATACAATTTAGTACCGTTTACAGCAACAACCACTTTCTGCCCGGCAGCCACATTCGGTGCGCCACAAACAATCTGCAAAGGCTCCGCACCGCCGACATTCACGGTTGTAATGTGCAAATGATCGGAATTCGGGTGTTCTTCGCAAGTAAGAACTTCACCGATGACAAGTCCTTCCAATCCGCCTTTAATGGTTTGAACTTCTTCTACTCCGCCGGTTTCCAAACCGATGGAGGTCAGTGCTGCTGCTACTTCATCAGGCTGTAAATCAAAATCAAGATAATCTTTCAGCCAATTGTAAGATATATTCATCGCTTTAAAATTTATTCAGTAAAGAGACGGGGCCGTCCGGCCTACGCCAAATTGACGGACAAAAGTACAAATAATTATTTAAATATGATAGTTCCAAGAAGTTTCTTGAGGCGAAACCTTCGTTTCATGCAAGGGAAAACTTAGTTCCATGCTCATGGAGCTAAAATTTCATGCCCATGGAACTTTATTTTGCAGACTATCGGAAATCTCCTACATTTGCAACATAAATCTGAAATAAAATATGATGCGCATAGATATACTGACCGTACTTCCCGAGATGATCGAAGGAATGGTGAACTGCTCCATTGTGAAACGGGCACAAGACAAAGGTTTGGCTGAAATACATTTGCATAACCTGCGGGATTACACGACCAACAAATGGCGGCGTGTGGATGATTATCCTTTCGGGGGTGAAGCCGGCATGGTGATGCAGATCGAGCCCATCGACCGGGCCATCTCGGCTTTGAAAAGCGAAAGGGAATATGATGAAGTTATTTACACATCGCCGGATGGGGAAACCTTCAACCAGCCGATGGCAAACAGCATGTCGATGCTGAACAATCTGATTATCCTTTGCGGGCATTACAAAGGAATCGACTACCGCATCCGCGAACATCTGATAACAAAGGAAATATCCGTCGGCGATTATGTCCTGACAGGAGGTGAGCTGCTGCCGCCATCATCACAGATGCCGTCGTACGCCTCATTCCCGGAGCAATCGGCGACGAGCAAAGCGCCCTCTCCGACTCGTTCCAGGATAATTTGTTGGCTCCTCCGGTCTATACCCGGCCAGCCGATTATAATGGATGGAAAGTCCCTGAAGTCCTCCTATCCGGACATCAACGCAAGATTGAGGAGTGGCGCCTCGCGCAAGCTCAAGAAAGAACTGCCCGGCTACGCCCCGATTTATTGAAGTAGAGCTCTCTACTTCTGTTCTGCCACGAAATTATAGACAAACGCATATTCATACGTGTTGTTTTCCGCAGTAACACCATTCACAGGATTGATTTTTTCTTCAATCGTCATGCCTGTGATATAATCACCGGTCAATGTATAGCGGAATGTATATTCGGCACAGATATCCGTAGCAGCAGAGACATTATACCAATAGGCGCGGTCGGCAGATTCTGATTCATCTTCCCATACAGCAGGTTCAACGGAGAGATCATATCAAAGCCGACCGGCCGGAATGAATTGACAACCCGGAACGGGAAGTTTTCCGGACGCAATTGAGAGTCATATTCGTATGTAATCTCTTGTTGTGGCAGGTAAGCGTAATGCACCACGTTTCCATTTTCCCATGAATAGCGATCCACCTCACCCATCTCTCTTGTCTGATAACCCGAACCGTTCTCATTCGGCCATTGGATAACCTGCGAAACCGACTTCAGCCAATTAGAGCTATAGGTGTACCTGTTTTCTACAGCAGTGTACACAGCATTGCTCATATACTTGTTTTCGGATTTTTCTTCCTTGGCCGCAATCATATTTCCGCTCAACGTGTAAACCGTATGAACAAACGGATTAGTCGGAGAACCGTCGACCATCTTCACCCCGCTTACGGAAATCGTCTTGTCTACAATAATATAATTATCGGTAAACTGGTTTCCTTCCGTAGTCAATATAATCCGATTGATTTGCTTGTCCTGATCGTAAGTGATATCCGCGTTAAAAAAAGCATTTCCGTTTTTCGTACATGTTACACTCGTCAGTTTATTCAACTCGGGAATATACGGCTTATCATCATCTCCACAAGACACAAGTCCCACCGCTACCAAAAGCATACTTAAAAACTTCTTCATCTCTTTTTCTTTTTATTATTCGATCTTACAAAAATAGGACATTTGCTAAAATAACGGACGAAGTAACCTATTTTAAGTAATTCTACTTGAAGAAATGCAAGTAAACCATTAGTTTTGCAACACAATTTATCACAATAAATATCTAATAACAAACATCTTACAATAAGATAAAACGTAAATCATACAATATCTAAAATTTAATAACATGAGAATGAAACATCTGACGGTGGCAGCATTGACATTATTGCTGTCTGTTTCTTGTAGTCAAAGACAAGAAGATTATCCGTTCCGCAACCCCGATCTCCCTATCGACGAACGTATAGACGACCTCTTGAAGCGTCTGACTGCGGAAGAGAAGGTCGGACAAATGATGAATACGACTCCGGCAATCGAACGTCTCGGAATTCCCCAATACGATTGGTGGAACGAAGCCTTGCACGGTGTCGCACGTGCCGGAAAAGCGACCGTTTTCCCACAAGCAATCGCGATGGCGGCTACTTTCGATGACGACGCACTGTATGAGACATTCACGATGGTAAGCGACGAAGCCCGCGCCAAATACCATCAGTATCAAAAGGATAAAGAATACGACCGCTACAAAGGCTTGACCTTCTGGACCCCGAATATCAATATCTTCCGTGATCCCCGTTGGGACGTGGCATGGAAACCTATGGAGAAGATCCGTACCTGACAGAACGGATGGGCGTTGCCGTAGTGAAAGGCTTGCAGGGAGACGATCCCAAATACTTCAAGACACATGCTTGCGCCAAGCATTATGCAGTCCATAGCGGGCCGGAATGGAACCGTCACGAATTCGATGTAACGGTGACACCTCGTGATCTATGGCAAACCTACCTGCCGGCTTTTGAAGCTTAGTGAAAGAAGGGAATGTACAGGAAGTCATGTGCGCTACAACCGCTATCAAAGCAAGCCCTGCTGTAGCAGCGACAAACTGCTCATCGACATCCTCCGGAACAGTTGGGGATATGAAAACATCATCCTCTCCGACTGCGGTGCGATCAATGACTTCTGGGAACGGGACGAACGCACGCCTCGCCACGAAACACATCCCGATGCGGAAAGTGCCTCTGCCGATGCCGTCCTGAACGGCACAGACCTGGAATGCGGCAACAGCTACCGAGCTTTGGTCAAAGCTCTGAAGGACGGAAAGATATCCGAAAACGATCTGGATGTGTCCCTCCGCCGACTGCTGAAAGGGCGTTTTGAATTAGGCATGTTCGATCCGGACGAACGGGTTCCTTATGCACAAATCCCGTACAATGTGGTGGAAAGCCCCGAACATGTGGCCCAAGCACTCGAAATGGCGCATAAGAGTATGGTGTTGCTGAAGAACAAGAACAACACACTGCCGCTGAGTAAAACGATCCGGAAAATTGCGGTTGTCGGTCCGAACGCTGCCGACTCGACCATGCTTTGGGCGAACTACAATGGCTTCCCGACACATACCGTAACAATATTGGAAGTATCCGCAACAAAGTACCCGATACAGAAGTCATCTACGAATTGGGATGTAATCATGCCGCCGACTTCGTAATCCAAGACTTGGGCAGCCACATCACCTCCCCTGCCGGACAGGGATTCGCTTCCGAATTTTTCAACAATACGGAATTCAAGGGAGAAGCGGCTTACAAAGGTTTAGCAAGCCAGTTGCATTATACGACAGGTGGAAACACGCAGTTCGCACCGAATGTAAACCTGACAAACTTCACAGCACGTTTCACCGGCGAGTTTGAAGCGCCTGAGACGGAACAGGTCGAGATCAAGTTGTCAGGAAACGACGCCTTCCGTCTCTTTATCGGAGATGAAAAAGTAGCCGAAGTATGGGAAAACGAATACGGAGCGGAAAAGACGTATATGCTGAATGCAGAAAAGGGAAAGAAATATCCTGTCAAGATCGAATATATGCAACGCATGGGCAGCGCCGACCTCAATTTCCAGATCGGTACGCGTCGGCCTGTCGATTATGCCGCTACAGCCGCCAAAGTCAAAGATGCGGATGTGATTGTCTATGTCGGAGGTATTTCTCCCCGCCTGGAAGGTGAAGAAATGCCGGTCAACGTGGAAGGTTTCAAAAAAGGAGACCGCACCAATATCGAACTGCCGAAAGTACAGCAAGAAATGGTAAAAGCACTGAAGGCGACAGGCAAGCCAGTTGTTTATGTGCTTTGTACGGGTAGTGCTCTGGCTTTGAACTGGGAAGAGGCCAACATCGACGCCATTCTGAATGCCTGGTATGGCGGACAGGAAGCCGGAACAGCAGTTGCCGACATCCTGTTTGGCGACTATAACCCGTCAGGCCGCCTGCCGGTCACATTCTATAAATCGATCGACCAGTTGCCGGACTTCGAAGATTACAGCATGAAAGGCCGTACCTATCGTTATATGACCGAAACGCCGCTTTATCCGTTCGGATATGGCTTGAGCTACACGAACTTTGCCTATCGGAATGCGAAGCTGTCTTCTGGCAAGATTGCCAAAGACCAATCTGTTACACTGACGTTCGACATTGCCAACACCGGCAAAATGGATGGTGACGAAGTCGCCCAAATCTACATCAAAAATCCGAACGATCCGGAAGGACCGATCAAGCGCTGAAGGCCTTCTTGCGTGTACACGTAAAAGCTGGCGACAGTCAGGAAGTCAACATCGAACTGTCTCCCGAAACATTCCACTCTTTTAACGACAATACACAAACGATGGAAGTCCGCCCCGGAAAATACCAGATACTCTATGGCGGTTCATCCGACGACAAAGCCTTACAGAGATTAGAGTTGACAATCGAATAAAAACAAATGCCGCAGGCCTCCGGATGATCCGGAAAACCTGCGGCATTTTATCAAGGAGATTTTGACACACCGCCTTTATCCAATATACGTCTCCATGAACTTGGCACCCGGAACCGGTGAAATCGTCACGACATCCGTATCAGCCGGAATCAGGACTGTTTGTCCCTGGTGAATATAAATTTCATTGCCTTTATTATCACGGATAGAAGCTTTACCTTCCATACAAATATAAACGACGAAAGAATCCAGCTCAGAGAAATCACGAACCATGATCGTATCGACATCCAGCAAATTCGTTGTAAAATACTTGCAGGCGGCAAGTTCTACGGTCGCATTCGTATGCGCCTTGTAATGGGTGCGGTAGTCCGGATACAAAGTATAGTCGATCGCATCCTTTGCCAGTTCGGTATGCAATTCGCGCCCTTTTCCGTCCGGTCCCTTACGGTCATAATCATATATACGATAGGTGATATTGCTTGTCTGCTGAATTTCAGCGATGAAGCAACCGGCCCCAATTGCATGTACACGACCTGCAGGCAAGAAGAAAACATCGCCCGGATTCACTTCGTAACGCTGTAACACGTCCATGATCGTATTGTCCTCGACACGTTTCACATATTCATCCGCATCGATCTGCTTTGAAAAACCAGAATACAAACCGGCACCTTTGGTTGCGTTGATCACATACCACATTTCTGTCTTGCCGAAAGAATTATGACGCTTCTTAGCCAATTCGTCATCCGGATGAACCTGGATAGACAAATCATCGCGTGCATCAATAAACTTGATCAATAAAGGAAATGTGGAACCGAACTGTTCGACCACCTTTTCCCCCAACAGTTGTTTGCCATATGTACGGATCAGTTCATCCAGCGTTTTACCTTCGAGTGCACCATTATCCACAATGGAATAATTCCCCTCAACATGTGAAAGTTCCCAACTTTCGCCGATACCTTCCTGTACCGGAGTGATCCCCTTAAACGGCAGATGTCAGAGCTCCCCAGATAATACTCTTAAGGATAGGCTTAAATGTCATTGGATATAACATGAGTAATTTATGATTGATGATTTATGATTTGTCGGATTCGTCAGATTTATGATTTATGATTGATGATTTATGCGTTGACCACAAATCATAAATCATAAATCATAAATTTAAAACTCATTTCATTTTCCTCAATACGACGGCGCTACGTGCCGGAATGTATAATTTGAGCCATTCTTTCTTCTCTTTTTTATATAACGGGTCAAACTGTGTGAAATGGTGAATGGAGTCATCCGCGAGCCCGAAACCTCCGAAACGGGTGGCATCGGTATTCAGCAATACTTCATATTCTCCCTTCGGCACAAGGAAGCCGTAATCGGTAAACGATTTTGTCGGACTGAAATTGAATACGAATACCAGATTTTTCCGCATATAAGCCAAAATCTGATCTCCATCGTTATCCCAGACTTTCTGTATCGGAGTGGACTGGAAGTTCTTCACGCTACGGATCATCTCCAACATTTCACGATCGAAATCGCCCAAGAAATGATATTTCAAATCCATATTATCGACCAAATCCCATTGGCGGCGTGCATACTTATGCGACCAGCCATTTCCTTCGCGCGGAAAATCGATCCATTCCGGATGGCCGAATTCATTTCCCATAAAGTTCAGATAGCCTCCGTTGATGGTGGAGGCCGTAACCAGACGGATCATTTTATGCAAAGCCACACCGCGTTCCACCATAAAATTATGATCGTCTTTCTGCATATGCCAATACATATCGGCATCGATCAGGCGGAAAATGATCGTCTTGTCACCCACCAACGCCTGGTCATGACTTTCCGCATAGCTGATTGTCTTTTCGTCGGCACGGCGGTTCGTTGTCTCCCACCAAATAGAAGAAGGATGCCAGTCTTCGTCTTTCTTTTCCTTGATCGTCTTGATCCAGTAATCGGGAATATTCATTGCCATACGATAGTCGAAACCATAACCTCCATCTTCATATTTAGCAGCCAAACCGGGCATCCCGCTGACTTCTTCGGCAATCGTAATCGCATTCTTATTGACTTCGTGGATCAATTTATTAGCCAACGTCAGATACGCAATGGCATCACCATCCTGATGGCCGTTAAAATAATCACTGTAATTGCAGAATGCCTCGCCTAACCCGTGACTGTAATAAAGCATCGAGGTCACGCCATCGAAACGGAAACCGTCGAACTTATATTCGTCCAGCCAGAACTTGCAGTTCGACAACAGAAAATGAAGCACTTCATTCTTCCCATAGTCGAAACAGAGGGAGTCCCAAGCCGGATGCTCGCGACGGGCACCGCCCAGGAAATATTGCGTGTAAGACCCATCGAAACGTCCGAGTCCTTCTACTTCGTTCTTGACAGCATGGCTATGTACGATATCCATAATTACGGCGATCCCCATGCCATGAGCCTCGTCTATCAACTGTTTCAGCTCTTCCGGCGTTCCAAAACGGGAAGATGCGGCAAAGAAGCTGCTGACATGATAACCGAACGAGCCGTAATAAGGATGTTCCTGAATAGCCATGATCTGAATGGCATTATATCCTTCCTTCGCAATACGAGGTAAGACCATACGGCGGAATTCGTCGTAACTGCCGACTTTTTCTTCATTCGAAGCCATACCGATATGGCATTCATAAATCAACAAAGGAGAGACATTAGGCTTAAACCGCTTATGCTTGAATACATAAGGTTTCTCCGGATTCCATACTTGCGCGCTGAAAATTTTGGTATTTTCATCCTGAACGACGCGCCGTATCCATGCAGGAATACGTTCCCCGCTGCCTCCTTCCCATTCGACCAGAAGTTTGAACAGGTCTTCATGATGCAACAAATCTTCTGCAAGCGTGATCTCCCAAACGCCATTGCCCAACCGTTGCAGCTTGTACCGGTCGTCTTTCTTCCATCCGTTGAAAGTTCCGATCAGGTATATAGCGGTGGCATTGGGTGCCCACTCACGAAAAACCCATCCACTCTTTGTTTTATGCAATCCGAAGTAAAGATACCCGGAAGCCATTTCCGACAACGTCTGTCTACCGTTACCGGTCAAGCTCTTTTCTTTGTTTACCACATATTGGTATCGTCCTTCGATCGCCTCCTTATAGGGGGCCAGCCAAGGGTCATTCTTTATTAGATTTAGCGACTCCATGATTTTTTGAGATTGGTTTCGCACAAAGATAGAAGAAAAAACTCACATAAAATGCATAAGCTTCGGGTTAATTATCCGAAGAATTCCGTTTGTTCTTATTCAAAATTAATGTCGACGGCATTTTTTGAAGTGCCTCTTTACGATGTTCGGATACATCGTTCCAGGTGTTGTAGCCGATCAGCATGAAGTTATAGCTATTGAACAATCCCGGTGTCAGGTCTTTATCCGGCAGCAAATGAGTTTGCGGGGTAGACGAGACGAAATCCCAAAGTTCTTTGACAATCCGGTCATGTCCGGGCGTCGTGGTGGATATCTTAGCTACAATGCCTGCGGAACCGTGAGTCGCTTTCAGCAATGTCCTTGTGTAGTCGAGCAGGAAGAGGTCTTCTTCGGAGCTGATGACGACCAATGTATTGGAAGCCTTCACAAAATTGCGGTTGATGAACACACCGACGTCGCAATTGCTGCGGGCGATAAACATCTTGGTCTTGTCTTTCAGCAATGCTCCGGGATAAAACCAGGATTCGGGAGCTTTGAAGCGTTTGAAAAAGCGGTTATAGAAAGAGGTACGGTAGCGGGTAGCCGCGATATCGTCCGGCGAGTCGCTCATGGAGATACCGGAACCGACCAGCAGGAAGTCGAATCCTTCGTTATTGACGATGTCGCAAATATCCTGTCCGGCGTTATTCGAAACCTCGTAGCGGGTATGGATGTTCATGCCTAATTTTTTGGCTCCATACAAGATAGGCCGAAACTCACTTCCTCGAAATTATCCGTATGCAACGGATTGACATCGGAGCCGACGGTCAGGTGAAGCGCCGTCAGGTCCAGTTTGTTCTTCCCACGAGCAAACATCTGGTGGGCGACATCGAGCATAATCTGTCCGTTTCCGGCACGTCCGAATGAAAGGAGCACCTTGAATATCCCATCGGTCGGGTCCGCATAAACCTGGTGTTCCTTGATCTTTTCGCGTGTCTTGAAACATAATTTAATGAACGAGACCAACGGTATCGTCATAAAGGTCGTGACCAATGTCATCAGCACCAACATGACGAAAATGGAAGGCGGCAATATCTTCATCTCATAGCCGATCGTCAGCACGACCAGTTCCATCAGACCGCGCGTATTCATCAAGGCCCCGATATAAAGACTGTCTTTCCAGCTTTCACCGACAAAACGGGCGGAAAACAGTGCTCCTCCGAACTTACCGATAATAGCCACTACTATGAAGATTCCGCACATGGCCCAAAGTTCCGGAGTGTTCAACAAGCCGATCTCCGTACGCAATCCGGTCGAGACAAAGAAAAGCGGAAGGAAAAGCGCCAATGACACGTCTTCCACCTTCTCTGTCATGATCTTGCGGAATTTGATGTTTCCCGGCATGACCACGCCTGCAATAAAGGCGCCGAAGAGAGCATGCAACCCCAATATTTCAGTAAAATAGGAGGATACGATCAGTAATAGGAACATCAAGGCTACCAGTGCTTTGTCGATTACCTCTTTATTATGGTATATGTGCCCGATCATCCGTAAGAAAGGACGAACGGCAAGAAACATGAAGAGGATATACAGGATGGAAAACAATATATTGTAAACGGCACTCAGCATACTGCCGGCCTGAGCGATAGCAATCACGACGGCCAACAGGCACCAGGCTGTGATATCTCCGTTGGCTGCACTTGCCAATGAGATGGTTCCCAAATGTGTTTTGGTCAACCCTTTTTCCTGGATAATACGGGCCAGAACGGGAAAGGCCGTGATACTCATGGCAATCCCGATAAAGAGGGCGAACGAGAGAAACGGCGTCCCTTTATGAGCATAAGATCCATAGACATAATAGGCTGTCAGCATACCGAAGAAAAACGGCACGACCGTACTGGTGTGGCTGATCAGGATGGTCTCTTTCAATTTTTTGCGGACTTCGCCGATATCCAGTTCCATACCGATGGCAAACATGAAAAGAATGAGGCCGAATTGGCTTAATATGGTGATATTGCCTAATGACTCGAGTGGAAAAAGAAACGCGGATACTCCCGGCAGGAGGTGGCCGAGCACGGACGGACCGAGTACAATACCGGCTACGATTTCACCGATAACAGTGGGTTGGCCGATCTTTTGGAACATCCAGCCAAACAGGCGGCAGACGATTAATATGGTAATGATTTGCAGAAGGAGGATTCCCATCGACGATTGGATGTGATGAGTAACCGAATCCCAGAACACAAGAAAGCCTTCCCCCATCGTTTTGGGGGCATTTTGCATGGTCTGAACGGCTGTTCCGACCTGCTGGCTTTCTCCTTCTTTGACTATGAAATACATAAGTGAGCCAAAGACCAGGATCATCATCAAATAAAAGGCTATGCTTTTTGTTCCTTTACCCATCTGCTATCTCTGATACGGTTTCTTGCAAAAGTAAGAAAAGGAATTAATATAATTCTTTGTGTGATGAGAAATTTTACTGGCGATTTTGTTTTTTTGCAAAATGTCAGATTTGCCTTCTTCAGATTCGTTTATACACATCCATTCATCGGAATGGTAAATCCGCTTTTTCCTCGATATGTCTTTTTTACCCTTATTGTAATAAAGGTAAAAAAGCCATTGGTTCAAATCGAAACTACTACTGCATCTAATTCGATTTCCTACCCCATATAGTTGTAATTAGTAGCAAGGGTAATATTTTTTAACAAACTACTATTTCTAGTATAGTGTTAGGAGACAATGGTTTATTGTAGATATTTATTTTATTGGGGGATATTGTCTGATTTAAATTTAAATATAACCACCTCCAAGGAACCTTTAAGTATATGATTGGATATGAAAAACGCCACTAAAGCTGCACAAATCGGGCGAACTTCAGTGACGTCTACAGTCAAGGCCAGCTATATTTAATTAGTATGTTGTTTTTTTATTCAAACCCAGCATGTACCCCTTTGATGGAGAAGGAATCCGCTTCCCTCTTTTTCTCTCCGGTGTACATCCATTCGATGGTGTCTTCGTATGTCTTACCGTCACTCTGGACGACAGCTTTCACGACGTTCTTTCCGTCTTTGAGGGTGACATTGTCTATAATATAATGTACGTCGGTATAACCTTTATGGATGCCGGACAGCTCCTGGCCGTTCAAGAAGACTTTCGCTCGCCGATATTGGAATAGACAGTGATGGAAGTGACTTTCTTTTCGCGATCCACATTCCGGCGCTGTGTCAGGTAGAGGACAGGGTCTTCGCTCCAGTTCGCCTTGTACCAGAAATAAGAGTCTTTCTTCGTCTTGCGGTCGAACGTCACCAGCCCCTTCATGTTACGGGCGGGAAGGTCGCCGCGGTTGGCCAGAGGAGTGGCAAAATCGAAAGTGTTCCATAAATAAGAAGCGACGATATACGGATGCCCTGCAATCACGCTCCACTGGTATTCGTGTGTTTTCGTCTGGAACGTTTCCGGATAGAAAGGCTTCGTCCAGTTCAACGAGTTCTCCAGATATTCCGTCTGGTGCAACAAGTTGGCATCGGCTCCATATTCCGTCAGCATCAGTTTCTGATCCGGATAGTTCTTCTCCAAGCCTTCCACCCACGGTTCGATATCCTGCAATTTCTTTTCATACCAGCCGAAATAGCGGTTCATTCCCTGTATATCGGCGTTCAGGTTGACCGGATGCTCCATGTGTCCGTAGCCGTTTACCGAAACAGTGTAACGGTCGGGATCTTCTGTCTTTGCAAGGTCATGCAGAGACTTAGTCAGTTCCTTGGTATATTCGTGCGGATGATAGACTTCGTTATGCAGCCCCCAGACATAGATCGAAGGGTGGTTGAAGCTTTGGCGGATCAGTTCGCGGAGCTGGCTTCGGGCATTTTCGGCCTCCTGTCCGGAAACACGGTTCACGAAAGGAATCTCCGCCAGATGATCAGCCCTAAGCTGTCGCAACGCGAATAGAGGTAGTCCGACTGCTGGTAATGGGCAAAACGGACGGTCGTCGCACCGATATCCATAATAGTAGCCAAGTCGAAGTCATGATTTTCATTCTTCAACGCACTGCCCAGCTCCCACCAGTCCTGATGGCGGGTAACGCCGTACATCGGATATTTCTCGCCATTCAGATAGAACCTTTGCCGGCAACGATCTCATACTTGCGCAAGCCCAACGGCTGTACCACTTCGTCGATCACTTTCCCGTCCCGGACGAGGCGGCTCACGACTTTATATAAATAAGGGTTCTTCCGTCCTTGCCATAAGGTGGGATTCTTAATCTTGAAATCGGCTTCGAACGACTGTACGCCCTGTGCCGCGAGGTCGAATGAACGGCTCTGGGTCGCGACTTGTTTCCCTTCCTGGTCATAAATCGTGTTCTGCAAAGTGAGCGGAGCCGGTTGCAGTGTTCCATTATCCAACTTCACCTTTACTTTTACATCCGCTTGCTTTTTGGAGACATTCTTCTGGGTAATGTAAACACCGGAAGATGCACAATCGGTCACACAGATATTATAAGGGTCTGTCACGATTAACCAAACCGGACGGTACATCCCGCCATAGACGCCGAAAAGCACATGGTTGACAGGAATCACATCCGGACGTGACGCATTGTCGGCTTTCACAATGATCTCGTTATCCGCTCCCGGCTTCAGCACCGTGCCGATCTCGCATGAAAAAGCGGAATAGGCCCCTTTATGAGTCGCAACAAGCGAACCGTTCACATACACTTCCGCAACGGCTCCCACACCTTCAAAGCGGAGAAACACGCGTTTCCCTTTCATTTCGACAGGGAAGAAATAGTGCTTTTTGTAGTAGGCAGGCCCTTCATAGAAATTATCGAACTGCACCTGCATGTCTTTCGCATTCCATGTATGAGGAATCTCGACCTCGGTCCATCCACTCTCCCATTTGGCGCATTGACGGCCAGTTCCTTGCCTGCCGGCGCTTTCTTAAATACCCAGCCGGAGTTAAACGACTCGACAATCCGGCCTTCAGCCTGCA
>ENA-OQJX01000650-OQJX01000650.1-human-gut-metagenome-genome-assembly--contig:-NODE-650-length-15267-cov-5.942404_pt1 | contig 15267 bp, 14 predicted proteins | sample MGYA00242615_ERZ504782 | MGnify/ENA primary metagenome ERZ504782 (study PRJEB26092, sample SAMD00036354) | human gut metagenome | host: Homo sapiens | study: EMG produced TPA metagenomics assembly of... | reverse complement strand
AAAAATAAAAATTATGAAGTTATTGTTGTCTCTTTTCTATTGAGTTGCTGTTCTGCGCTGGTTTTCGCACAACAGCCGGTAGATTATGTGAATCCGTTTATCGGGACAAGCAACTACGGGACGACTAATCCCGGTGCGATTTGCCCCCAGGGAATGATGAGTGTTACCCCCTTCAATGTGATGGGGTCGAAAAGTAATAAATTTGACAAGGATAGCCAGTGGTGGTCCACTCCTTATTCGGCGGATAATAATTTTTTCACTGGCTATGCGCATGTCAACCTAAGTGGTGTCGGTTGTCCGGAGATGGGAAGCTTGTTGCTGATGCCTACTTCCGGAGAACTGAATGTGGATTATCATGAATACGGTAGTGAATATAAGAACGAGGTCGCTCACCCCGGCTATTACAGCAATATCCTGACGAAATATAATATCAAGACGGAAGCCACTGCCTCCATGCGCACCGGCCTGACACGTTTCACTTTCCCGAAAGGGCAGGGGAATATCCTCTTGAATTTGGGTGAAGGGCTGACGAATGAAACCGGTGCGACCGTCCGTATGGTAAGCGATACGGAAATAGAGGGAAGTAAGTTGCTTGGTACATTTTGTTATAACCCGCAAGCCGTTTTCCCGATCTATTTCGTGATGAAGCTCAGCAAAGCCCCCAAGCAGGCCGGTTATTGGAAGAAGCAACGCGAGATGAAGGGAGTGGAGGCGGAATGGGATGCCTATTCCGGCAAATATAAATTGTATACGAAGTACGACCGTGAGATGAGCGGTGACGACATCGGCGTCTGGTTCAAGTATGATACTGAAGAAAACGAGGTGATCGAAGTAAAAATGGGCGTCTCGTTTGTCAGCATCGAGAATGCCCGCCTGAATATGAACACCGAACAGCCGGATTTCAATTTCGATAAGGTGCGTGCGGCTGCCGGCAGGATGTGGAATGACGATCTGTCGCGTGTGATGGTGGAAGGCGGGACGAACGATGATAAAACGATTTTCTATACTGCCATGTATCACCTGCTGATCCATCCGAATATCATCCAGGACGTGAATGGTGAGTATCCGATGATGGAAAGCTTGAAAGTCGGCCATACGGACGGAAACCGCTATACGGTCTTTTCACTCTGGGATACCTATCGCAATGTGAGTACGCTGATGACGTTGCTTTATCCGGAAAAGCAACTCGACATCATCCGTACCATGATCGACATGTATAAGGAAAGCGGATGGCTCCCGAAGTGGGAACTGTTCGGACGCGAGACGCTGACGATGGAAGGTGATCCGTCTATTCCTTATATAGTAGATGCTTATATGCGTGGTTTGCGCGATTACGATATTGAGACTGCTTACGAAGGCATGCGCAAGGGCGCTACTACCCCCGGCGAGTTCAACCTGCTCCGCCCGGACAATAACGATTATATGAGCAAAGGCTACGTTCCCTTGCGCGAACAGTATGATAATTCGGTTTCGCATGCTTTGGAATATTATATCGCCGACTGGAATTTATCGTTGTTGGCGGATGCTTTGGGAAAGAAGGAAGACGCCAAGCTGTTCCGGGAACGAGCTATGGGATATAAGCATTACTATTGCAAGGAGTTCGGTACGCTTCGTCCCATCCTGCCCGACGGCACGTTCTATTCTCCTTTCGATCCGAAGCAGGGGGAGAACTTTGAACCGAGTCCCGGTTTCCATGAAGGAAATGCCTGGAATTACACGTTCTATGTCCCTCACGATATCAAAGGCCTTGCCAAACTGATGGGCGGACAGAAAAAGTTTGTCGATAAATTGCAGATGGTCTTCGACAAAGGATACTACGATATGGCAAACGAGCCGGATATCGCCTATCCGTACCTCTTCAGCTATTTCAAGGGGGAAGCTTGGCGTACGCAGAAATTGGTTCGTGAATTGTTGGGTAAATATTATCATAATGCTCCGAATGGACTTCCTGGTAACGACGATACGGGTACGATGTCTACCTGGGCAATCTTCTCAATGATGGGATTCTATCCGGCCTGTCCCGGTGATCTGGATTATGTTCTGACTTCCCCTACTTTCAACAAGGTGACGATCCGGCTGGATGAGAAGTTCTATCCGAAAGGCAGTCTGGTGATCGAATCCGGACACCGGACACCGGATGATATTTATATTAAGGAGGTGACGGTCGATGGCAAGAAGCTGAAAGGCTATACGGTCTCGCAACAGGAACTGGTGAACGCCGGGACGTTGCGGTTCACATTGGATAGTAAACATTAATAGGATACCAGATAAGAAGTGTTCCCTGCCGATGAAATTTTAGTTTCATAGGCAGGGAACTTTTGTTTCATGCAAGGAAAACTTTTGTTCCATACTAATGAAACTCTTTTTCCCTTAAAATATTTCGGTACGGCAATCCGGTTTTTCGGTGGATTTGGTAATAACGTCCTTATATATTATTATCTTTGCAGCCATAGTTTGAAAATAATAGTTTAATCCATATTATATGTATAGAACAAGAACATGTGGCGACCTGCGTCTCGCTGACGAAGGCTTGGTGATTACGCTGGCCGGCTGGGTACAGAAAACCCGTAAGATGGGTGGTATGACGTTTGTGGATATCCGCGACCGTTACGGTATTACGCAATTGGTGTTTAACCAGGAAGTTGATGCTGCTCTTTGTGAGAAAGCAAATAAACTGGGACGCGAATATGTTATTCAGGTAACGGGAACCGTTCGCGAACGTTCCAGCAAAAATCCGAATATTCCTACCGGCGAGATCGAAATCATCGTTTCAAACCTGAATATCCTGAATGCTGCTGTGACTCCTCCTTTCACGATTGAAGACGATACGGACGGCGGTGACGACCTGCGTATGAAATACCGTTATCTGGATCTGCGTCGCAACGCCGTCCGCAAGAACTTGGAACTGCGTCATCGTATGGCTTTCGAGGTTCGTAACTATCTGGATAAGCAGGGGTTCCTGGAAGTGGAAACTCCAGTGCTGGTAAACTCTACGCCTGAAGGGGCACGTGACTTTGTCGTACCTTCCGCATGAATCCTGGACAGTTCTACGCATTGCCGCAGTCACCGCAGACGTTGAAGCAGTTGCTGATGGTTTCCGGCTTCGACCGTTATTTCCAGATCGTAAAGTGCTTCCGGGACGAAGACTTGCGTGCAGACCGTCAGCCTGAATTTACACAGATCGACTGTGAAATGAGTTTTGTGGAACAGGAAGATGTGTTGAATATTTTCGAAGGAATGGCCAAGCATCTGTTTAAGGTGATTCGTGGCGTCGATATAAAAGAGGCGTTCCCGCGTATCAGTTGGCATGACGCCATGAAATATTACGGAAGCGACAAGCCGGATCTGCGTTTCGATATGAAGTTCGTCGAACTGATGGATATCATGAAGGGACATGGTTTCTCCGTATTCGATAACGCTGCTTATGTTGGCGGTATCTGTGCGGAAGGGGCCGCTTCTTATACGCGTAAGCAACTGGATGCGCTGACCGAATTTGTAAAGCGTCCGCAGATCGGTGCAAAGGGCATGGTGTATGCCCGTGTGGAAGCCGACGGCAATGTGAAGTCGAGCGTAGACAAATTCTATACACAGGAAGTTTTGCAGCAGATGAAAGAAGCTTTCGGTGCAAAACCGGGTGACCTGATCCTGATCCTTTCCGGTGACGACGCAATGAAGACTCGTAAACAACTTTGCGAATTACGTCTGGAAGTGGCCGGTCAGTTAGGCTTGCGTGACAAGAATAAGTTCGCTTGTCTGTGGGTGATCGATTTCCCGCTGTTCGAGTGGAGCGAAGAAGATCAGCGTTTCTATGCAATGCACCATCCGTTTACTTCTCCTAAGCCTGAAGATATTCCGTTGCTGGATAGCGATACGGGAGCCGTTCGTGCGAATGCATACGATATGGTGATCAATGGTGTCGAAGTGGGTGGAGGTTCCATCCGTATCCATGACAGCAAGTTACAGGATAAGATGTTCCAGTTGTTGGGCTTTACCGAAGAAAAGGCGCAGGAGCGTTTCGGCTTCTTGATGAATGCCTTCAAATATGGTGCACCTCCTCACGGTGGTCTGGCTTATGGTTTGGACCGTTGGGTATCTTTGTTTGCCGGCTTGGATTCTATCCGTGACTGTATCGCGTTTCCGAAAAACAACTCCGGTCGCGATGTCATGTTGGATGCACCCGGGCAACTGGATGATTCGCAGTTGGAAGAATTATGCCTGAAAGTAGATATTAAAGAATAATATATCAATAGATCAATTTGCCGATATACTAATGAATTATTCATTGGCCTTTGGCAAATTGATTTAGTTATAAATATTGATTATGTTAAGGGTTAAGGATATATTGAAAGAGATTGAACAATACGCTCCGTTGCCATTGCAGGAGAGCTTTGACAATGCAGGTGTGCAGGTCGGTGATGTGAATCAGCTTGCTACCGGTGTGCTTCTTTGTCTCGACGTCACCGAAGATGTAGTGGACGAGGCGATAGAGATGGGGTGTAACCTGATTATTTCTCATCATCCTTTGGCCTTTAAAGCATTCAAATCCCTGACCGGTTCGACCTATATCGAGCGGTGTATGGTGAAAGCCTGTAAGTATGATTTGGTGATCTATGCTGCCCATACCAATCTTGATAATGCAGCAGGAGGTGTGAATTTCCGTTTGGCAGAACTGATCGGACTGGAAAATGTCCGTGTCCTGAGCCCACAGAAAGGTGCTTTGTTGAAGCTGGTTACTTTTGTACCGGAAGCTTATGCTGATTTGGTGAGGACAACTTTGTTCAATGCGGGAGCCGGAACGATAGGCGACTATGATTCCTGTAGCTTTAATCAGCCGGGGAGTGGAACTTTTCGTGCCGGTGAAGGGACGAATCCGTTCTGTGGTGAAATAGGTGAGTTGCATATGGAGCCGGAAATCCGTATCGAAACGATATTGCCTGCTTTCCGTAAATCGACGGTGACTCGTGCATTGCTTTCCGTCCATCCTTATGAAGAACCGGTGTTCGATTTCTATCCTTTGGATAATGCCTGGAACCAGGTCGGTTCAGGGTGGTGGGAGAGTTGCCCGAAGAAGAGGGGGAACTGGTTTTCCTGCAACGGATCAAAGAGTTGTTTCAAGTGGGATGCGTGAAGCATTCTGCCTTGACAGGCAAGCCGATACGGGAAGTTGCCTTATGCGGGGGGAGTGGTGCTTTCCTGATCAAAGACGCAATCAATTACGGTGCGGACGTTTTCATTACGGGAGAGGCTAAATATAATGACTTTTACGATGTGGAAGACCGGATTCTGCTGGCGGTTATTGGTCATTATGAAAGTGAAGTCTGTACAAAAGACATCTTTTATAACATAATATCGAAAAAATTCCCTACCTTTGCGGTACATTTTTCGAATGTTAATTCAAACCCGGTAAAATATTTATAGAATGGCTACAGATAAACAATCAGCTGAAAAAGAGATTACAGTTGAAGAAAAGCTTTCTACGCTGTATCAGCTTCAGACGATGATGACTGAAATTGATAAGATCAAAACACTTCGCGGAGAACTTCCTTTGGAAGTACAGGACTTGGAAGATGAGATCGCAGGTCTGGAAACACGTCTTCAGAACTATCAGTCAGAAATTAAAGACTTTGAGAATGCTGTTGTAGAACAGAAACATAAGATTACGGAGTCAACCGGTCTGATTGAAAAATATAAAACGCAGTTGGATAACGTGCGTAACAACCGTGAGTTCGACAACTTGTCAAAAGAAATAGAGTTTCAGGGACTTGAAATCGAGTTCTCTGAAAAGAAGATTCGTGAATTTGGTGAAGCGATCAACCGTAAGAAGGAAGAGATAGCCGAACTGTCCGAAAGACTGGAAGGCCGTAAAGCTGATTTGGTTCAGAAACAGAGTGAGCTGGAACAGATCATTTCCGAAACCAAGCAGGACGAAGAGAGATTGCGCGAAAAAGCAAAGAAGCTGGAAGCGAATATTGAACCACGTCTATTAACTGCTTTTAAACGTATCCGCAAGGGAGCACGTAACGGTTTGGCTGTCGTATATGTGCAGCGTGGTGCCTGCGGTGGTTGTTTCAACAAGATTCCACCTCAGAAACAGTTGGATATCAAGTTGCGTAAAAAAGTGATCGTTTGCGAATACTGTGGTCGTATCATGATCGATCCTGAATTGGCAGGTGTAGAAGAATAATCGGATGCGCGATGTTGTCCGTGCATATATAGAGAAATATCGGCTGCTTACGGAAAACCGTCCGGTTTTGGTCGGTGTAAGTGGCGGAGCAGATTCAATAGCCCTACTCACCATTTTGGTGGAGTCGGGCTATTCCTGTATTGCGGCGCATTGTAATTTTCATTTGCGGGGAGACGAATCCCTGCGTGACGAACAGTTTGTAAGAGAGTATGCCCGAAAACTGGATGTCCCTTTCTTGATGACGGACTTCGATACCCGGAAATATGCGACCAGCCGTCGTCTTTCCATTGAAATGGCTGCCCGCGAGTTGCGCTATGACTGGTTTGAAGAACAACGGGTCGCGACTGGAGCGCAGGCTATTGCGGTAGCTCATCATCGTGACGACAGTGTGGAAACGCTTTTGATGAATCTGGTTCGCGGAACCGGTATCCGAGGTATGAGTGGGATTCGTCCTAAAAATGGTTTTGTGGTGCGTCCCTTGCTTGCCGTGAGCCGTGAAGATATTTTGGAATGGCTTGCCAGACGCGGTTTGAGGTATGTGACTGATAGCACTAATCTTTCCGATGCCTATACGCGGAATTTTATCCGTTTGCGTGTCCTTCCGCTTCTGAAGGAAATCAATCCTTCTGTGAAAAATTCGATAGCCCGTACATCTGAACATCTGTCGGCTGTTGAAGCTATTTATCTGCATGTGGTGGAAGAGGCGAGGAATACCGTGGTCAAGCAAGGAGACCGCCTTTCTATTGCCACCCTAATGCATTACCCGTCACCTGATGCGATTTTATATGAGTTGCTCAAGACTTATGACTTTACTCGTCAGGTGGCAGAGGATGTTTATTTGTCCCTGACGAAAGAATCGGGTAAAACTTTTTTCTCTTCTACACACCGGTTGATAAAAGATCGGGACTATTTATTGTTGTCTCCCCTTGTAAAGGAAGAGGTTTGTGAATATACACTGACCGGTGGTGAGAAAGTTTGGTCCGGTCCTGTTGAACTTTCTTTTGAGAAGATTGTTATTAAGAAAGATTTCCATATCCGGAAAGACAAAAATATCGCCTATTTTGATTACGACAAACTGTCCTTTCCACTTACCCTGCGTACATGGAAAGAGGGAGATTGGTTTATCCCTTTTGGCATGAAAGGGCGGAAGAAATTAAGCGATTATTTTTCGGATCATAAGTTCAGCCGTTTCGATAAAGAACGAACTTGGCTTTTATGCAGCGGAGACGCTGTTATCTGGATTGTAGGGGAACGCTCCGATGATCGTTTTTGCTTGGACAAAACAACTAAAAGTGTGTTAGTTGTGAATTTTTTTTCGACAAAAAGCGAGAGTAAGTAAAAATATTATTACATTTGCAAAGATTTACTCCGCAGATGTGTTACTAATGATTCAAATTAGCTCAACAATCCGGTTTTCACATGAAATTATTAATTATCAAATTATAAAAGATACAATGATTGCGTTGTACACGTGCCGTGCCAGGTCGTGTAGTACGTCGTTTTTATTATTCACTTCGCATTATGCAAAAATATAACATTCTAGAACTAAATGAAAAACTCCTTCCTGAGTTGCAAAGTATAGCGGAAGAGTTAGGTATTAAAAAAGTAAGTTCTCTTAAGAAAGAGGAACTTGTATACAGGATTCTTGACGAACAGGCCATTTCATACGCTGGCATCCAGGCTGAAAAGGAGAAAGAAAAGGAAGCAAAGAAAGCAGAAAGGCAGACTAAGGCTAAGAAAACAAAAGCCACGGCTCCAAAAGGTGCAAAAGCTGATGCCAAAACAAAAGCTGCTGCTCCCGCCACACCCGTTGAAGTTTCGACAGAAGAGGTCGCCTCAGAGGCTCCGGAACAGCCCGAACGTAAAAGACGGACACGTATTGACAAGAAAGAAAAAGTGGCTGCGGCTGCTGTTCCTGTCCAGAAAAACGAAGAAGCAGTCGTTTCTAAAAGCACGGTTTCAGTGAATGCCCCTGTATCCGAAGCTCTAGTTCAAGTAAATGACACAACTGCCGATGTTCCTACCGAAACGGTAAAACCAGCAGCAAAGAAAATGGTTAAGAAGACTGACAAGCCTGTAGAGAAACCGTTGCTTCCTCCCGTTGTGGTGGAATCGGACAACGGAGAGCTTCCGGCGGAAATTGCTCCCGAGGTAACGGAAGAGCCGGCTGTAGTGGAAACTGATGCGCCGGCTTCGACTCCGGTAGATGAACCTAAACGTGTGGTATTCCGTCATCCGGACACCAAATCGGTTCTCGATCAGCTTTTCCCATTCTCTTCTACACCTGTAAAACCGGAACCGAAGCACAGGCAGAACAACCTGCAGCCGCTCAGCAGAACAATGCTCGTCAGAATAACAATAGACAGAACAATCAGAATAATCATAACAACCAGCGCAACAATAATAACAACAATGCTGTGCAGGAAAACAGTATGAGTTTGACGGTATACTGACAGGGGTAGGTGTGTTGGAAATGATGCCTGACGGATATGGTTTCCTGCGTTCTTCCGATTATAATTACCTGACTTCCCCGGATGATATTTATGTATCACAATCGCAGATCAAGTTGTTTGGCTTGAAGACTGGTGACGTGGTGGAGGGTGCTATCCGTCCTCCGAAGGAAGGTGAAAAATATTTCCCGCTTGTTAAAGTAGACAAGATCAATGGCCGTACGCCGGAAGAGGTTCGCGACCGCGTTCCTTTCGATCATCTGACCCCTCTTTTCCCGGACGAAAAATTCATGTTGACGGCCCGTAAGTCTCCGAAAGTGTACGACAATATCGCCGTACGTGTAGTTGACTTGTTTTCACCGATCGGTAAAGGACAACGTGGTCTGATTGTAGCCCAGCCGAAGACCGGTAAGACAATGCTGTTGAAAGATATTGCCAATGCGATTGCTTCCAACCACCCTGAAGTGTATATGATTATCCTGTTGATCGACGAACGTCTGAGGAGGTAACCGATATGGCTCGTAGTGTAGATGCCGAAGTGATCGCATCTACTTTCGACGAACCGGCTGAACGCCATGTGAAGATCGCAGAGATCGTTCTGAACAAGGCTAAACGTATGGTGGAATGTGGCCATGATGTCGTGATCCTGTTAGACTCTATCACGCGTTTGGCTCGTGCTTACAATACGGTTCAACCGGCTTCTGGAAAGGTTCTCTCCGGTGGTGTGGATGCGAATGCTTTGCAGAAACCAAAACGTTTCTTCGGGGCTGCCCGTAACATCGAAAACGGTGGTAGTTTGACAATCCTGGCAACGGCATTGACAGAAACCGGTTCGAAGATGGACGATGTGATCTTTGAAGAATTCAAAGGAACAGGGAATATGGAATTGCAGTTGGATCGCAAACTGGCGAACAAACGTGTTTATCCGGCTGTCGATATCACGGCGTCCAGTACGCGTCGCGACGATCTGTTGCAGGATGAAAGTACGGTAAACCGTATGTGGATTTTGCGTAAGTACTTAGCCGATATGAACTCTATGGAGGCTATGGAATTTGTCAAGAAACGTATGGAGCAGACATTTGATAATATGGAGTTCCTGGCTTCGATGAACGGATAAATAGGAGATTCCCGATATTTATAGAGGGGGGACAAGCACATTTTGCTCTCCCCCCTTTTTTATTTATTCTTTCTCAAATGTGTTCCTGTATTCTGAGGGTGTCATACCATACTTTTCACGAAAGATACGGTAGAAGCTGCGGACGTTGCTGAAGCCGGAATCGGTAGCTACGGCCTCTATCGTGTATCTTTTGTAGTCTTTGAGTAGGTGGATGGAATAGTCCAGGCGCTTGTTATTGATATATCCGCTAAAGTTTGTTCCGCTATATGCCTGGATCAATTGGGCGAACGTGTTTTTGGAAATATGGAGTTGGTTCAGTAGCAGTTCCCTGGATATGTTCGGGTCCAAGAACAGTTTATCCTCTTCGACCAGGCGGTCCAGTTCTTCAAATAGCTTTTTGTCTTCTGCTGACGTTCGTATGTCGCCATAATCTTCTTCCTTTTCTCTGGATTGTGTTTGTTTCCCGCTTGCTATCGGAAGAGACAGCTCATGTTGCTGTTTTAACAGCTGTTTGATTTCTTCGTTAGCCTTATGCAGTTCTTCCCGGTAAGCCAATTGGCTGTCGATCTGTCTGGCTAGGAAACGATTCTTGCGTTTGATTGCACGTAGATGACGAATAACCAGATAGAATGCTAGTCCGGCGAGGAATAATACTCCCAATATTGCAACCAATATGATGTGTTGCTCTTCGAGTTTGGCCTTTTGTTCTTTTATTTGCATATCTTTTTCGTGTGTCTCATAGATTTTGGCCAGTTCCAAGGCTGAACTTTTTTGTTCCCGCACTTTCAGACTATCTATTAAAATGGCGAGGTCCTTGAAATATTTGGCCGCCTCTTTATACTCTTTTTTCTTTTCATAGGCATCTCCAAGTGAACGCTTGATCGTTCTCATATGGTAAGTGACCGTGTCATTATGGGTGTATAGGAAATCTTCATGTGCCTTATTCATCTCGATTACCTTGTCATAGAGCTTTCTGTCCATCAGGTAAGGAATAATCAGATAATCATCTTTGCTATAAGTATTTCCGATTGCCAGCCAGGCTCGATACGCTTCGTCCGCTTCCTGCATCCTACCCAAACGTGAGAGGATAAGTGCGCGTTGGGCGTACATCGTCTTTTTCTCCTTGTCTGTCAGGCTGCCGATATCCGTTGTCCCCTCCATATCCTTTGTCACGACTTCCTCTAGCAGATCGAGAGTCTTTAGTGCTTTTTCATACTGGTTGTCCCGTTGCTGCATGATTAGCAGCGTGTTATAATTATATCGAAGATTGTCATATTTATACTTGTAATCAGTGTTTTTCATTAGTTCGATGGCTTCGTTCATCAATTCGTATCCCTGTTTTTTATCTTCTTGATAATAAATCATTTTACCCATGTTGAACAATGCTATCGATTCCATTTCTTTATTTCCGCATGCTTTTGCTTTTTGTAACAACAGCTTTACGTAGTCAGCTTTCTTCAGCTCGTCATGCAGGCAGTCGTAACTCGAAATCATTCGGTGAACCTGTTCCATATACAGCTTATCGTCCGCTTTTACAGAATCGCTTTCCAATGCCCGCTTATAAAACTTTAAGGCTTGGTAGTACTTGCCTGTATTAAAGTATAAGTCTCCTTCCACAATATCCATACGATGTGGTGAAAGAGTTTTCCGTTCCCTTAGTTTCTCCATGATTTGTTGTGCCTTATCAAAATCAGAAAAGGTATATTCGTACACATAATCATCTGTTATCAGGCTGTCAGATAGAGATATGTTTTCTGCAAAAGCATGTATTCTGGCAAGGTTGCTTATTACGATTATCCACGTAAAAAGAATTCTATGGTAAAGGTTGTTCATGTTCTTATTAATCTGTTTTTCGGCCCAAAGGTAGTAAAAATGAAACAGATGTCATCAGAGTATAATCTATATAATTGGAGAGATACCCAACATGCTTTGATTCATACCAGCGGCTTTTTATGGCTAAAAAATAAAGGTGTCCAAACGACTTTATCACAATTTTTAGGAACAAATTTCACGGAATTATACGAGTAAATTTATTTTCTTTCCGTATTTTCTGTGAAATCTGTACCTAAATTGTATCTGTTAGCAGGCTTTTGTTTTGGTACCTCCATTTATAAATGTAGCTTATGCTTCCTTTCTTGGTCTACCTCTACGGCGCTGGTTACCGCCGCCGGGGTGGTTGTTGCTTTTTCCTTTTCCACCGTCTTTGCGGGGGCGTCCTCTACCGCGGCGCATATTGGAATATTTTTCGGGTTCGTATAAAGGAGTTTCTCCGAATTTAGGATCGATCGGTATTTTGTAGATTTCCTTATCCAAGAATTCTTCGATGCGTTTGAATTGGAATTGTTCTTCGGTTGAAATGAAAGTGATGGCCAGCCCTTCGCCGTTTGTTCCGCGGGCAGTACGGCCGATGCGGTGTACGTAGTCTTCCGGATCGTGGGGAATGTCGAAATTGATTACCAGTTTGATGTCGTTGATATCGATACCGCGTGAAACGACATCAGTGGCAACGAGGATATCGATACGCCCGTTCTTGAACTCTTTCATCACTTCTTCACGCTGTGACTGCTCAAGATCAGAATGCATGGCAGCCACATTGAACTTCATCCGTTTGAGGGTGGAGGCTAGCTCCTTTACTTTCATTTTCGAAGATGAAAATATGATGACACGCTGCGGACGACTCTGTGAGAACAGGTCTTCCAGTATGCGCAGTTTCTGCATGTCATAGCAGACATAGGCCGTTTGCATGATTGTTTCGGGTGGACGGGAGATGGCTATTTTGACTTCTTCCGGATTTTTCAAGATTGTTTGAGCCAGTGTCCGGATCTTGGGAGGCATGGTGGCGGAGAACATGATGGTTTGGCAGGTTTCTGGTAATAGCTTGTAAACCTGCATAATATCATCATAAAATCCCATGTCGAGCATCCGGTCCGCTTCGTCCAGGATGAAGAAGGAAACTTGTGACAGATCGACAGTGCCCAGCTTAATATGCGACAACAGACGTCCGGGGGTAGCAATCACAATATCAGCACCCATTTCCATTCCCCGCTTTTGTTGCTCCCAGGCAATGCCGTCCGTTCCTCCGTAAACGGCCACGGCGGAAACGGGGACAAAGTAGGTGAAACCTTCGATTTGCTGGTCGATCTGTTGGGCCAATTCGCGTGTGGGAGCCATGATAATGGCATTGATTGCATTGGCTGGATGTAATCCTTTGCTGAGTTCATTGATCACCGGCAACACATAAGCCGCAGTTTTTCCTGTTCCAGTCTGTGCACAGGCAATAATGTCTTTCCCTTCCAAAATAACCGGAATCGTTAGTTCCTGTACTGGAGTTGTCTCCAGAAAATTCATTGCGTCAAGGCCATCCAATACGGCCTCTTCTAAGTCCAATTCGTCAAATCTCATCTTTCATCATTAAATTCCCGGTAAAGGTAGATAATATTTGGCAATATTTATTACACAGAACGCTGCTCTTCTTTCAAAAGAGGTGTTTTTTCAGGAAGAGATTGATTTTAGTAACGTTTTCCAGGAGAGATTGCGATAAAAATAAATATCTTTATACCCAAATTAGCATTTTAAAGCATTTTGTTATGGGCAGCACTTATGGCAGGAAGGATATCCGGCCAATCTTACAAAAGCAAGATTCATTACATGAATTGATTAATACGATTTTGGATAAACTACCGTTAGGCGTTTTTGTAAAAGATGCGGAAGATGATTTCAGGTATCTGTATTGGAATCGCTTCATGGAAGAAATAACCGGCATTGATACGGAAGAAGTTGAGGGGCATAATGATTTCGAGCTGCGTTTTGATGCGATCATGTCCGCAGAAGAGCGTTTAGGGCTGGATCGTGATGTCATGGAGACGGGTAGGACTATTGAGTTTAGTGGGAAGATTTCTGACGCGTATGGTATCCGGAAGGATATTGAAGTTACGAAATTCCCGATTGCCTTGAGTAATGGCAAACCTCTTTTGCTGGCTTTATGGCGGGATGTTACGGTCCGCAACAAGATGGAAAATACCTTGAGGCGTTCGCAGGTTCTGACTAAGATGGCTCTACATTCCAATGACATCCGTCTTTGTTCCATATTTGTAAATCCTGACAGCAAACGGAATTATGATGATGCGGTTGTCCAAGTGAATAACTGGTTGCCGGGGAAAGAAGATGAACTGATCGATATTTCATGGCCTCGATTTGCTGCCCGGGTTCATCCTGACGACAGGGAGAGACACGATGAGGCTTTTCGGAAATTGTGTGCGGGAGAGATATCGGAAGTAAAAATCGAGTTACGTGTGAAATATCCGGGAATGGTCAATTATCATTGGCGTGAATCGTCGGCAACCGTTTATGAACGGGATGAACGGGGGAGAGCACTTGTGATCCTAGGATGTACGATCAACATACAGGAGCGTAAAGGGCAGGAGTTGAATCTGGAAGAAGCCAAGCATAAGGCGGAGCTTGCCGATAAGATGAAGTCCAAATATCTGGCGGATATGAGTCATGAGATCCGTACCCCGCTGAATGCGATCACCGGTTTTTCCGAATTGATGGCTTTTGCGATTCGGATGAGGAGCGCAAGGGGTATTATGAGATCATCAAGACCAATAATCTGCTATTGATGCAACTAATAAACGATATTCTCGATCTGTCCAAGATTGAAGCCGATGCCATCAAGATCAGTTATGAACCAGTCGATATAAATGAACTGATGGATACAACATTTGCCTCTATCAAACTCCGTATGCCGGAAGGGGTGCAGTTGTTTTTGGAAAAGGGCAGTTGTACATGCCGTTTCGGAACTGATAGTATCCGCCTGTTACAATTGATCAATAATCTGGCGAATAATGCGATTAAAAATACCAAGCAGGGTAGTATCACGTTGGGATATACCTGTTTACCGGATAAGCATCTGAAATTTTATGTGAAGGATACGGGAATCGGTATCGCAAAAGATAAACTGGAGAGCCTTTTCACACGCTTTGTCAAAGTGAACGATTATGTGGAAGGAATCGGTTTGGGGCTTGCCATCTGCCAAGGTCTGGTAACTAAAATGGGCGGCTCTATGCATGTGGAATCCGAATTAGGGATCGGTTCGACTTTCTCTTTCGTATTGCCGTCACATGAGGGATAATGTAGCAATTGGCATATTGGACTACTGTCACATTATTTATAATATTTTTTGTATATTTTGTCGAATGTACCGTTCTTGCGTATCTGGTCCAGCCAGCTGTTCAGACTGTCGAGTAGGATAGGAGAGTCTTTACGAACTGCCCAGGATTGGAGTTGCGTGAAACTTATGTCTGTTTTGATATCAATTTCCGGAAGCTGTTTTTGAGAAAGGACAGCTATCTGTTGGTCGCAGACAGCATAATCGATGTCTCCTTTGGCTACCATGATGGCAAGTTGTTCCCCGGAGTATAATTCGTCTTCTATCACGTAATCGTATCGCCGATCTCATGTCCTAAGTTTTGTACCTGAGTTGGGCGGGAGAATCTTTCGGGATATATAAAGTCTTG
>ENA-OQJX01000647-OQJX01000647.1-human-gut-metagenome-genome-assembly--contig:-NODE-647-length-15340-cov-2.199566_pt1 | contig 15340 bp, 25 predicted proteins | sample MGYA00242615_ERZ504782 | MGnify/ENA primary metagenome ERZ504782 (study PRJEB26092, sample SAMD00036354) | human gut metagenome | host: Homo sapiens | study: EMG produced TPA metagenomics assembly of... | reverse complement strand
CAGGTTCATCCGGTGAAAGAAGTTCTCCCGCCCTTTCAGCAGGGTGTAGGTCTCAGCCAGAAAGGCCCGTACCAGCTCGCCGGAGGTGGAGTAGCTGGTGTCAATGACCAGCGCCAGCTCTTCGATCTTCTTGCTTTCCCGGGTCTCCAGCGGCTCGATCAGGGGCATGTTTCCGTAGACCGACAGGCCGTAGGTGTAGAAGTTCAGGTCGAACTCATCCGGATCGAGGTGGACCTCCTCCCGGGTCACGCAGAACCGCCGCAGGAAATCCTGATAGCTCCGGCGGCTGCGGTTGGCAGCCTTGACCTGCTGCTTCAGGCATCGGCACCGTCCCCGGCTTCCTTATCCCGCAGGTCCAGCTCTGTCTGCATCCGCTCCCCGATCTTCTGCCACGTCTTCTGGGGCAGGGGCGTGGGCATCTGCTGGGGCTGCTCGGGGGCATCCTTGGGCCACAGGCGGTGGTCATCGGTGTAGAATTCCCGCTCCAGCTGGCGCAGAATGCCGGGGGTCTGGCCTGCCAGCCATCGGTAAGCCGGGGCAGCGGCCACCACCCTGCCCTCCGCGGCAATGGCGGCGTAGGCGTTCTGGCGCACCCAGGTCAGCGGGCGCTTGACACTGGAACGATTCAGGCTGTCCAGCACATTCTCCACGGCAATATCGCAGACCAGATTCCACAGCCGGGCATCCCGCTTGCCCTTGAGCCAGAGATGCCGGAATACGCAGTGGAATACCGTGTGCAGATACAACCGGTTGAGATATTTTGGGTTCTCCTGGTAGAGCCGCAGCAGGGCGCTGGGTTGATAATAGAGGTTCACACCATCTGTGGCCAGCACACCGCACCGCTCGTCCGGTATCGGGATCAGAGCACTGAGTGCCATATCCAGAAAGCGGAAGTCGAGGTACAGCCCGCTGCGCACCACAGCCAGCACCTCGCCGCCCATCCGGGCCTGCCACTCTTCGTGGGTCTCAGGCCGTTTGGATGCAAAGGGCTTGCGGGGGTCGAAGAATTTCTCTTTTTCAGAAATCAAAATCATACCTCCGCTTCTTCGGGGCGGAACCCCTCTTTTTGTGCTCTGCGTCGGCCAGCAATGCCGCGGCAGCTGCGTTGTCCGCCTTGGCGGCAAGCGCCGCGCCTCAGCAAGGCAGCAGCATCCAGCACATCCAGCGCCAGCAGATCCTTTATGCTGTCGGTATCCTGTGCCTTCAGCAGGCGCTGGAGCACAAGGCCGGTGTGAGCGGCCAGAAATTCACGGTAGGGGGCCTTTGCCTTTTCGGTCAGGTTCCATGGCCAGCGCAGGCGGTCGAAGCAGAGCATGGCCGCCACGCCTGATCCTCGGCGGCGTGGCCGTCGGGAAGATGGCATCATATTCTGCAGAAGGATTTTTCCATCCAGAAAACACTGCCTGTAATGATATCCCTGCCCCGAAAAGGTGTGAAGCAGGATGTGGGCGGGGCTTTCTTCTACGTCCTCCCAGTAGGCGGGGTACCATAGCCCTGCCCGGGGATGTGCTTCGCCCGGGAGCCAGAACAGTGCCCGCACAGCCTCGGTGATGTTGTTCACAAGGGCGAACAGGCCGGTCTTTCCTCGGGAGCGGCCCGGACAAGGAGGTCTGCCAGCGCAAAGCAGTTCAGAAACACGTCGCTGCCCACGGTCAGGTCTCCGGCTCCCACACTGAGCCGCCGCAGCCTGCGGCAGTTGTAAAAGGCGCAGCTGCCGATGACCTGCAGGCTGTCCGGCAGGGTGAGCTCCTCCACGAAATTGCCGCACACCGGGTGCAGATCCTCCGGGGCAGCAGGCCCTTCCCCGAAGTCGAGGTCGTAGCGGCCATGCCGTCCGGTCAGGTTGCGGCCAAAGGCCTGCACAAGGGTGCAGGTGCCGTCCGGGCTGACTTCATAGCGGCAGAGTGCATCGGCCCCGGGCAGGCTTCTGGGCTTCTCGGAGAAGCAGTAGTCCCCCAGCTCGGTGATGGCCAGCACCCCGCCCTCCGGGCCCGGTACGCTTGCGGGAAGGGCCGCACAGGGCGTGTCGCCGTAAACACGGGTCAGGCGGGCGGTGTTCTTCTGTAACGGGATGATATCGATAAACATAGGGTCTCCTAACAAAAAAACTGCTGCACGGGCAGAGCCGTGCAGCAGTTGGGAGGGATGCGGTTACTGTGCGGCCTGTGAAGAAGCGGTAGAGGCGGCCGCATTGTCGGCAGCTGGAACCGTGCCGGTATTGGCAATATACAGGCTGAGGAACACACCCATGATGAGGGTGGCAACAGCCATCAGGATCGCATTCCGGATCAGATGCTTTTTCATCTGTTTGTACTCCTTTGAAAGGATTTACTTTGCAGGCTTGAAGCTGTCGCGCAGGGTGACCACGCGGTTGTATACGCCGGGGTTCTTGCTGTCCGGGGTGAAGAAGCCGGTGCGGACAAACTGGAACTTCTCGCCGGGCTTGGCATCCTTCAGGCTCTCTTCCAGCTTGCAGCCCTTGCGCACCACAACGCTCTCGGGGTTCAGGTAGTCCTTGTAGTCGCTGCCCTCGGGGATGGCGTTCATGTTGGCCTCGGTGAACAGCTTGTCGTACAGGCGGACTTCAGCATCCACAGCGTGGTCAGCGCTGACCCAGTGGATGGTGCCCTTGACCTTGCGGCCATCGGCGGGGTTGCCGTTGCCGGTCTCAAGGTCGGCGGTGCAGTGGATGGCGGCGATGCTGCCGTCGGGGTTCTTCTCCACGCTCTCACACTTGACGATGTAAGCGCCCATCAGACGAACCTCGCCGCCAATGGTCAGACGCTTGAACTTCGGGGGCGGCACCTCGGCAAAGTCCTCGCTCTCGATCCACAGCTCGCGGGTAAAGGCGACCTTGCGGGTGGAGGCATCGTTGGCTTCGCGGTTGGGGTTGTTGGCTACATCAAAGTACTCGGTCTTGTCCTCCGGGTAGTTGTCTACGATCAGCTTTACGGGGTCCAGCACGGCAATGCGGCGCTGAGCGGTCAGGTCCAGCTCGCTGCGGATGCAGGCTTCCAGCTGGCGCATGTCGATCAGGTTGTCGGATTTAGAAATGCCGGCCTCCCGCACAAAGGTGAAGATGGAGGTTGGGGTGTAGCCACGGCGGCGCAGGCCGCACAGGGTGGGCATACGGGGGTCGTCCCAGCCGTCCACAATGCCCATTTCCACCAGCTCACGCAGGTAGCGCTTGCTCATGACGGTGTTGGTCATGTTCAGGCGTGCAAACTCACGCTGCTTGGGGAAGGCAGTGCCGAAAATGTTCTCGATGACCCAGTTGTACAGCGGACGGTGGTTCTCGAACTCCAGACTGCACATGCTGTGGGTGATGCCCTCAATGGCATCCTGAATGGGGTGTGCGAAGTCGTACATCGGTAGATGCACCACTTGCTGCCCTGACGGTGATGCTCGGCGTACTTGATGCGGTAGATAGCCGGGTCACGCATGTTCATGTTGGGGCTGGCCAGATCGATCTTGGCACGCAGGGTCTTTTCGCCCTCCTGGAACTCACCGGCACGCATCCGGCGGAACAGGTCAAGATTCTCTTCCGGGGTGCGGTCGCGCCACGGAGAGGGACGGGAAGGCTTGCCGGCATCGGCACCGCGGTACTCGCGCATTTCGTCGCGGGTCAGGTCGTCCACGTAGGCCTTGCCTCCATGATGAGCTTTTCGGCATACTCGTAGCACTTGTCAAAGTAGTCGCTGCCGTAGAAGATGCCGCCGTTGGGGTCGGCACCCAGCCAGTGCAGATCCTCGATGATGCTGTTCACGTACTCCTCACCTCGCGGGCAGGGTTGGTGTCGTCCAGACGCAGGTTGAACTTACCGCCGTACTGGTTTGCAATGGACCAGTTGATGTAGATGCCTTGGCACTGCCGATGTGCAGGTAGCCGTTGGGCTCGGGCGGGAAGCGGGTATGGATCTCGCTGATCTTGCCCTCGGCCAGATCCGCGTCGATGATGTCGGTCAGAAAGTTTTTATCTGCCATGTGTTTTCCCCCTGTCAAAGGCACAAAGTGCCTATATATTCCATAATACTATATAATACACTATTCTGCCGATTTCTTCAAGAGAAAACCCTCTCAGTCTCGCATACGCTCGACAGCTCCCCCGAGAGGGGGAGCTTAACTCCTCCAGTCACCTTCGGCTGCCAGCCCCTCAGAGATGGGGCCCTTGGCAGTACGGTAAAGCTTTCTCTCTTTGCCAAAGGCTCCCTCCCCGAGGGAGCTGGCAAAGCCGTCAGGCTTTGACTGAAGGAGTTCTCTCATCCGAAAAATCCCCAATTCATGTTGTTTTCCACAACTTTTTCCCTATCCCTTGACACCGCCGTGCAAGGAGAGTATATTTTTGCATGGCATACAGCGCATTTTGCCGTGTTTAAAATAGGAGGAACCCCATGAACAGTTTAAAAGAAGCGTTCAGCAGGAAAAATATGCTGAAGAATTTAAATTTCTTCGGTGAGCTGAATCTCGGCCTGATCCTGACGGCGGTCGGCATCGTTTACTTTAAAAATCCCAATCATTTTGCATTTGGCGGCACCTCGGGCTTGTCCATTCTGCTGGCAGACCTGTTCCCCCGGATCAACGTGGGCGGCTTTATGTGGATCATCAACCTGATTCTGGTGGTGCTGGGCTTCGTCTTTCTGGGCATCAAGACCATGGGCTGGACGATCTATTCTTCCTTTGCGCTGTCCTTTTTTGTGTCGGTGTGCGAGTGGCTCTATCCCGTCAACGTTTCCATGAGCGGCGATGCCATGCTGGATCTGGTGTTCGCCGTGTTCCTGCCGGCTCTGGGTGCGGCGATCGTGTTCGACATCGGTGCATCCACCGGCGGTACGGATATTGTGGCCCTGATTCTGGCAAAATATACCTCTATGGAGATCGGCAAAGCCCTGATGGTCAGCGATATCCTCATCGTGCTGGCGGCGGCATGGCGGTTCGGTATGGGCACCGGCCTTTACTGCATCCTTGCCTGATCGGCAAGAGCTTTGTGGTGGACGGTGCCATCGAGAACATCCGCCTGCGCAAGGTGTGCACCATCGTGACGGCCAACCCGCAGCCCATTCTGGACTTCATCATCAAGGAAATGAACCGTTCCGCTACCGTGGAAAAGGCTTACGGCGCTTACACCCACCACGAGCTGAGCGTGCTGGTGACGGTGCTGACCCGCCGTCAGGCCCTGCAGCTGCGCAACTTCCTGCGGGAGAACGACCCCCGGAGCTTTATCACCATCGTCAATTCCAGCGAGATCATCGGCAAGGGCTTCCGCTCCTTTAATTAAAGGCACGGCAGGGCCACGCCGCTATTGACGAACCGCTCCAAAAACGATATACTATATTCCGGCGGTGCAGCAGTGCCGCCGGATGCCGGGGTGTTGCGCAGTTGGTAGCGCGCTGCTTTGGGAGCAGGAGGCCGCGAGTTCGAGTCTCGCCACTCCGATATGACAAAAAGCCACGATGAACCGTTTACAAATGCGGTTTCGTCGTGGCTTTATTTGTTGCCAGTCTCCTGAGATCCGGCTGGAAGATGCCTTATTTGTGCGTTACCGTCTCAAAAACTGCCCCTGCGCTAAAGGGCAAATGCGCACCCGGCAGCTTTCCGATTTTGTTCTTTTTTTATTTACAAACAGTACCTTGACACCGAAATATCCTTTTTGTAATCTTAAAGAGTATTCTGAATGTAAGTGAATGCCGTCCCGAATCAATACGGTTTTTTCGGGCAGGACGGCAGGAAGTTTCTCCAGCGAATGTCCTGGGGGTGGTACCCTGCTGCCACAGGCAGCAGGGCGGGACTGGAGTTCCGGGCTGTTCGCAGAGAAAACTTCCTGATGACCTGCCAAGTGAGTACAAGCTGACGGCAATGGGAAAGGAGCAACTACCAATGGATCATCTGCAGAACGTAATGGGATACTTCGACCAGCAGCAGCCGCTGTGCGCCGAACATGACCGCATCAGCAAGGACCTGTACAAGGAGTTTGGCGTTAAAGCGGGCCTGCGCGACGAAAACGGCAAGGGCGTGCTGGCGGGCCTGACCAATATCTCCGATATCCGCGCCTTCCAGTATGTGGACGGGGTGAAAAAGCCTGCCGACGGTCAGCTGCTCTACCGCGGCTACGACGTGAAAGACCTGATCCGCGGGTCGTCCGGCAGCCGCTTTGCCTTTGAGGAAGCGGGCTATCTGCTACTGTTCGGTGAGCTGCCCACGCAGGAAAAGCTGGAAGAGTTCTGCCGCGTGCTGGGCGAGTGCCGCACCATGCCCACCAACTTTACCCGTGATGTGATCATGAAGGCCCCCAGCCACGATATCATGAACTCCATGGCCCGCAGCGTGCTCACACTGGCATCCTACGACCCCAAGGCCGGTGATCTGGAAATTTCCAATGTGCTGCGCCAGAGCATCCAGCTGGCCGGCATCTTCCCCATGCTGGCCGTGTACAGCTACCATGCCTATAACCACTACGAAAAAGACGGCAGCATGTACATCCACCGGCCGGACCCGGAGCTTTCCACCGCAGAGAACTTTTTGCGGATGCTGCGCCCGGATATGAAGTACACCGAGCTGGAAGCCCGCGTGCTGGATGTGGCATTGCTGCTGCACGCCGAGCACGGCGGCGGCAACAACTCCACCTTTACCACCCGCGTGGTCACTTCGTCTGGCACTGATACCTACTCGGCCATGGCGGCTGCCCTGTGCTCCCTCAAAGGCCCGCGCCACGGCGGTGCCAACCTGATGGTGATGCAGATGATGCAGAACATCCGCGAAAACCTGCACGACACCGAGGACGATGAAGAGCTGGAAGCCTACCTGAAAAAGCTGCTGCACGGCGAAGCATTTGACCGCAAAGGCCTGATCTACGGCATGGGCCACGCGGTGTACTCCCTCAGTGACCCCCGTGAGGTGGTATTCAAAGGCTATGTGGAACAGCTGGCCCACGAGAAGGGCCGCGACAAGGACCTTGCCCTTTACAACAAGATCGAGCACATGGCCCCGCAGCTGATCGCGGAGGAGCGCAAAATTTTCAAGGGTGTCAGCCCCAATGTGGACTTCTACAGCGGCTTTGTGTACGATATGCTGGGCATCCCCATGGAGCTGTACACGCCGCTGTTCGCCGTGGCCCGCGTAATGGGCTGGAGCGCCCACCGCATTGAAGAGCTGCTCAGCGCAAACAAGATCATCCGCCCGGCCTACAAGAGCCTTGGCGGCACCCACGAATATATCCGCCGCAATGAGCGGGAATAACAGGGAGGATGCATGATGAGCGTGGAACTGAAACATCACCCGGAAGAATGGTTCTTCCTGCACAATTTTGATATCGACAAGGTGTTCAGCACCATCCAGCGGGCGGATTACCTGATCTTATATTACATCAAGATGCAGGCCGAACAGCACCCGGACAGTAAGGTTTATCTGGCTGACCTTGCTGCCGTTATGGGCCTGAAGGTGACAGAGCTTTCCAAGGCCGTTGAAAAGCTGCAGGACAATGGCTTTGTGGCATGGAAGACCGACCGTGAAGCGGGCCGCACCTATGTGGAGCTTTCCAGCAAGGCTGTGGAGCTGATGGCGGAGGAGCGCGCGTTCATGCAGCGCTGTTACGCCCGCCTGCGTGCAGAGCTTGGCGACGAAGAACTGCATCGTGCAGTAAGCACCATGCAGAGCGTGACGGCCATCCTGAAGGATGAACGGGAACACAGCGGCGTATAAAAACAGCCTCAACAAAAAAATGAGATAGACTTCCCCGAAAGGGGTTGCCTATCTCATTTTTGTTGTAAACTGAGGTTCCCGGATCAATAAATAAATTCTACTGAAAAAAGCCAGAGCGGCTATTTTAAATCCTTTACCGGATCAGGTTCACAAACACCGGGCAGAGCACTGCGGTCAGCACACCGGCCACCGCAATGGAAAGGCCGCTCATGGCACCTTCCACCTCGCCCATCTGCAGGGCTTTGCTGGTGCCCACGGCATGGGCCGAAGTTCCGATGCCCACGCCCTTGGCGATGGGGTCGGTGATGTGGAACATCTTGCACACCGTCTCAGCCAGCAGCGCTCCCACGATGCCGGTAACAATGACGATCGCACCGGTCAGGGCAGCAATGCCGCCCAGCTCAGCGGCCACATCCATGCTGATGGCGGTGGTCACGGATTTGGGCAGCAGGGTGGCATACTGCTCACGGGTCAGGTCCAGCGCCAGTGCCAGCGCCAGTGCGCTGCCAAGGCTCACCAGCGTGCCCACCGAGATACCCGCAATGATGGCGGCGGCGTTCTCTTTCAGCAGGTCGATCTTTTCATACAGCGGAATGGCCAGTGCCACGGTGGCGGGCAGCAGCAGATAGTTCACCGGTGCCGCGCTGGCCTTGTAGTCTGCATACGGGATGTTGCACACCGACAGAAAGATGATCACAAAGATGCTGCCCAGCAGCAGCGGGTTAAAAATGGCTTTGCCTGTCACCTTATTGATAAGGGTGCCCAGTGCAAACGCGGCCAGCGTAAGCAGAACGCCCCATGCTGCGGAGCCGGACAAAAAATCATTCAGCAGCTGCGTCATTGTCAGCCTCCTTTTCTTGCGGCCGGTCAGGGCCTGCGTGGTCTTGCCTGCACTCACCATCACCAGCACAGTGACCGGGATAATGGCAACGAGGATGGGCAGCAGCATCTCGCCCATCTCTGCCCACAGTTCCATCACACCGGCGGCAGCGGGCACGAACAACAGCGGGAAGATGCCTGTGAGATAGGTTCCCACCTCTTTCACATCGTCCAGCTTTACCAGCTTGAAGTTCAGCGCTGCCAGCAGCAGCACCAGACCGTAGACGCTGGCCGGGACCGGCAGCGGCAGCACTACATGAAGGATCTCGCCCAAAAAACAAAACGCAAGAATGCGCGCAAACTGAAAAATATATTTCGTAGTAAAGTTCCCCTTTCCTCGATCAAAAGCGTAAATGGACACATCAAGGGTAAAGTATACCGCAGGAGCCCCAATCCATCAACCGTGATTCTGGATAAGAAAAATTGCACATTTCGCCGAGAACTGTGCAAAAAAAGGCGCGCCGGTCAAGCCGGTGCGCCTTTTGCATGTTATCAGAAATACCGTCAGATCACATAATCATTCCCGGCCTGATCAGGCCGGGCGAGATCGGCCAGTGTGATATTGCCGAAATAATTGGAGATCAGATCGTCCAGCCCTTCCACATCTCGTAGGTGCGGCAGTTTGCCATGCGGGAGCAGGGGGTCGCATTGGGGGTCAGGCAGCTCACCGGCGCAAGGCTGCCCTCGGTCAGCATCAGGATCTCGCCCACGGTGTACTGATCCGGCTGCGGGTGAGCCGGTAGCCGCCGCCCTTGCCGCGCAAGCCCTCCAGAAAGCCGTTCTGCACCAGCACCTTAAGGATGTTTTCCAGATATTTTTCCGAGATCTCCTGCCGGGCAGCGATCTCCTTGAGAGGGACATATTTTTCAGACTGATGCTCGGAAAGGTCGATCATCACGCGCAGTGCATAGCGCCCTTTGGTGGACACGATCATAATAGTGTACTTCCTTTGTTGGTTATAGATTGAGTTTTTAACCTATTATACAACAGGGTAAATAATATTTCAATCCCACTTTTTTCAAAAAATCCATTGACAACCGCACAGAACGGGTCTATAATACCATCAAACCCACAAATGATGTTGGTATAAAGGTTTTAGAATCGGGTCGTCCGGCAGGCACATGTGCCCATAACTGTATCAGAGAGGAAACTACAATGAGCAAGATTTATACTGCCGCAGATCAGCTGATCGGTCATACTCCGTTGCTGGAGCTGACCCACATTGAAAAGGAGCAGGAGCTGCCTGCCCACATCATTGCTAAGCTGGAATACTTCAATCCGGCCGGTTCTGTCAAGGATCGCATCGCCAAAAAGATGATCGATGATGCCGAGGAAAAGGGCCTGCTGAAGGAAGGTTCCGTGATCATTGAGCCTACCTCCGGCAATACTGGCATCGGTCTGGCCGCTGTGGCAGCCGCCAAGGGCTACCGCATCATCATCGTGATGCCCGAGACCATGAGCGTGGAGCGCCGCCAGCTGATGAAGGCTTACGGTGCAGAGCTGGTGCTGAGCGAGGGTGCCAAGGGCATGAAGGGTGCCATTGCCAAGGCCGACGAGCTGGCAAAGGAGATCCCGAATTCCTTCATCCCCGGCCAGTTCGTGAACCCGGCCAACCCTCAGGCCCACATCGAGACCACCGGCCCCGAGATCTGGGAGGATACTGATGGCAAGGTGGATATCTTTGTGGCAGGCGTGGGCACCGGCGGCACCGTGACCGGCGTGGGCCAGTACCTGAAGAGCAAGAACCCGAACGTCAAGGTGGTGGCTGTAGAGCCTGCTTCCTCTCCTGTGCTGAGCAAGGGCACTGCCGGTGCACACAAGATCCAGGCATCGGCGCGGGCTTTGTGCCGGACGTACTGGACACCAAGGTGTATGACGAAATCATCGCCGTGGAGAACGACGATGCCTTTGCCACCGGCCGTCTGATCGGCCACAAGGAAGGCGTGCTGGTGGGTATCTCCTCCGGTGCTGCTGTTTATGCTGCCCTGCAGCTGGCAAAGCGCCCGGAGAATGCTGGTAAGAACATCGTGGTCCTGCTGCCCGATACCGGCGACCGCTATCTGTCCACCCCGCTGTTTGCAGACTGATCTTTCAAAAAGCTCGCTTCTCCCGTTCTGTGACTTCACAGGGCGGGAGTTTTTTGTTACAATATCCCTATCAAACGCTTTGGAGATTTGCTCATGAATTACTATGCTGCCCCCATGGAGGGCCTGACCGACCGGGTGTGGCGGCAGGCACACCAGAAATGGTTCGGCCCTGCTGGCAATGCCGACCACTACTATGCCCCTTTCATCTCCCCGCCGGAGAACCGGGTGCTCATTAAAAAGAAGATGGCCGAGCTTGCCCCTGCGGCAAACCCCGGCGCACCGGTGATCCCGCAGCTGCTGGCAAAGGACGGCGAACTTGCCGCATGGATGATCGGCGAGCTGCGCGGCCTTGGCTACACCGAGGTGAACCTGAACCTCGGCTGTCCTTCCGGCACCGTCACCGCCAAAGGCAAGGTTCCGGGATGCTGCGCGACCCCGTCAAGCTGGACGCTTTTCTTGCCGCCGTATTTGCCAATGCGGAAGGGCCTATCTCGGTCAAGACCCGGCTGGGCGTGGAAAAGCCGGAAGAATTTGCTGCCATTCTGGACATCTATAACCGGTATCCCATCTGTGAGCTGACCATCCACCCGCGTGTGATGCGCCAGCTCTACCGCGGGCAGGCCGACCGTGCCGCTTTTGCTGTCGCCCTGCCCGGGTGCCGGATGCCCGTGTGCTACAACGGCGATGTGACCACCGCTGCGGACCTGCACACGTTGGAAGCGCAGTATCCGCAGCTGTCCGGCATCATGGTGGGGCGCGGCATCATTGCGGACCCGGCGCTCTTCCGTGAAGCACGCGGCGGCGCACCGGCCGCACGGGAAGAGCTGCGCGGATACCTTGACGACCTCTACCACGGATACTCCGAACTGTTCGGCAGCGCCGGGTGCGCGGTGAGCCGCATGAAGGGACACTGGTTCTACCTCATTCACAAGTTTGAGGGGGCCGAAAAGCTGGAAAAGCAGTTGCGCAAGGCGCGGGAACCGTGGGAATATGAGGTCGTCGTAAACCAGATCTTTACGCTGCCGTTCCGGCCGTGACGGTTGGAATGGCCTCCGTTTCGCTCTGGCCATCTTCAGCGAAAATTTTATTTTATATAGTTGCAATTCAGAAAGATCTGCGGATTTTTCTGAATTGCGTTTTCACCGGAGGGGCTGTAACGGTAAACGGCATCTGCATTCTATTATGAAAAAGCCCCGCCATCATAGCGACGGCGGGGCATGAGCAGACAAGCGATATCAGACGTTCAGATAACTGCGCAGCATGGCCTGCAGCAGATCGTCACGATCCACCTTGCGGATCATGGAACGGGCATTTTTATAGGTCGTGATGTAGGTGGGGTCTTCGGACAAGATATAGCCCACCAGCTGATTGACCGGATTATAGCCTTTTTCCTTTAAAGCATCGTACACCTGCTGTACGATCTCATGGATCTCATAGTCCTTTTTGTCGTGGATCGAAAAAATAGCGGTCTCGCCACTCACGGAATACACCCCCTTAGGAAGAACTACATTCATTGTACACGAATTGCGAGGAAACTTCAAGCTAAACAGACCGGATTTGCACAGTTTGCATAAAATTTCCGGTCCTGATTTTGCAGGCTGACGGCCTGCACCGCCGTAAATGCGGCAGAAGGAGGGCCTTTATGCTGTATGGCATCGGCTGCGACCTGTGCGAGATCGCGCATCTGGAAAAAAGCCTTACCGGCGCACACGCTGCAGCTTTATCCGCCGGGTGTACGGCGAGGCCGAACGCGCTGCGCTGAGCCTTGACGAACCGCTGCCCGCCGGGCGCAGCGCCGCCCACCGGCTTGCCAGCGCCGCAGCCAACTTTGCCGCCAAGGAAGCCTTTTTTAAAAGGCGGCAGGCACCGGCCTGCGGGAGCCGTTCTCCCTGTGTGAGATCGAGGCTGTCCGGTTGGAAAGCGGTGCACCTGCCTATCATTTTCCGGCCAGACGGCGGAATGGATGCAGGCCCATGGCCTTGCCGCCCGGCTCTCTCTGAGCCACGAGGGCGGCATGGCGCTGGCCTTCTGCACACTGGAAACTCTGTAAGCCTTTGTGCATACAATGGAATATCCCCTGCGCTGCATAACCGGCGCACAGCCGGCTCATACTGAGAGCAGACGAAGATGCGCCGGACGCATCACATAAGCGGGGCGCATCCTCCAAATGCAGGGAGGGAGATTCCATGGAGGTACACAGAGGAGAAGTTTTTTACGCAGATCTTTCGCCGGTGGTGGGGTCGGAGCAGGGCGGCGTGCGCCCGGTACTGATCGTGCAGAACGAGATCGGCAACCGGCACAGCCCTACCGTGATCGCTGCGGCCATTACATCCCGCTGGACAAAGCCCGCCTGCCCACCCACATCAATATCCGGCAGCGGATACCGGCCTTGCCAAGGACAGCGTGGTGCTGCTGGAGCAGATCCGCACGCTGGATAAGCACCGCCTGCGGGAGCGGGCCGGGCAGATCACGCCGGAAGATCAGAAACGTGTGGATCAGGCTTTGGATGTAAGCCTGGGGCTTACTTCATATTAAGGGGCTGTTGCAAAACAGCTCTCTGAAAAGATCATGCACAAAACCCGGAACCTTTTTTCGGCCAAAACGGCTCAAAAAGGCTCTGGGTTTCTGATTTTACGCTGTTTCTTTGTGCAAACTGCGATCGTTTTTTCATTTTCCAGCTTAAATTTTTTGAAAAGGCGCGCGAAGGCTGGTTATTCCCGCCAGAAAATGCTATACTTTTCTGCAGAATGGTTGTGCTGTCGTGTGCAGCATATGCAGGTTTTATGATGATATCGGAGGGCTGATTATATGATCATCCAGAGCAAAAAAGTATGGATCGCCGACCAGTTCATTTCTGCCGCAGTCGAGCTGGAGCAGGGCAAGATCACCGGCATCTTCCCCTATGGTGAAAAGCAGGCCGATGTGGACTATGGCTCCAAGCGCATCGTGCCCGGTTTATGGATATCCACTGCCATGGTGCCTACGAGTTCGACACCAACGACGCAAAGCCGGAGGGTCTGCGCTACTGGGCAAAGCATATCGTCTCTGAGGGTGTGACCAGCTTTCTGGCCACTACCGTCACCCAGAGCGTGGAGGTGCTGACCAACGCCGTGGCCAATGTGGCCGACGTGATGGAGGGCAGCTACGAAGGTGCCGAGATCCTTGGCATCCACTTTGAAGGCCCCTACCTCGATATGAAGTACAAGGGCGCACAGCCTCCGGAGTACATCGCAAAGCCCAGCGTGGAGCAGTTCAAACACTACCAGCAGGCAGCACGCGGCCACATCCGCTATGTGACCCTTGCACCGGAACACGACGAAGGGTTTGCACTGACCCATTACCTGACCGAGCACGGCGTGGTGGTCAGCATCGGCCATAGTGCCGCCACCTATGAGCAGGCCGTGATGGCCTATGCCAACGGTGCCCGCTCCATGACCCACGTGTACAACGGCATGTCCCCCTTCGCCCACCGTGCCAACGGTCTGGTGGGCGCAGCCTACCGCATCCGCACCATGTACGGCGAGATCATCTGCGACGGCTGCCACTCCACCCCTGCTGCCCTGAACAACTACTTCATGAGCAAAGGCCCGGATTACGCCATCATGATCTCGGATGCACTGATGGCCAAGGGCACCCCCATTGGCAGCGAGTACATCTTTGGCGGCAACCATATCACCATCTACCCGGACGGCAGTGCCCATCTGGACAACGGCACGCTGGCCGGTTCCACTTTGAACATCAACAAGGGCCTGCGCATTCTGGTGGAGGAGGCCATGGTGCCCTTCAATTATGCACTGAACGCCTGCACCATCAACCCGGCACGCTGCCTGCATCTGGATGACCGCAAGGGTTCCATCCAGATCGGCAAGGATGCCGACCTTGTGGTGCTGGACGACAACTACGATGTGCTGCAGACCTACTGCATGGGCAAGGCCCAGCTGTAATTTCTGGCTGACGCGAACAAAGGATGTGTTAAACCCGTTATGATCCAGAGCGCCTTCTGCGACGATGACCAAACAGTTCTGGACCAGCTCTCTGCCTGCTGGAAAAATATCGCGCCCAGCGCTGTGTCCAGATCCAGTGCACAGCCTTTCACAGCCCGCTGGATCTGCTGGCCGAGATCGAAAAGGGCACCCGGTACGATATCCTGTTTCTGGATGTCATCATGCCGGCCGAAAACGGCATTACCGCCGCCAAGGAGATCCGGCAGTACGATAACGTCGTCAAGATCATCTTTCTCACTTCTTCCGCCGAGTTTGCAGTGGAATCCTATGTGGTGGGTGCCTACTTCTACCAGCTCAAGCCCATCTGGGAGGACAGCTTTTTCCGTCTGACGGATTCGGTGATCGCCGAGTGCCGCCGCGCCGACCAGCGCAGCCTGATCCTGCGCTGCAAGACCGGCATCTCCCGCATCGATCTGGACCAGCTGCTCTACTGTGAAGTGCTGGGCCGCACTGCAGGATGCCACTGAGCTGGTCGTCACCCTGCCGCTGCTGCTGGCACTGGTGCACTGGATCGCGCCTTCGGTGCGCGCGCTGTCGCACTCTTCGCGTCAAGCTGCAGCTGCAGTTCGGCGTGGACTGGCAGCGCAGGTTTTACCGCATTGAAAGTCCGGCACTTAGCTCCGCCTGAAGGCCGAATAAATCACACGCTGTCGCACTTCGATTCCGACCCTTAATA
>ENA-OQJX01000646-OQJX01000646.1-human-gut-metagenome-genome-assembly--contig:-NODE-646-length-15390-cov-2.608661_pt1 | contig 15390 bp, 15 predicted proteins | sample MGYA00242615_ERZ504782 | MGnify/ENA primary metagenome ERZ504782 (study PRJEB26092, sample SAMD00036354) | human gut metagenome | host: Homo sapiens | study: EMG produced TPA metagenomics assembly of... | reverse complement strand
CTACAGATATGTTTCTTTCTTACCACACCCGTGTTTCTTTCTTTCCACAGCTGTGGTAAGAAAAGAACATTGCTGTGGAAAGATTAGTTTTTAGAGAAAAACAAGGTAGTACATCGCAGTTTTTTCCTAACTCTTAGGTGTCATCTACGCACCATACTGCGACAATCAGTAGAAGCCTTTATCAAATCCACTTCTGTGCCCTACCCAAAGAACGCACAACGGCAGCAAACTCTTCCCGAGGAATGATAGCTTATTACGTGTTTTCAAACGATTATTATAAACGGTCTGAGGTGAATAATGCAAGAATTCGGCAATCTTCACACTATCAGTGATACCTAAACGCACCAAAGCATAAATGCGCAATTCCGTATTCAGTAACTCACCATCTTTTAGCACAATCTGCTCGTCAGGATGGAGCAAGGCATTGAAGTCACTTACAAAATCCGGATAAATGTGCAAGAAGATAGCATCAAAGTTATGATAGAACTCTTTCAACTCATTCTGTGCCATAGAATGAGTATCGGTCAATGCTTTCACATCCTCCAACTGATTTGCCTTAAGCTTACGATTGATATTTTTCCGATACTCATCCAGCTTGCTGATATAATTGGAACAAATGGAAAAGACATAACCTATGTATTCCTCCTTCACATAGTTGGATTCACGAAGCTGATTATTGGTATCTCTCAACTGTTCATTCAAAGAAGTCAGCTGCACATTCGTTTCTGCCACTTGTCCGTGCATTTTCGAAAGTTCTTCCACATGCTTATTCAGGCGGTTGTTTGCCTCATTCAGCTGTTGGCGCGACTGCTTCAATCGCTTCATCTGCTTATATATATACAGGAAGGCAAACAAGGATATCAAGGACAAGACACTGACCAGTACCAAATACATACGTAACCGCGCTTCTTGCCTCTGATTACGTTCTTGATAGATCTGATGAATGGTGTCCTGCACTGCAGAGATGCCCACTACCCTCACCCGGTTCCGATATGCCAAGGCATTCTGCAAGCAGTAACTCATGTAGACATAGGCATGGTCAATATCACCCAAACTAAAAAGTACCCCCGCCAGCTCTTCCAACGAAGCAATATCTTTATTGGAGATACGTACATCGGCCATAGCAGAATATATCAGGTAAGTCAGATAATTTTCCTGCTCATCGGACTCGCGATAAAAGCAGGCCAGCACGTAAGCATTCATGCATCGCGCCGAGTGTCGAATGCAGAATTAAGAATTCCCTTCTGCAAACGTTCTTTAAAAACATACATACTGTCCGTACCTTGTACTACCTGCCCTTTATACCACAAGAACAAGGGGTCTTCAGGGGTAAGAACCATATTCAAAGAGTCCTTGTAAACACGCTCCAACTGTGCATAATGTTCATGCAAAGTACCCATTTCACTACCGGTATACTGATTGAAATGCGAATACAGATACAGCATTTGCCCGTAATAATCCACTAACAATTCTTTGGGGAGCGAACCGCCTGAAACTCCGCGCAATTCATCCTGAGCTTCTTTCAACAAACCGGTGGCAGCCAACAGAAAAGACTTTTTTATCTTCCACTCCATCTGCCGGTATTTATCATTCTGCTTATAAACTATATCCAAATTGTCTACCACATAATTCATTGCAGAATCGGCGTTATAGACGCAATACTCATCATAAAGATTTTTATTCAGCCAATATCTCTCTTCCAAAGTACGCACATCCTTTTGCAGCTTGTGCAACTGGGCAATCTTCGCCTCTTTAAGCATAGCAAACGTGTTTTTTTGCGCAATCAGAGAGTCAAGGCGCACCAGCAGTTCTTTTATCTTTTCACTGTAAGGTGCCGCATTCAGAAAGGTACACCCCATCAGTAAAAATAGTAAAGCTATGATTTTTCTTTTCATTTCTATTATTTATATAAGGCTGAGAGCACAAAGATAAATTAATCTATCTAAACATAAGCTACTTCTACCCTAAAAAGTACATGAAAGTTAAGAGGTATTTCGACCATTTACAGCGATAAAACAGCATATACAGACCTCCTTCCATAGTAGCTGATCTTTACTTTATACAGCAATCAGCAAGAATATAACTCACTATATATGTGACATTTACATTTTACTCCGACTTACTTCTACACATTACCCGCCTATCGGACGAATAAGGTTGTCCACTATCTTTGCAACAGAGAAAGAAAAGTGTACTATGGAAAACATCCAATCTCTATTAGAACATACTTTTCTAAAATAAATTAAATCTTTTAATTAAAGTACTATGAGAATGATTACAAGAAATCTTCTTACGCGGAGTTACAAGCTCCTTCTGACATTACTCGTACTGCTAATGTCAACAAATGCATTTGCCCAACGATTGACAGCTACGGGTAAAGTAGTAGATGCCGCAGGCTGGAGGTCATTGGTGCATCTGTATTGGAAAAGGGAACAACCAACGGTGTTGTTACCAATCTGGATGGGGAGTTTTCCCTGAGTGTAGGACAGAATGCCACACTGGTAATATCCTTCATCGGCTACAAAACGATAGAGGTAAAAGCAACCACCAACATGAATATCACATTGCAGGAAGATAACGAACTGCTGGACGAAGTGGTAGTTATCGGTTATGGAAGTGTGAAGCGTAAAGACGTAACCACAGCCGTATCCACGGTTTCTACAAAGGATTTGGACCAACGCCCCATTGTATCGGCAGCCCAAGCCCTGCAAGGCAAAGCAGCCGGCGTGTCGGTTATGCAACCCAGCGGTGAACCGGGCGGAGGCATGAGCATCCGCGTACGTGGTACCACCTCATTCAACGGCAGCAACGACCCGCTCTACGTAGTGGACGGTGTGCCCGTGGACAACATCAACTTTCTCTCTCCCAACGACATTGAAAGTCTCTCTATCCTAAAGGATGCCTCATCGGCAGCCATCTATGGTTCGCGTGCAGCCAACGGTGTGGTACTGATTACGACCAAAGCCGGAGCAGAAGGCAATGCCAAAGTGGCACTGAACGTACAATATGGTATGACGAAAGTAGCCAAGAGCATGGATGCCCTGAATACAGAACAATACCGTGAGTTACAGGAAGAAATCGGGGCTGTCAACCCCGCTGCCCTTGAAGGTCTAACAGACCAGACAGACTGGTTTGATGAAGTTTACAAAACCGGACAGACCCAAAACTACCAGGTGTCCGTATCTAACGGAAACGAAAAGATGAAATACTTCCTCTCTGCCGGTTATCTGAATGAAAAAGGCATTTTGGAAGGCACGTACTTCAAACGATATAGCTTCCGTGCCAACATTGACAACCAGATACGCAGTTGGCTGAACGTAAGTGCCAATATCTCCTACTCCGACAATATCGGAAACACCGGCATCATTTCCGGTACGGGTGCCAACCGTGGCGGTGTAGTCCTCTCGGTTATCAACACACCGACCTATGCTCCTATTTGGGACCCTGAAAAGCCGAATCAATACAATAAGAACTTCTACGGGGTAAATATCATGAACCCGATGGAAAACCTGGCCCGCCAGAAAAACAACAAGAACAAGGAGAACCGCCTCATCGCATCCGGAGCCGCTACCATCAGCTTTCTGCCCAACCTGAAGTTGAAATCATCCGTAGCCCTGGACCGCCGTAACGGTGTAAGCACCACATTCCTCGATCCAATATCGACCACCGACGGACGCAACAGCTTCGGTACAGCCTCTGACAACCGGAATATGAATACCGTGTTGGTTTTCGATAATATATTGACTTACAATACCAATATCAAGAAGCACGGCATCGACGTAATGGCAGGTTCTTCCTATACCAAATCGGACTATACCAACAGCTGGATAAACGGCTCACATTTCCGGACGATAAAATACAGACCCTGAACGCTGCCAATAAAATTTCATGGGACGGTACCGGAACAGGAGCTTCACAGTGGCCATCTCTTCCTATTTCGCCCGTGTGTCCTACAACTATGACAGCAAGTACATGCTTACCATGAACATGCGTGCCGACGGTTCATCCAAGCTGCATCCCGACCATCGCTGGGGTATTTTCCCCTCCTTCTCGGCTGCATGGCGCATTTCGTCGGAAAAGTTCATGAAAGACATCGCTTGGATTGATGACTTGAAGCTCCGCGGTGGCTGGGGACAGACCGGTAACCAAAGCGGTATAGGCGATTACTCGTATCTGCAACGTTACAACATCAACCGCATACCCTGGTTTGAAGAAGGTAACGACCATGCAGTTCCCGGTATCAGCCAGGCCAACCTGAGAACAAGTGACCTGAAATGGGAAACTACCAACCAGACGAACATCGGTCTTGACCTGACTGTACTGAACAACAGACTAACCTTCAGCATGGACTACTATTACAAGAAAACTACAGACATGTTGATGAATGTAAGTCTGCCTGCTGGTGCGGCAGCAACCACCAGCATCACCCGTAACGAAGGCGAGATGACCAACAAGGGATTCGAGTTCGCCATCAACTCCCATAACCTGACCGGCGAGTTTTCTTGGGATACAGACTTCAACATTTCTTTCAATAAGAACAAGCTGACCAAGCTGTCATTGCAGAAAATCTATACAGCAGCAAGCAGTGCCGAGGTGGTGAAAGAAAATATCGTACGCAATGAGCCCGGACGTCCTTTGGGTGGTTTCTACGGCTACATCAGCGACGGTGTAGACCCCGAAACCGGTAACCTGATTTATCGCGACCTTAACGAAGACGGCAAGATTTCCACTTCTGACCGTACCTATATCGGCGACCCGAATCCCGACTTCATCTACGGATTGACAAACACCTTTACATGGAAAGACCTCAGCCTGAGCATCTTCATCCAAGGAAGCTACGGAAACGACATCTTCAATGTGTCCCGTATGGAAACCGAAGGTATGTATGACGGTAAAAACCAGTCAACGGAAGTATTGAAACGCTGGAGAATTCCCGGACAGATTACGAATGTCCCGAAAGCCAACTTCAACATCAAGAACTCCACTTATTTTGTAGAAGACGGCAGCTACCTGCGTGTCAAAGACATTTCACTCTCTTACAACATCCGTTGCCGCCAGTTCAAGAAATGGGGTATCAGCCGCGTACAGCCTTACTTTACCGCCAGCAACTTGCTGACCTGGACCAGCTATTCAGGTATGGACCGAAGTGAACCAATATGGCAACAGCGGTTCTGTACAGGGCATCGACTATGGAACTTACCCGCAGAGCAAATCATTCGTTTTCGGTATCAATGTTGAATTCTAAAAAAGGAAGAAATAACTTATGAAACTAAACCATATATATAAAAGTATAGCTTGCGGTGTATTGTTGGCAATGACCGCAACCTCATGTGACTTGGACTATAATCCGGTAGACACCTACTCGGATGTAACGGAAGGAGTGAACAAAACTGATGAAAAGCCTATTTTCAACAGTGTGCAAGACGTGGAAACTTCAATGGTAACCCTTCACAAAAAATTTCGTGACCGGCAGGAGCACTGGTATGTCGACAAACTGCTTATCGGTGACGCTCATTCCGATAATGCCTACGCCGGAACAACGGGGGCCGAAGTGGTGCCTTACGAAACCAACTCCATTGAAGGCTCTAATTCTGTACTAAAACGTGACTGGGACCGTTTCTTAGGCGACATTGCCGTTGCCAACCGCATCATCGTGGGCTGTGACCAGCTCAAGGCACTCAGTGAAAGTGAACGCGGCAAGTATCAGTCACAAGCCAAGATATTCCGTGCCATGGTCATGTTCGATATGGTACGCTTATGGGGTAACTTCCCGGTCATCACTACCGTGGGCGGTGACATTACCGAAGACAACGTAGAAGAAATGTACCCGACCTATTTTCCTCCACAGAATACGGCTGAAGAGGCTTACGCCCAAATAGAGAAAGACCTGACTGAAGCAGTGGAAAACCCCAACACACCGACAAACGACACATCAGACAAGAGCATACTTACCAAATCGGTGGCACGTGCCATGCTTGCCAAGGTCTATGCAGAAAAACCTCTGCGCGATTATGCAAAGGTTATCAAATATGCCGATGAACTTGCTGCCGACGGCTTCGACCTCGTGGAAGACTTCAGCGACCTTTGGGCGTATGATACGGAAAAAAAAGACTGCCGGGTACGCAATACCAAGGAGGCAATTCTCGAAGCCCACTTTCCTCCCGGCTCCGGCAACTGGTGTACTTGGATGTTCGGCCGTAACTTGAGCAACTGGGATGAAAGTTTCACCTGGGCCAAATGGATTACCCCTTCCCGTGACCTTATCCGCCTCTATGAAGAGCAAGGAGACACGAAACGTTACAATGAATCTGTTGTATGGTATGACTGCGGATGGAGCAACTATTATCCGGCAGACCATTATGCCTTCATGTACAAATGCCGCTCTGCGTTCAACAGCATTATCTATCTGCGATATGCCGATATCCTGCTCCTCAAAGCCGAAGCAAAAATTATGGGAGAGGCTCCCGACCTGAACGGTGCAGCCGACATCATCGACCGCATCCGCAACCGCGCCGGACTGGGCAAACTTCCACAAAGCACCCGCAGCAGTAAAGAAGCATTGCTCCAAGCTTATATGGACGAACGCCGCATGGAGCTTGCCTTTGAAGGACAGCGCTGGTACGACCTTTGCCGCCTCAATAAGGTAGAAGAAGTGATGAACGCCGTTTACGCCAAAGACAGCGGCCGCCATGCACAAGAAAATCTGTTCAATGAGAACTCCTATCTGCTGGCTATTCCCCAAGGAGCCATCGACCAGAACGAAAATCTGATACAGAACCCGGGCTATTAATACTAATGAGTAATATAAAAATCAATTGAATATGAATTTAAGAAATATATTCACTACCGCATTAGGCTGCTTCACCATACTGGCAGCCTGCGGCAATGACAATGACAGTAACATCACCCCTACACCGGAACCCAAGCCAGACCAACCCACGGAAGAGGCAAAGGATGTTACCCTCTATGTAACGAACACCAGTCGTACTTATGATTTGACAAAGTCCGGGCTGGCCTTCGGCACCGGAAGCAACATGTCACCTTCTACCGTGACACTTGACCCTGCCACCCGCTATCAGGAAATGGACGGTTTCGGTGCAGCCATCACCGGCTCTACCGGTTACAACCTGATGCAGATGACACAAGAGAACCGCACGAAGTTTCTGACTGAAACATTCTCGGACAAAGAAGGCTATGGCTTCAGCTATGTACGTATTGCCATCGGTTGTTCCGACTTCTCATTCAGTGAATTCACTTGCTGTGACGAAAAGGGGCTTGAGCACTTTGCCCTTCCGATGGAAGACACCAAATATGTGATTCCTATATTGAAGGAAATTCTGGCAATCAATCCTGCCGTCAAAATAATTGCCGCTCCCTGGACATGTCCGAAGTGGATGAAAGTGAAAAGCCTGGAGGAACGTGTACCCTTTGACTCATGGACCAGCGGACACTTGAACCCCGAATATTACAGAACGTATGGCGACTATTTCGTAAAATGGATACAAGCTTTCGAAAAGGAAGGCATCAAAATCCACGCTGTGACTCCGCAGAACGAACCGCTGAACCACGGTAACTCAGCATCCTTGTTCATGGGATGGGAAGAAGCCCGTGACTTCATCAAGACCGGCCTGGGCCCTGCCTTCAAAGAAGCCGGAGTTACTACAAAGATTTATGTTTTCGACCATAACTACAACTACGACAATCTGGCCGACCAAAAAAGTTACCCTACCAAGATTTATGATGATGCGGAAGCCTCACAATACATTGCGGGCGCTGCCTACCATAATTATGGCGGTAACCGTTCTGAGTTGCTGAATATCCACAAACTCTATCCCAACAAGGAACTGCTTTTTACGGAAACCTCCATCGGTACTTGGAACTCCGGTCGCGATTTGGAAGCACGCCTGCTTAACGATATGGAAGAAATAGCATTGGGAACAGCCAACAACTGGTGCCGCGGCACCATTGTGTGGAATCTGATGTTAGACAGTGACCTGGGACCGGTAAGCCCCTCAGATGGTTCTTGCAAGACCTGCTACGGTGCAGTGGATATTGACAATACAAACTATTCTAAAATTGTCCGTAATTCCCATTATTACCTTATCGGGCACATGTCTTCAGTCGTGAAACCGGGAGCTGTACGTATCGGAACGACCGGTTACACAGCCAACGGAATCACCTACTCCGCCTTCGAGAATACGGACGGTACCTATGCATTCGTATTGGCAAACAACAATGCAGATGCCAAGCGAATCACCGTAAGCGACGGCACACACTACTTTTCCTACGAAGTTCCGGCCAAAGCAGTCGTTTCTTACCGTTGGAAAAAATAAAACTAATAATTTAAACAGAAGATTATAATGAAAAGCTTAAAATACTATCTAATGGCATTGGCAGGCATAGCCATGCTGAATGCTTGCAGCGATGACGATCCGGTTCCCGGCAACCCGACAATGGACTTTCAGGCAGAACCTTCTTCAGCCTTGTTCGGAGACAGTCTGCCTTTTACAATCAAGGCATCGGACGCAGATGTACCCCTTTCCACGTTAAAAGCGCGGTTATACTTCAGCGACGAAATGGTGTCAGAGACTATAATCCGTACAAAAGTAAACGGTCAAGACTATACCGGGAAAATATATGTTCCCTATCTGGCAAATATTCCCAACGGAACAGCTACATTGAAGTTCATTCTGCAGAACATCAATTTCACAATTACAGAGAAAAGCTATGACGTGGCGCTGAGTCGTCCGGACTTCCCCTACCTAACTCTGATTTCCGGAGACCAAGAATACCGCATGGAAAAAGTCGCAGCCAATCAGTATAGCGTGACCGGTGAATTTGCACAAAAAGTGAAAGGTTACATCAAAGCTCCTAAAGTAGGCGCCAACGGGAATGAAATCAACTTCGGATGGAGCAACGGTGCCATTACACAAGGTACCTCCAGTGAAATTACCTTCTCCAATCTGTCAGCTGGAGAATATTCCATCTCCTTCAATACGTTGACTTATGCAGCCGCTCCTTTCGTGAAACTACTGCTGAACGGTTCTGAAATGGAGATGGTGGATGATGACCATTACAGCATCGACCTCAATCTGAAGCAAGGGGACAACATCACTGCAGACATTCCCAACTTCGACCAATATTGGATAGACCCCGACTTCTTCGAAAAGAATGAAGACGGTTCGCTGAAGTTCCTGCCCATCGATGGAACTTATCGCGTCATTGCCAACCTGGCCCTGAATTATCTGGAAGTATTGAAAATGAACGGAACAAGCACCGCCACTCTGAACGATGACGGAACCGGCGCCCTTTGGATTATCGGTGACGGTATCGGTAAACCTTCCGTAGCGACCAATGCCGTAGGTTGGACTACAGAAAAAGGTCTCTGCATGTCACAGATTGAAGCGAAGAAGTATCAGGTAACAGTAGTAGCGGGAGAGCAAATCAAATCTGATGACATCAACTTCAAGTTCTTCCACCAGCAAGGTTGGGGAGGTGAATATAAAAACGATGCCTTGTCTACCACCAGTGACTTAGTATTTATAGGTGACGGTACCAACGGACGTGATGCCGGCAACTTGGGCCTCGTAGAAGGCAAAAGCCTGGAAAACGGTGTCGCTTACCGGTTCACAGTTGACGTAACGGCAGGTGTCTCTTCGGCAGTTCTGACAGTAGAAAGGTAGAAAGATAGACGGATAACGCAGAAGATTAACTAAATGAGAAAGGGGCTGGCTCTATAAAAGAGTTCAGCCCCTCTTGTTTATGCAGAATATATGTTCCGGATTTAGCTTAAACCTTCTTTCGCCTCTTCTTGTGGAATACGTATCGAAGTGTAAAGCTCAAGAATGGCGGCTATCGTCAGAGACACAATCCATTCATTGCCCCTTGTAAAGAGCATGAATGCCCCCGTAAGCACCAGCAAAAGCGCACCGAATATTTGCTGTCGGCGCAGGCGTTTGACAGTGGGACTTTTACATTTGGACGGAGAATTAATTTGGGCCAAAGCAACCATCGTAGCGCCGATAGTATATATATAAGGTGAAAGAGGCCAGCCCGTGATATAAACGGCAGCTCCTGCCAAGAGCATCACGGCCCCTACTGCGAAAAGGGCGGGTATCAGTTGTTTCATTCTTCTATATCTTCTTCAAATACATAAATATCCTCATTGGGCTTTTTCATCAGATACTTCTCACGGGCAATCCGTTCGATGGCACCGGAGTCGACGGCAAGCTCATTGAGCCGTTCGGTATTCTCCTCGTATTCCTTGCGGTACTTTTCTATTTCATCGCGCAGACGGCTTTCTTCCCGGGCGTAACCCAAACGGCGTACAACACTGTTCTCATCCAGGAACCCGATAATTACAGCAAACAACGCAAGCGTAATCAGATATTTATGCTTGCGGACAAAAGACCAAAGAGAAGCAAGTTTATCCATCTCGTTATCTACTATTTAGCAATTTATCATTCATGATGGAGCTTGTCCATCATATAACTTCACGTCACAAAGATAAGAGGAATAACCGAAAGATTTCTTTTTTTTGTGTACATTTGCACAAAAAGCAAAGAATATCCCAAATATGGAAAACTATATCGTATCTGCACGGAAATATCGTCCCTCGACCTTTGAGTCCGTAGTAGGCCAACGTGCACTGACCACTACCTTGAAGAATGCCATTGCCACCGGAAAACTGGCGCATGCCTATCTTTTTTGCGGTCCAAGAGGCGTGGGAAAAACAACTTGTGCCCGTATCTTTGCTAAAACAATCAATTGCATGAGCCCCACAGCAGACGGTGAAGCATGTAACCAGTGTGAATCCTGTACTTCCTTCAATGAGCAGCGCTCCTACAATATCCATGAGCTGGATGCCGCCTCAAACAACTCTGTGGATGACATCCGCCAATTGGTGGAGCAGGTACGCATTCCACCTCAGATAGGCAAATACAAAGTATATATCATTGACGAGGTACATATGCTGTCCGCCTCGGCTTTCAATGCTTTCCTGAAAACACTGGAAGAGCCTCCACGCCATGCCATATTCATCCTTGCCACTACCGAGAAGCACAAGATATTGCCCACCATCCTTTCACGCTGCCAAATATATGATTTCAGCCGGATTGGTGTGAAGATACCGTAGCACACCTCGCATATGTCGCCTCCAAAGAAGGTATCACTGCTGAACCGGAAGCGTTGAATGTCATTGCCCTCAAAGCAGACGGCGGTATGCGCGACGCACTATCCATCTTCGACCAGGTGGTAAGCTTCACCGGAGGACACATCACCTATAAGAGCGTGATTGAAAACCTCAATGTGCTGGACTATGAATACTACTTCAAACTAACCGGATTCTTTCTTGAGAACAAAATCAGTGACGCGTTGCTATTACTGAATGATGTGCTCAACAAAGGCTTCGACGGCAGCCACTTCATCACCGGACTTTCATCCACCTGCGCGACTTGCTTGTCAGCAAAGACCCGGCGACACTGCCGTTGCTTGAAGTGGGCGCAAGCATCCGCGAACGTTACCAAGCACAAGCACAGCAATGCCCCCTCCCTTTTCTTTACCGTGCCATGAAGCTCTGCAACGATTGTGACCTGAACTACCGTGCCAGTAAAAACAAACGGCTACTGGTAGAGCTCACTCTGATACAAGTGGCACAACTGACCGCCGAGGAGGACGACGGTGCCAATGGGCGCAGCCCTAAACAAGCTATAAAACCCATATTCACGCAGCCTGCCGCCGCTCAGCAGCCACAGGCCACTGCTGCCATGCCCCAACAAACCGTACAGCCGGCAGTACAGACAAACAGCACTCCCCAACCTGCTGCCACGCAGCATAGTAATGCAACAACTCCACATGCCACACCTGCTGCCGTATTAATGGCGCAAGGGAGAGAAGAGAAAAAAATTCCGGTCATGAAAATGTCCGGATTAGGGGTCTCCATCAAACGCCCCCATATAGAAGAGGAACAAAGAAACCCTTCATCTAACCCTACTGCCGCCCACCAAGCAGCACAACCGGAAGAAGACTACATCTTCAATGAAAGGGATTTGAACTATTACTGGCAGGAGTATGCCGGACGTATGCCCAAGGAGCAAGTAGCCATAGCCAAGCGCATGCAGAACATGCGCATCACTTTAATAAATGACACAACTTTTGAGGCTGTGGTAGACAATGAAATCGTTGCCAAGGAATTTACCGGCATGATACCCACTCTGCAAAATTACCTACGTACCCGGCTAAAGAACCGCAAAGTCACCATGACTGTCCGGATTAGTGCTCCTACCGAAAAGGTACGTGCCTATGGACGCGTTGAAAAATTCCAGATGATGGCACAAAAGAACAGTGCACTGTTACAACTAAAAGAAGAGTTTGGTTTGGAACTCTATTAATCCCTTCCAATCTCCTGCATAAAGTTGCTAACAAATTGACTATAAAGGAGAAAAAAAGCATCTATTTAATTTTTTATTTACTCGTTTATATTTATTTTTGCCAATAATAAACAAAAGAGGCAAACAAACATTTGAGAACAAAAATGATTATATGGATGCTATTGGGGCAGATATTGTATACTTCTGTCTTATCAGCACATACAATAGCCAATCAAGAAAAGCAGAGTATTCTGCAATCATTGGTCAAAAGACAAGTTCTCTATGATGACTCCATATCCATAGACAGCGTCATTACGTGGAGTGAGCAACTTCTTCCCACCCTACAATCAAATGAAGATAGAACGACGTATTTTCTATTACAACTTCAATTGGCCAATGCCTACACATTGCGCGGCGATATCAGCTTAGCAACGAACCGGGCACAACTTATGTACGAAGAAGCCAAAGCTACAGACTACCAATTGGTATGGTAGTGGCTAACCAAGCCATTGGAGACGCCTATAATACAATAGCCAACATGGGAGATAAAGCCCTGGAATCATACCAGGATGCTTTGACTGAACTATCCAACATTTCAGGCCAGCATCCATATAAGGCACAGCTTCTTTTAAAAATGTCCAACGTTCTGCAACGGAAAGGACGTCTGGAAGAAGCGGAAAAAATCCTGGAAGAGCTGGAGAAAATATTATATCAGGAGCCTGACTACCCGACAGACTTCTTTTTCTGCATCGAAAAGACGAATTTTGCCATTTCCCATGGACACCTCTCACAAGACTATCTTGATGAAGCAAACATCTGGCTCCACAAAATGGACTCCATTTACCAACTGCACCCAGAGAAGTTCTATCGGTTTCACTTGGATTATACCACTGCCGCCTACTATAGAGCCATGGGAAATTGGGACAAACAATACTGGAAACAAGCTCTGGACATCTACTCCAAATTGCAAGCAGAATACTCCGGTAATAAGCGCTCCACGTATTACCGCTGGACTTCGCTGGAAAAAATCTATCTCTGTAAAATACAAGGCATGGCCATGGAAGCCTGCCGAATCTACCAGGAATTGTATCCTCCTATAGATACACTCGCTTCACAAAGCTATATCCGGCAAATCAATACGATAAAGGCAAAATACCAGGTAGATAAGGCAGAGACGGCCAGCAATAACGAATACAATAAAATCATAACCAGCATATTGGTAGGAACGATGGCATTAGTAACGTTATTTGTTCTACTTGCCATCCTACTCAAAAGGCAGCGGGAAAAGGTGAAGCTCTCCACCCAAAAACTGGCAACATCACGGATAAATGCCGAAAATGCCATGCGTGCAAAAAGCGTGTTCCTCTCGAACATGAGCCACGAAATCCGTACCCCGCTCAATGCATTATCGGGCTTTTCATCCCTATTGACGGAAGAGGGACTGGACGATGAGACACGCCGTCAGTGCAATGAAGTTATCCAACAGAACTCAGAACTATTGCTGAAGCTTATTAACGACGTGATAGATCTATCGAGTCTTGAATTCGGCAAACTGCAATTCTGTATTGCACAACATGATGCCGTAAGCATTTGCAAAAACGTGATAGATACCGTGAATAAAGTGAAACAGACACAAGCTGAACTTACATTCACCACCGAGCTGGAAGAAATGCCCATCGAGACTGACGACTCACGCCTACAGCAAGTCCTGATTAACCTACTGATAAATGCTACCAAATTTACCCCACAAGGCAGCATTGTCCTAAAGCTGGAAAAAGAAACGGACGACACCGTACTATTCACCGTAACAGATACCGGTTGCGGCATTCCCAAAGACAAGCAAGCCAACATTTTCCAACGTTTTGAAAAGCTGAATGAGAATGCTCAAGGCAGTGTTGGGGCTCTCCATATGCCAACTTATCATAGAGCATATCGGCGGACAAATATGGATTGATTCAGAGTATGCCGAAGGCTCACGCTTCTGCTTCACCCACCCCATAAGCCAGACAGGCAGAAAGGAGAATAAGAAATGAAACAGATATTTACATTGCTCATTGCCTTATGCTGGCTGTTACCGTCCGCACACGCAGATGTGCGACGGACAGAAGCCAAGGATAGCCTGCTACGTATATATCTTGCCTCCCCAGCCGATACCACCAGATTGGAAACCCTATATCAGATAGCACTGCTTGACCAACTGTCACCGACATTCATCTATTACGAGAACAAATTACTGGAAGAGGCCATCGCCCAGAAAAATATACTTTACCAGAGTGCGGCCATATATGCGCACATTATTTATTACTACAACCTACTGGACCAAAAACATGCAGAACAATGGCTGAAGAGGCTCGAACAGTTGTCTGAAGAGCACAACTACTACCGTCATTACTTCAGAGGCAAAAAGATGATGATAGAATTCTATGTCATCAGCCAGAAGATTGAATTAGCCCTCAAACAAGCACAAGACATGTACGACAAGGCTCAAAGTCTTGGCAACCATGACGGTATGCGCGAAGCATGCCTATGCCTGATGACTGGATATTTCAATACCTTACGTTACAAAGAAGGAATCACCTACCTAAACAAGGCTTTTGAACTGACAAATCCGGATTCCTCCCTTGCCACTCAGATTGATTTATTGACAAAAGCGGTACTGGCTTACTCATATCTCCATGACAACGACAACATGTTCCGGTATCTGGAGGAACTCAACAATGCAAAAAACAGATTGCAGGAAGAAGGCACCACCGTACTGACAAACGGCTATACCAATTTGTATCTGCTCATAGATTTACAATACGCCCTTTACTATACCCGCCTTCAACGTCCTGCGGAAGCATGGGAATATTTGCAGAAAGCAGAGCGGCATCTCAGTACATCTTCATTTCTTCCTTATCGGTTGATACGTTTGGCAGCATATGCCGAATATTACCAACTGACAAAAGAATACGACAAAGCTTTGGTTTATTTAGAAGACGCCATTGAACTTGTAACCCTATTTCACTGGATAATGCCATGA
>ENA-OQJX01000645-OQJX01000645.1-human-gut-metagenome-genome-assembly--contig:-NODE-645-length-15407-cov-3.619699_pt1 | contig 15407 bp, 19 predicted proteins | sample MGYA00242615_ERZ504782 | MGnify/ENA primary metagenome ERZ504782 (study PRJEB26092, sample SAMD00036354) | human gut metagenome | host: Homo sapiens | study: EMG produced TPA metagenomics assembly of... | reverse complement strand
CCATTTTGGAACTGATACTGAACATCAGGATCAAAAAGATCAGCGGAATGATCAAGATCGCCGCAAATCCTCTGCGGATCCGTTTCTTATAATTTCTCTCAAACCGTTCTGCCTCTGGTACATCTCTTCCCGGAATGTTTTCTTGTCTGCCAGCGCACTCACAACTGCTGTCATACGGAATCTCTCTTTTGTCAGACCTTCCTCCTCACAGATCATCAGCTCAGTCTCTCCCAGTTTCTGGTCAAACATATGGTTCAGATTCAAAAGCCATGGACGTACGACAACTCCGATCAAAAGCGCAATCGGAACATACACTGCAAGACACAACAAATTCTCTGCATAATGGAATCCATATATTCCTGCTACCGCTTCTCTCATCGCATTGATTCCGTATGTAAAAGGAAGCAGCGGATGCAGCTTCTGGAAAAACGCCGGTGTCATCTCGATCGGATAGGTTCCTGCAGAACCCGGAATCTGAATGATGACCAGAATTACACTGACTGCCTTTCCAATGTGTTTGAATGTAATAGAAAGCGCATAAATAATATTCACATATACAAAGGAAGTGAACAATCCTGCAAAAATAAATGCCGCAGGTGACTTGCACTGGACTCCTAACAATAGCAGATCTCCCACACAGATGATCAGCGACTGTATCAGTCCCATCACCACATATAGCATCCATCTTCCGAAATAAGACTGAACTGCTGTAAACTTCGGCACGACTTCATCTTTATCAGACTCCAGTTTGAAAATTGCGATCAACACAATCCCCCCTACCCAGATGGCAAGGTTTGTATAGAACGGAGTCATGGCGCTTCCATAATTTTTCACCGGATAAAAGGACTCTGTTTTCAGAGCTACCGGTGCAGACATAAACTCCGAAACTGCTTCCGAATCCAATCCTGTCAGATTCAGAAAATCCTGATAGGACTGGGAACTTCTGAGCGCATTCAGATCTGCTGTTACTGAATTCAGTTTTTCCTGTACTTTCTGAAGCGCATTTCCTGTACTCTCAAGTGCCGTCTTGGAGTCATTCAGGCTTGTATTGAGATTGTCAAGAATTCCTTTCGTCTGATCCACCAGTGGATCCACTCCGCTTAACACACCGGAGAGTTTTCCGGAAAGCTGTCCGAAAGAATCCAGAGATGTGTTCAGCCCTGGAAGTACATTCTGCTCAAAGCTGCCTTTGATTCCACGAAGCTGCTGCTGATTTTCCTTTACCAGACTGCCAATCTGCTGTGCTGTATCCGTTGCCGTCTGAGCCGCATTGCCGATTCCCGCATTTCCTGCCTGCAGACTATTCAAAAGCTCCTGATGTCTCTGGTTCTCTGCCTGCAGCTGTGCGATCAGATCTGATGCCGGACTGCCTGGTATGGCACTGTCCAGCTGTGAAAGCAGATCAATGATCTTTTCATTCAGCTGGATCACACTGTTGATGGAAGACATGGCACTGTCCACTTTTCCATTGACTGACTGAATCTTTTCATTCAGACTTCCCAAATCTGCCCCTGCGGAATTCCCGATGTCGGACAGAAGATTCTCCCCATCCGTCAGCGTTCCAGATAGTGCAGAAGAAATGATGAGACACTGTTTCTTCCTGCCTGAAGTGCCGAAGCCCCTGCATCCAGAGCAGCAGCCCCTGAGGAAGCAGCGCTTTTCACCTGATCCATGGCAGACTGCACCTCTTTGATCTGCGCATCACTGTCCTGAAAGGTTGCCTGGAACTCAGACAGTATCTGCTGATAACTTGCGATATTGTCAGATACCTTCTGAATATCTGAAACTACATTTTCCTGCAGCGAATCCAGATTGCCCGCTGCATCTGCAATCGAATCTTTAAAAATTTCTGAAACTGCTTCTGATGCAGCAGATACAAATGCCTCATTGACCTGACTCTGCACCGCTGTCGCCCCACTGTCCGTAATTTTCGGTGCGATCGCATTTTTCTTCTCATTCAGATAATAAGTAAATTTAGGCTGTTCAATCGTTCCCGTCAGTACACTGGTCAGGGATTCACTGAAATCTTCCGGAATCACGATCGCAGCATAATACTTGCCGGATTTCACCCCGTCTACAGCCTCTTCTTTTTTCACAAACTTCCAGCCCAGATCATGATTCTCCTTCAACTGATCTACAATCTCCTCACCTGCATTGAGCGAACCGGTAAGTTCATTTTCTGTTCCTTTATCCAGATTCGCCACCGCGATCTGAACTGCTCCCGTATTTCCATAGGGATCCATATTCGCAGCAATATTAAACCATGCGTACAGCGATGGGAGCAGACAGACGCCAGCCACAACGATCATTGCGATTGGATTGTGAGCCAGCCGTCTCATATCCCTTTTTAAAATCTGAAATGCGCGCTTCATCTTCAGCCTCCTTTAATAAACACTCTGTCCATAGTAGTGTATTGTATCATAAAAAGAACCATTTGGGCTATTGCAAAAAAAGATGAATTTTGGTCAGAAATTTTACTCATTTTTAACAACAAGCCACTTATTTTCTGTTGATTATCTCTTTTTTATCAAACGGAAAGTATATTCCACCTTCCATTCTTTTTAACAACAGGCAGGCAATCACGGCTGAAACCAGTTCCGCCACCGGAAAACTGATCCAGATTCCCGCCGCTCCCATTGTTCGTGACAAAAGATATCCAAGCGGAAGGATAATGACCAGCTGGCGCAAAAGTGAAATGATCAGAGAATCTCCACCCCGTCCCAGCGCTTCAAACACACCGGAAAAGATCACACCTGCTGACGACACCAAAAATCCAAGCGAAATCAATCGCAGTGCCTCCATTCCTGCACGCATCAGCTCTGCATCTGCCTGGAACATACTCAGAATGATGTCCGGAATTGCCAGAGAAACAACCGTTCCCACCAGCATCAGTACTGCCGCAGAAATCAGACTGTAGCGTATCGTATCCCGCACCCGTTTCTTTGATCCGGCTCCGTAGTTATATCCGATAATCGGCCGCATTCCCTGTACAATTCCATTCGCCGGCATATAAATAAATGTCTGAAGTTTGAAATAAATTCCAAGTACTGCTACATACGTATCCGAAAATGCAGCCAGGATTCCATTTAATCCGCCCACCAGAACAGACGGCATCGTCATCATCAGAGAAGACGGGATTCCGACCGAATATATCTGACGGATCAGCCGCCAGTCCAGATGCAGATATTTGGGATGAATCGTAACACCCGGATTTTTTCGCAGATAAACAACAATATATAGAAGAAATGCGCTGATCTGCCCGATCACAGTTGCCACTGCCGCCCCTTTTACTCCCATTTCAGGAAATCCAAGAAGGCCGAAGATCAGGATCGGATCCAGGATAATATTAATCATTGCGCCTGCTCCCAGAAGTATCATTGTCGTTTTCATTGCTCCGATGCCCTGATAGATTTTTTCCATCGCGATCTGAAGCAGAGAACCAAACGAAAAGCAAAGAACAATATACGTATAGTCACATGCCTGTTTCATGACCTCGGGTTCCTTTGTAAATAATCCGATAAATGGTTCTGTGATCACAAGGCCCAGGATCACAAACAGTACACAATGGATCAGCGTAAGTGCCATCCCCATTGTAGCAGCCTCATTTGCCCGTTTCTGATCCTTTTTCCCAGACTGATCGATAAGACGGAAGCAATCCCGACACCAATTCCGACTGCCACAGACAGCACGATATTCTGCAGCGGGAATGCCAGTGACACTGCCGTGAGAGCCCCTGTTCCCAGATACGATACATAAATACTGTCAATAATGTTATAAAGAGACTGCACCAGCATGGACAATACCATCGGCAGAGACATGCTCATCAAAAGCGGAAAAATGTCCCTTGTCTCCATCTTGTTTGTTTCCATAATACCCTCCATTCCTCAAAAAAAGCCATGTGTTTCTGTTTATTCTGAAACAGAAAAACCACATGGCTTTGTACATGACCTATTTTTTTAGCTTTGACAGCATAGCATATCTTTTTCTTTCTGTCAATTGCTTTTTCCAGGATACGGCTTGTGTCTCATTTTTAATTATGATACTATGATTTCGTATGGACATCGAAGCGGTCCATCAGCATACAGATAGAAAGAGGGGACATTTATGCACACACTGAAAAAATTTATCCATTACTACGGTCCATATAAAGCCGTTTTCTTTCTGGACCTGATCTGTGCTACGATCATCAGTCTGGTCGATCTGGCATATCCTCAGATCCTGCGTACCTGTACCAATACCTTGTTTACAAAAAGCAGTTCCTCTATTTTAAGCGCACTGCTTCCCATTGCAGCCGGTCTTCTGATCATGTACCTGATCCAGAGCCTGTGCAAATATTATGTCAGCTATCAGGGGCATATGATGGGTGCTTATATGGAAAGGGATATGCGTCAGCAGCTTTTTGACCACTATGAAAAACTTTCTTTTTCTTATTATGATCAGAACAACTCCGGACAGATGATGAGCAAACTTGTCTCTGACTTGTTTGATATTGCAGAATTTGCGCATCATGGACCGGAGAATCTGTTTATTTCCGTGATCAAGATCATCGGATCGTTCATCTTCCTCTTCCTGATCAACTGGAAGCTGGCAATTCCACTTCTGTTTCTGGTGTTTTGCATGTTTGCATTTTCTATGAGCCAGAACCGCCGAATGCAGTCTACCTTTATGGAAAACCGGAAGAAAATCGGAGATGTCAATTCCCGTCTGCAGGACACCCTCGCCGGAATCCGCGTGGTTCAGTCTTTCGCAAACGAGGATGTGGAAAAAGAAAAATTCCGCAAGAGCAATCACAATTTTCTGCTCTCCAAGGATGCCAACTACAAATGCATGGGCAGTTTTATGGGCTATAACCTGTTTTTCCAGGGAATGATGTATCTTGTCACACTGGTATTCGGCGGCTACCTGATCGCAAAAGGAGAAATGCAGGCGACAGATCTTGCCATGTATGCACTGTATATCGGAATTTTCATCAGCCCGATTCAGATTCTGGTGGAGCTTACGGAAATGATTCAGAAAGGCTTCTCCGGATTCAAACGGTTCCTTGCCGTGATGGAGACAGAGCCGGAAATCCAGGATTCCCCGGATGCAAAGCCACTCAAAGACGTCCGCGGACTGGTTTCCTTCGAGGATGTATCCTTCCACTACAGTGATGACGATACCCTGGTATTATCCAACGTTTCCTTCCAGATTCCGGCAGGAAAATCCATTGCCCTTGCCGGTCCGTCAGGAAGCGGAAAAACTACAATCTGCTCCCTTCTGCCAAGATTTTATGACGTGAGCAGCGGACGCATTACGATCGACGGCAAAGATATCCGTGATCTGACATTAGAGAGCCTGCGAAACCAGATTGGAATCGTACAGCAGGATGTCTATTTATTCTGCGGCACAATCAAGGAAAATATCGCCTACGGAAAACCGAATGCCTCTATGGATGAGATCGTCGATGCTGCCAGAAAAGCAAATATTCACGATTTCATCGAAAGTCTGCCGGATGGCTATGACACCTTTGTGGGAGAACGCGGAACCCGTCTTTCCGGCGGTCAGAAACAGCGGATCTCCATTGCCCGCGTGTTCCTGAAAAATCCGCCGATCCTGATCCTTGATGAGGCCACCAGCGCACTGGACAACGAAAGTGAACGCTGGATTCAGCAGAGTCTGGAAGTTCTCGCTAAAAACAGAACAACCATCACGATCGCACACCGACTCTCCACGATCCAGGGAGCAGACGAGATTCTTGTCATTGCTGACAATGGAATCGCAGAGCGGGGGACTCACGAAGAACTGATCGAAAAAAACGGAATTTATGCGCACTATTTAAGAGCATAAAAAACGTACATCCTGTAAGGATAACTCTCCTTCTGGATGTACGTTTTTCATTTTAGTAGTTTTCTGCGTGAACCTCAAAATAGCTCTGCGGGTGATTGCAGGTCGGACAAATTTCCGGTGCTTTTGTTCCGACTACAATGTGGCCACAATTGCGGCATTCCCATACCTTTACTTCACTTTTGGCAAATACTTCTGCCGTCTCCACATTCTTTAAGAGTGCACGATACCGTTCCTCATGATGTCTCTCAATCGCTGCTACCAGACGAAATCTTGCAGCCAGCTCCGGAAATCCTTCTTCCTCTGCTGTTTTTGCAAATCCGTCATACATATCTGTCCACTCGTAATTCTCTCCATCTGCTGCCGCTGCCAGATTCTGTGCCGTATCGCCGATTCCCTGAAGTTCTTTAAACCACATTTTTGCATGTTCTTTCTCATTGTTTGCCGTCTTCAGAAACAGATCTGCAATCTGCTCATATCCTTCCTTTTTGGCAACAGAAGCAAAATATGTATACTTGTTTCTTGCCTGTGATTCTCCTGCAAAAGCTGCCTCTAAGTTTTTCTCTGTCTGTGTTCCTGCATATTTGTTTTCTGACATGATTCAAAACCTCCTCTTTTGATTTTAACTCTATCTTACCACTATTTTCGGTCGGATATCAACTTAAGTTCAGAAATTTGAGAAATTCTTCCGCCTGTTTTTAAAGCATCTTTTCGTTATCTCCCTATCAGAACCTGCTTTCCGCAAAAAGCAAAACCATGCTTCCTGCATTGGCGTATCGTATTCATCTAATTCATTGTCAGTGTTTTTCCGAAGCGGCGCGGCCGGGTAATTAAAGTAACACGATTTCTTCTCTCCCACCACTCTTTTATAAATTGTGTTTTATCTACATAAAACAAATCGTTTATAATAATATCCTCAAATTCCTGATATCCAATTGATACTCTTCGTGCCATACCCTAGCCTCCCTTCTCTGCATAAATTCAATTATAGCCCTTTTCCTTCATAATCACAATGGAGATCTTCTTCCAACATCTGATAAGAAAAGAAACCATCAACAAACTCAAAAAATACGTCTCTTACAGTTTTACTGTAAAAGACGTATTTTATACTGCCTTACTCGATCACCTGAATCCATCCTTTGGGTGCTTCAATCTGCCCCATCTGGATTCCTGTCAGTGTGTCATACAATTTCTGAATGGTCGGTCCCATCTTTTCCATTCCGCTCGGGAAGCAGATCTCTTTTCCGTGATCCACGATCTTTCCGACCGGAGAGATGACCGCCGCTGTTCCACACAGTCCGCACTCTGCAAACTCTTTCACTTCATCCAGATACACATCCCGCTCTTCCACTTCCAGACCAAGATAATGCTCTGCCACATATAACAGAGAACGTCTTGTGATAGACGGCAGAATCGTATCAGAATGCGGTGTCACCACTTTATTGTCTTTTGTCACGAAAATAAAGTTTGCCCCGCCTGTCTCCTCAACTTTCGTTCTTGTTGCCGAATCTAAATACATGTTTTCATCATAGCCGTTCGCATGTGCTGTCACGATCGCATGAAGACTCATTGCATAATTCAGTCCGGCTTTGATATGTCCTGTTCCATGCGGCGCCGCACGGTCAAAATCAGATACACATAACGTCAATGGTTTTACTCCGCCTTTAAAGTACGGTCCGACAGGTGTCACAAACACCCGGAACTGATACTCATCTGCCGGCTTGACTCCGATGACCGGATTGCTTCCAAACATGTATGGGCGAATATAAAGTGTTGCCCCGGAACCATACGGAGGCACATACGCTGCATTGGCTTTTACCACTTCTTTGACTGCCTCCAGAAAACGTTCTTCCGGAAATACCGGCATCTCCAAACGTCTCGCAGAATCTGCCATCCGGGCAGCATTGAGATCCGGTCTGAATACAACGATCTTACCGTCTTCTGTCGTATAAGCTTTCATTCCTTCAAATACAGTCTGTGCATACTGCAGGACTCCGGCACATTCATTGAGTACCACACCGGCGTCTTCTGTCAGTCCTCCCTCATCCCATTTTCCGTCTTTATAATTGGAAACATATCTCTGTTCAGTCTGTACATAACCAAATCCGAGATTCTCCCAATCGATCTGTTTCTTCTCCATCAAAAACTCCTCCATTCCTCAATCGAACGTATTTGCAACTTGTTTGTTGCAATTATAATACTCTCACGCTCAAAAATCAAGAGTGCGCTCTGTTTTTTTATCGTTCCATCATACTGATGGATTCAATCCCGACACTTCCGCCTCTGACGACTTCAATACTTTTGAATTCTTCTTTTATCAGCTTCACCACTGCGTCGTTTTTCGTCCCGGTCTGTACAAATTCCAGAAGCAGGCTGTCTCTGTCACAGTCGATCACTTTTCCTTTAAATGTCTCTGCGATCTGATGCAGCTCCACTTTCTGATCCAGTGTACACTTCCGGACTTTGATATAAAGGATTTCTTTCATCCGCACAAAAATATCTGTAAAATCGATGACCTTGATCACTTCTACCATTCGATTGAGCTGCTTTTTGATCTGCTCAAATGTCTCATCATCACTGACTGTGGCGATTGTCATTCGGGATACCGTCGGATCTTCTGTGGTTCCTACTGTCAGACTGTCCAAGTTGTAGGATTTTCCGGAAAACAGACCGGAAATCTTAGAAAGCACTCCCACCTGATTTTCCACATACAGAGAAATCCATCTTTTTTCATACTTTTATCTGCCATCGTCCGTCTTCCTCCTAACAATCCATAATCATATCTTCCAGTGTTCCGCCCGGCTTGATCATCGGATATACCATCTCTTCCGGATCAATGATAAATTCAATCAGGGTCGGAGTTTTTGTATTTTTCTTTGCCTCTTCAAATGCTGCCGAGATCTCTTCTGTTTTTGTCACACGGATTCCTTTTGCCCCATAGCTTTCTGCCAGTTTTACAAAATCCGGCGTATACTCCGGAAATTCGGCTCCATCTGTCCGTCTCGAAAGCGCTCCTGCGCGCAGATTGGTCATCCCATAGCGTTTTCCGTAAAACAGCTTCTGCCACTGACGCACCATCCCCAGATATGTATTGTTAAATACACAGGCGATGACCGGTGTCTCCTCCAGAACTGCCGTTGCAAACTCCTGAATATTCATCTGCATACCGCCATCCCCGGAAACTGCGATCACTCGTTTCTCCGGATTACCGATCTGTGCTCCGATCGCCGCCGGGAATCCATATCCCATCGTCCCCAGTCCTCCGGACATGACAAGCTGCTTCTTTTCTGTAATCTCCGCATACTGAGACACCAGCATCATATGCTGACCGACATCTGTCGTGATGATTGCATCGTCAAACTGACGGTTCATCTCTTCAATAATATCCAGAGGCTCATCAATGCATGCCGTTTCATCCGAAGCGGATGCTCCTCTTTCCATGCCGCGATCTGCGCAAGCCATTTTTTTGTCTCGCACTCTTCCACATACTCCGTCATCTTCGTAAGCGCTTCTTTGGCATCTGCTACGATTGGAATATCCACATGAATATTTCTGGAAATCGATGCCGTATCGATATCAATATGGACAATTTGTGCATGAGGCGCAAATTCATGCAGTTTTCCCGTGATCCGGTCATTAAAGCGCGTCCCGATGGAAAACAGCAGATCACAGCCGCTGACTGCCATATTGGCTGCATAAGCGCCGTGCATCCCCAGATTTCCGATAAACAGCGGATGATTTGTCGCAATGGCGCCTCGCCCCATGATCGTTGTCACTACCGGCACCTGTGTTTTTTCCACCACTTCTGTAAACAATGCACTGGCGCGCGCAATATTCACCCCTCCGCCTGCCAGAAACAGCGGTCGTTTTGCCTTGTGAAGCATCTTGATCGCTCTTTTCAGCTGTCCGATATGTACACTGGTATTCGGCTTATATCCTCTGATATTCACCTCTTTCGGATACTGTGCACTGCCAAGCTCCGCCATCACATCTTTCGGAAGATCGATCAGAACCGGTCCCGGCCTTCCCGTTCTTGCGATATAAAATGCCTCCTTGATGATCCGTCCAAGATCTTCCCGCTTCGTGACCGTCACACCATACTTGGTGATGCTCCGTGTGATCCCCACAATATCCACTTCCTGAAATGCATCATTTCCGATCAGATGTCTCGCCACCTGTCCGGTAAAACAGACCAGCGGAACACTGTCATAATTGGCAGTCGCAAGTCCTGTCACCAGATTGGTCGCTCCCGGTCCGCTGGTCACCAGACAGACGCCGACTTTCCCCGTTGTCCTCGCATACGCATCCGCTTCATGCACCAGTGCCTGCTCGTGTCTCGGAAGGATCACATCAATCCCGCTCTGCTTATACAGCTCATCGCTGATATCGATCGTACACGCGCCCGGATATCCGAACAATACTTCTACGTCTTCTTCTTTTAATGCTTTTACAAATAATTTGTTTCCTGAAATCTGCCTCACCTTTCACACCCTCCTTATGCAAAACGCCCCAAGCTGTCAAAAAGCTCAGGGCGAATAAAATTCCTCATACACTGAATTTCAGAGGCTTTCGCTGCTGAAATTTATCCTCATTATACGGTGTATTTTTATCTTTGTCAATTTCCTTTTCTTGATCTTTTTTAATCCAATTCGCATTTACTTCCCGTTGTTTCTGTTTTTCAGGGCTCCGATCACACTGTAGACAGCCAGCATTGCCATATTGACCACAACTACACTCGCACCTGCCGGTGTTGCATACACATAGGAAATCGTCACTCCCAGAATCAGGCATACAACCGATAGAATCGCTGAATTCAGAATCACACCCTTAAAGGTCTTAAACACCCGCATGGAAGTCAGCGCCGGAAAAATAATCAGACTGGAGATCAGAAGTGCTCCCATCATCCGCATTCCCAACACGATCGTAACTGCCGTCAACACCGCAATCAGAGTATTATACAGATTTGCACGGACTCCTGTTGCCCGGCGAAAGTCTCATCAAAGGTGATCGCAAAAATCTTATTATAGAAAAACAGATATAAGATCAGCACCGCAACCGACAGAAGAATACTGAACTGCACATCCTCACCACTCATGGCAAGGATACTTCCGAACATATAGTTATAAACATCAGTGTTCATTCCTGTCGTCATCGAAATCACCATAATCCCGATCGCCAGTGCTCCCGTAGAAATCAGTGCAATTGCCGCATCTCCTTTGATCTTGCTGCTGCCGCTGATGCGAAGAAGCAGAACCGCAGCCACCACGACCACCGGAATTGCAACCGCCAAAGGCGCCATGTTCAGCGCAGCCGCGATGGCCAGTGCCCCGAATCCAACATGAGAAAGCCCGTCTCCGATCATCGAATAGCGTTTCAGTACCAGACTGACTCCCAGAAGTGCCGAACACAATGCCACCAGGGAACCCACCAGAAACGCCCGTACCATAAATGGATAGGACATCATTTCCATAAATGTATCAAGCATTTCCCTCACCTCCCAGAAATCTCTTGCCGACTGCACTGTTTTGATATTCCTGCGCAGTTCCGTAAAACAGGGCGCTCTCCTGCAAATGCAGGATATGGCTTGCATACTGTATCGTACTTTCGATATCATGAGACACCATGACAACTGCAATTTTAGCCTCCTTATTGATTTTTTCAATCAACTGGTAAAACTCTGCAGTCACCAGCGGATCCAGTCCTGTCACGGGCTCGTCTAACAACAGGAGCTTCTTTGTGGCACACAGCGCTCTCGCCAGCAGCACCCTCTGTTTCTGTCCGCCGGAAAGATCCCGGAAGCACTGGTGTTCCATTTCCCGGATTCCTAAAAGCTCCATATTCTCTCTGGCTGCCTTCTTATCCGCTGCACTGTAAAACGGCCGCCAGCCTCTGCTGTTGAGTCTGCCGGAAAGTACCACCTCATAGACGCTTGCCGGAAAATCTTTCTGCACGACCGTCTGCTGGGGAAGATACCCGATTTCGTCTTGCTTCAATCCGTCTCCCAGCAGAATCTGCCCTTTAAAGGGCGGTTTTAATCCAAGAAGACTTTTTACCAGCGTACTCTTTCCGGAGCCATTCTCTCCCACAATGCAGAGATAATCTCCCTGCTCGATCCAAAAAGACAGATCCCGAACAACCGTCTGTCCCTCATATGCGATCGAAATTCCATCACATTTTATCAATGCCATCAGTTCAAAGCCTCCTTTAATGTTTCTACATTCTTTTTCATCATGCTCAGATAAGTCTCCCCGTCTGCAAATTCCTTTGCAGTCAGATTATGACAACTGTAAAACGTCTTCACTTTCGCATGTGTCGTCTCGGCAATGGCATTTGCAATATTCTCATTACTCAGCTCCATCTTTAAGATCACCGGAATCTGTTCTTCCTTTGCTTTGTTGATCAGAAATGCCATCGTTGCCGCACTTGGCTCCGTATCGGATGCGCAGCCCGGAAATGCCGCATAGTATTTCAGACCGTATTCATCTGCAAAATACCGGAACGGAAAACGGTCTCCAAAAAGCAGCACATCGCGTTTGGCCGAACTTACCACCTCACGAAACTCATCATCCAGCTCTTCTAAAAGACTCACATACGCTTTTTCGTTCTCTTCATAAACTGCCGTCTGCTCCGGATCCAGCTCACCCAGAACATCTGCAATCTGCTCCACAATTGCAATGGCATTCTTTGGAGACGTCCATACATGTTCATCCGGGGTCAGCGTCTCATGTGTTTCGTGCTCCTCTTCCCCGTGCTCATGCTCGTGCTCTTCCTCTTCTTCATGTTCATGACCACGTTCTTCTTTCATCCCTTCTACGTGTTCTTCATTTACCGTATCCACGCAGTCGATCAGGCGAAGCAGTCTGATATGTTCTGTATCGATGGAGTCCAGAATATCCTCCACCCATTCATCGTTCTCACCGCCCACATAAATAAACAGATCACAATTCTGAATCTTCAGAATGTCCTGCGGTGTCGGCTCATAGGAGTGTGTCTCTTCTCCCGGCTTTAAAAGCATCGATACTTCTACATTATCCCCTGCGATCTGACGTACAAAATCATACTGTGGAAAAATGGTTGTCACGACATTTACTTTCTCTTCGCCGGTCTCTTTCACAGCCCCCACTCTCTGACATCCGGCCACACTTGTCACCAAAAGAAACACACTCAGCAGCACTGCCGCCTGTTTTCTCTTGTATGTTTTTCTAAATTTCATGATATGCCTGCCTTCACTGTCGGCGCTCGTAAGTCGAAAATACATACTCCAGATCAAAACAAGTATGCTCTTCACTGACTTCTGTCATTTCCCAGTCTTCCAGCTGATCCAGATTCGGGAAATACGTATCTGCCTGATATGCATGGTCGATCTTTGTTACATATACTTTGCTGCAATAAGGAAGCATCATCCGGTAAATACTTTCTCCGCCGATCACAAAGATTTCTTCCTCATCATATTTTTTCAGTTCTTCCAGCAATTCTTCTGTTGTATGCACGATCACTGCATCTTTCACATGATAATTGGGATTCCCTGTCAGCACAATATTGGTGCGGTTCTTCAGCGGCAGACCGTTCGGAAAGCTTTCCAGCGTCTTTCTTCCCATCACAACTACCTTTCCACCTGTCATCTGACGGAAAAACTTCATATCTGCCGGAATGCTGACCAGAAGTTTGTTTTTATATCCGATTGCCCAGTTTTTATCGGCTGCTACAATTGCGTTCATATTCATTTCCTCCTTTTTTTGCACAACTCCTATACCGCGATTGGAATATTCTTGATCTGAGGATGTGTCTCATATCCATCCAGCCGTACATCATCCGGTGTAAATTCATAGAAATCCTTTACCTCTGGATTCAGCCAGAATTTCGGTGCCGGAAGCGGTTCTCTTTTGATCAGTTCCTCGATCATCGGGATATGTCTGTCATAAATATGCGCATCTGCGATCACATGAACAAACTCTCCGACCTTCATATCACACACCTGTGCCAGCATATGAAGCAGCACCGCATACTGACACACATTCCAGTTATTTGCTGCCAGTACATCCTGAGAACGTTGATTCAGGATTCCATTTAATGTCAGTTTATCACTGTCCTTTTCTTTTGTCACATTAAATGTCATGCTGTATGCACACGGATACAGATTCATCTCATGAAGATCCTGATGCACATAGATATTCGTCATGATCCGGCGGCTGTAAGGATTGTTCTTCAGATCATAGATCACACGATCGACCTGATCCATCATTCCCTCTTTATACTGATGCTTTACCTGCATCTGATAGCCGTAGGCTTTTCCGATGGAACCGTCCTCATCTGCCCAGCTGTCCCAGATGTGACTGTTTAAATCATGAATGTTGTTGGACTTTTTCTGCCAGATCCACAGCATCTCATCCACACAGCTCTTGATTCCTGTCCTTCGCAGAGTCAGTGCCGGAAACTCTTTTGAGAGGTCATAACGGTTCACAACGCCAAATTTTTTGATGGTGTACGCAGAGGTTCCATCCTCCCATACCGGGCGTACCTTTTCTCCCTCTGTACTCGTTCCGTTGTCAATAATGTCTCTGCACATCTCTATAAATACTTTATCTGCGTAACTCAATCTTATCTTCTCCTTCTAATATTCTCTGATCATACTGCTGATTTCAGAAATGCTGTCCATTTTCTGCAGCTCTCTCAGCGCATCCTTAATATGATACTCTTTCACTTTTTCTGTACTGATGACCAGTTCAGCCGCTTCTTCCTGTACATGCTTCTGCACAACTCTGCGGATACTTACCTTATGACCGCCAAATACACTTGCCACTTTCGCCAGACTCCCGGTTCGTTTTTCACCTGCATTCTGAGGAAAAATTTATTTTTCACTTCATCAAACGGCTTCACAGGCAGATCCTGATAGCAGGTACAGCTGATTCTTCCGTTGCATCCAAACTGCAGGTTTCTGGCAACATCAATCACATCACCGACAACAGCACTTGCCGTCGGCATCTCCCCGGCACCTCTTCCGTAAAACATCGCATCATCCACAGCATCTCCGTGCACAAAAACAGCATTGAACGAATCCCGCACGGACGACAGGGGATGCTCTTTTCCAAGCAGCACCGGATACACTCCCACTTCAATCCCTTTGTCCGTATTGTGCGCAACTGCAAGCAGCTTGATCACACAGTCAAACTCTTTTGCATAGGCAATATCTTCTGCTGTGATCTTTGTGATTCCTTCTGTATAAACATCTTTAAACTGTACTCTGGAATGAAAGGCAATGGAGGAAAGGATCGCGACCTTTCTTCCGGCATCCAGTCCTTCCACATCCGCTGTCGGATCTGCCTCTGCATATCCCAGCTCTGTTGCTTTTGCAAGTGCAGCTTCAAACTCATGTTTTCTTCAAACATCTTGGTTAAAATATAGTTTGTCGTTCCGTTCACGATCCCCATCACTTCTGAGATCTCATTTCCGGCAAGACACTGTTTGAGCGGACGGATGATCGGAATGGCGCCTGCCACCGATGCCTCAAACAGCAGATCACAGCCATGTGCCGCTGCAAGGTCCAAAAGCTCTCCTCCGTGTTCTGCCATCAGATCTTTATTGGC
>ENA-OQJX01000644-OQJX01000644.1-human-gut-metagenome-genome-assembly--contig:-NODE-644-length-15450-cov-2.151733_pt1 | contig 15450 bp, 13 predicted proteins | sample MGYA00242615_ERZ504782 | MGnify/ENA primary metagenome ERZ504782 (study PRJEB26092, sample SAMD00036354) | human gut metagenome | host: Homo sapiens | study: EMG produced TPA metagenomics assembly of... | reverse complement strand
GTTGAAATCCGGTGATTTGAGATATGAGAAATTTACTTTTCGTTCGAATACTGATATAAAAATAGCTAAAGGATTGACCGCAGGAGTTAATTTGGCAGGTAGATATGATAAGACTAGCCAGCCATGGAACTCTTTCTATGAGATCTTCAAGCAGACCCGTGTGAATGTGCCGACTGTGCCTGCGTATGCCAATAACAATCCGGACTATTTGGCAACTCAAAGTATGGGAATTAATCCCATTGCTTTGGCGGATGCGGATATGACAGGTTATCATTATTATTATAATAAAAACTTTCAATCGACATTCACTTTAAAATATGAAGTACCGTTTGTGCAGGGATTATCTATACAAGGGCAATTAGGCTATGATTATAATCACAATAAACATAAAGGATTGAGAAAGAAGTTTTCTACTTATACATACGCTATCGAAACGGATGAATATATGGAGAATGAATACAATAATCCTTCTATGATACAAGTGAATAATAACGAAGCGAGCAGGCTTGACATGCAAGCACAAATCAGTTACAATAGGTTGTTTAATGATACACATAATGTAAGTGCTACATTGGTTTATGAAAGGAGACAGGAAAAAAGCGATTGGTCGAATATAGAACGTAAGTTTGATTTATTGACTTATGATGAAGTAGATTATGCCGGATTGAAAGATGCTGTTTCAGGGGGGATGTCCAACGAACAGGCTTTTATCTCGTATGTCGGTCGGTTTAACTATGATTACAAAGGAAGGTATTTATTAGAATTAGGATTCAGAAATGATGGTTCTTACCGCTATGCTCCTGGTAGCAGATGGGCTTTTTTCCCTATGGGGTCTATTGGTTGGCGTTTGTCGGAAGAGAAGTTTTTGAAGGAAAAGTTGGGCTTTCTTGATAATCTGAAGATCAGGGCTTCATACGGGGAGTCCGGACAGGATGCAGGTGATCCGTTCCAATATGTGTCGGGGTATAATCTTAATGTTGGTATTTATGAATTTAATGACGGAACTACCACTTCGGGCATTTCTGCTCCCTCTATTACGAATACGAATTTAACTTGGTATAAAGCTAAGTTACTTGATATAGGATTCGATCTTTCTATATTCAAAGGATTATTCTCTTTGGAGTTCGACTTATACCAAAGAAAAAGAAGCGGATTGTTAGCTACAAGAGTGGTGGCATTACCTAATACATTTGGTTCGCAACTGCCACAGGAAAATTTGAATAGTGATTTGACGAGGGGTATTGACATAACGCTCGGGCATACTAATAAGATCAGAAATTTTTCTTATAGCGTCAAAGCGAATATGAACTTAGCCCGCACCCGGATGGAGCATGTAGAAAGAGGACCTTTCACCAGTAGCATGGATCGTTGGAGAAATCAGTCTTCCGGACGTTGGAATGATTTCACATGGGGGTATCAAACTAATGGGCAATTCCAGACTACAGAGGAAATAAAATATGACTCCTGTTCAGGATGGAGAGTTGGGAAATAGCAAGGAACTGCCGGGGGATTACCGTTATGTAGATGCTAATGGTGACGGTATTATCGATGATAATGATAGAATGCCTCTCTTTTGGTCAGGTACTCCACTGATTCATTATGGCTTTAATTTGGAGGCTTCTTGGAAAAATTTCGATATCTACGCTTTGCTTCAGGGAGCGGGAATGTATACTGTCCAGTTTTCAGAGGTTTATGCGAGGTACTGTGTCAAAAGGAGCGAATACTCCAGCCTATTTCTATGACAGATGGCGCAAAGAAGACCCTTACAATCCGAATAGTAAATGGGTTGCCGGGAAATGGCCTGCTACCCGTTTAATACAGGATACTGGAGCTATGTATAAAGAGAGTAATATCTGGCGTCGTGATGCTTCTTATTTAAGACTCAAAACTTTGGAACTGGGTTATACATTGCCAGACAGTATTTTGAGAAAGAGTGGTATTAGTAATATACGATTCTATATTAATGGCTATAATCTTTTAACCTTCTGTGATTCTTTTGTGAAAGCGTTTGATCCGGAAAAGGTGGAAGGCTCTTATAGTGCTGGAATGAATTATCCTCTGACTAAAAGTTTTAATATTGGTTTTACTGCTAATTTCTGATAGATTATGAAATATAAGATTATACTATTGCTGAATATGGCTCTTCTTTTTGCAGGATGTACGGATATTCTGGATATAGAGCCTAATAATAAGGTGGTTGCAGACAAAGTCCTGACTACTGAAGAGGGGATTGCGATGCACATGGCAAATCTTTACGGCCGTCTTCCTATCGAGGACTTCTCTTATGCGATTGATAAGGGCTTTAATTTGGGAATTGGGAATACTGATCCGAATAATGGTGGACGGGCTGCTGCTATGTACTGTGACGAAGCGATGCATTCTGAATTCGACGAATGGGGAAGTGAAGGATTTAATTTTTGGGAAAGATATACGGATGATAAAGGTTTGTATAATGCTTCTGTTGGTATTTACACATTGATAAGGGATATTAATAACCTGTTGGAAACGATTCCTACGTTGAATACTTCCAATAATAAAAAAACATTATTGGAGGGTGAAGCTGCTTTTCTACGTGCATATACATATTTTGCTTTGGCAAAGCGGTATGGTGGAGTTTCGATTATCAAGAAAGTTCAGGTGTATAATGGAGATGTAGAAGAATTGAAAGTGCCCCGCAGCACAGAAAAGGATACATGGGATTTTATCTTGAGCGATTGTGATGACGCTATCCGGAAACTAAGTGAGTCTTCAGAAGATACTCGTCGTGCTAATAAATGGATTGCATTGGCACTGAAGTCTCGGGCAGCTTTATATGCAGCTTCGATTGCCAAATATACTCATGAGCCTTATGTGGGTCTGTCGGGGCCGGCTGTAGAACAGAAACTTGTGGGTATTGATGCTTCGGAAGCAGATCGTTATTATGAAATCTGTATGCAGTCGTCTGATGAAATAATGAAGAGTGGGTTGTATGGTTTATATGGTGCAGAGCCTCAAAGCAGAGACGAAGCTATCGTAAATTATAAAAAACTGTTTGAGGATCCAAACAGTGTATTGAATGGAACGAAGGAACCTATTTTTATTAAAGGATATGCATCTGGTACCCAACTTGCACACAATTATGATATTTGGTATCGTCCTAATCAGGTAGCAAACGGCTGGCCGCATCCGGGACGTATGAATCCTTCGTTAGATCTGGCCGATATTTATGAAGATTATACGGATGACGGGCAAGGATTAAGTAAGCCTATCCGTACTCGTGTGGATAATAATGAAATTTTTTCTGGTTTTGACAGAAATGCTAACTATTATTCTTATCCAATGGATGCTCCTTATGAAATATTCAATGATAAGGATATTCGTATGTGGGCTACTATGATTCTTCCGGGTACGCAATGGAAAGGACAGAAAATCATTATTCAGGGAGGATTTATTCGTCCCGATGGAAGTTATGTGTTCAGAACAGATGCCAGTACTCAGGGGAAAGATGGAAAGACCTACTATTCGTTTGGTGCGCAGGATCAGAAAATGTATTCGGGATTTAGTTCTGTTGGTGGTAACTACACCCGTTCTGGTTTTCTTCTTCGCAAATTCTTGCAGGAAAGTAAAGACGTGACTTCTGAGTGGAATAAGGGATTTACAGACTGGATCGAATTTCGTTATGCTGAGATTCTGATGAATTATGCGGAAGCATCCATAGAACATTCGTCTGCAACGGGTGAACAGCTGAAAAAAGGGAAAAAAGCGCTTAATGCTGTTAGAAAGCGAGCTGCACACAAAGACGAAATTCCATTAACAATAGAGAATGTACGTAAAGAGCGTTTTGTTGAATTTGCTTTTGAGAATAGACGCAGATGGGATCTGATTCGTTGGAGGATATTTCATAAGGAATATGAGAACCGAATAAAGAAGTCCTTAGTTCCGTTCCTCGATTTAAGAGGAGAAACTCCTAAATACATCTTTGTACGCATGGATGCTCCTGGAGTGAACAAACATTCGTTTGATTATTCCTGGTACTATCAGGATATTCCTGGTACCGGTAGTAACGGACTTGTTCAGAATCCTTGATATATCAAAACTTTACTTTAAAGACAGAAAATATGAAAGCAACTTTTTATTTATTGACAATAATATTCTTTTCCATATGTTTTGTAGCATGTGAAAAGGACAATCTGGATATAGCCCCAAATGCTACATTCGGTGGGGAAATCCGGGATATGGAGACAGGTGAGTTGGTGGAGCAAGAGATAATCAGAGGTTCGCAGATTTATTTTATTGAACTCGGATGGGACAATCCTCCTGTTCAGGCAATGGCTGTTAAAAATGACGGAACATTCCAAAATAATCTCATGTTTGCGGGCGATTACAAAATAATTCTGAATAAGGGGAATTATATTCCTCAAGATACGATTGATTTTAGAATTAATAAAGGAAAGAATTATAAGGTGTTTGAGGTTCTGCCTTACATACGTATCGTGAATCCTGATATTAGATATAAAGGTAATAAAGTAGTAGCAAAATTCAGTTTACAGCAATATACGGTAGATCCGGTAAAGACAATCGCTCTATTTGCACATACAGAGTCCCATGTAAGTAGTAATATCCAGACAGCTAAAGTGAGTAGTGAAATAAATACTGCTGTATCACCTTTGACGGAGTACGAATTGAGCATGGATTTGAGCCAGACTACTGGAATTGAACGGGAACATAGTTATTTTTTCAGAATCGGAGCATTGAGCAGTACGTCGGAAGCTAAATATAATTATTCTCCTGCAGTAGAAATCGACTTATAAAGGAATAGGACATTTATGAAAAGAAAAATACAAGATTGCCTTGCATACAGACTGTTTTTGTTGTTACCGCTTTTCTCGTTTGGAGGATGTGTGGAGATAAAAGCTCCTGTTGATTACGTAAATCCATATATGGGAAATATTAGTCACTTGTTGGTACCGACTTATCCGACTGTCCATTTACCTAACAGTATGTTACGAATATATCCTCAAAGGGAGGATTATACAAGTAATAAATTGAAGGGATTACCTGTGATAGTGACAAGTCATAGAGGAAATTCGGCCTTCTCTATCAATCCGTTCAATAGCTTTTGTGATAGTTTAGAGAAGGGTAGTAGGTCTTCTTTTATATTGTATAATTACGATAATGAAAAGATCAAGCCTTATTATTACAGTGTTTTTTTGAGTGACTATGATATAGAGGTAAAATATGTCCCTTCTCATCAGTCGGCTTTATATCAATTAGATTTCCGGGCAGGGCAACCTGGGCTTTTGATCGGGGCGACAAATGGAGAGTTGCATGTAGAGAAAAACAAAGTTTTTGGTTATCAGCAAATCGGTTCCTATGAGACAAGAGTGTATCTTTATCTGGAAACGGACGTGGTTCCTTTACAAACGGAAGAAGGAAATACTGTCGTAATGAAATTTCCAGAGAATGATAAAAGGATTAATCTTCGTTATGGAATCTCTTTTATAAGTGTAGATCAGGCGAAAAAAAATATGGAACGCGAAGTGGCTGGAAAGGATTTGGAAACTCTTACACGAACAGGTAGAACTATTTGGAATGATGCTCTTGGAAAGATTCAGGTAAAGGGAAACTGTGAGGATAGTAAGACTATATTCTATACTTCTTTATACAGAACATATGAACGAATGGTTTGTCTTTCTGAAGATGGACAGTATTATAGTGCTTTTGACAATCAGGTTCATCAGGATAGCGGTGTTCCTTTTTATACTGATGATTGGATCTGGGATACGTATAGAGCTACCCATCCATTGAGAATATTACTGGAACCGGAACGCGAGAAATATATGATTCAGTCTTTTATCCGGATGGCTGGTCAGATGAAACATTTTTGGATGCCTACTTTTCCGGAGATAACAGGTGATAGCCGACGGATGAATTCAAATCATGGGGTGGCTACTGTACTTGACGCTTATGTAAAAGGAATTACGGATTTCGATTTAAAGGAAGCATATCGTGCTTGTAGAAATGCTATCACTGAAAAGACATTAGCACCGTGGTCGGATATGGAAGCCGGAAAGCTAGATTCTTTTTATGTGTCAAACGGATATTTTCCGGCGTTAGCTTCTGGTGAAGAGGAAGTTGTTTCCGAAGTACATAGTTTTGAGAAAAGGCAAGCTGTTGCTGTGACATTAGGTACAGTGTACGATGAATGGTGTCTGGCACAAATAGCCAGACTGCTGGATAATAAAGAGGATTACAATTACTTTTTGCAAAGAAGTTTGAACTATCATCAATTGTTTAATGCAGAAACAAAATTTTTTCATCCTAAAGATAGTGAAGGAAATTTTATCACTCCGTTTGATTATCGTTATTCCGGTGGAATGGGTGGAAGGGATTATTATGGCGAAAATAATGGATGGGTTTATCGTTGGGATGTCCCCCATAATGTAGCGGATCTTATCAAACTGATGGGAGGGAAAGAGGCGTTTGTTGATGAGCTGGAAAAGATGTTTGATACTCCTTTAGGAAAAAGCAAGTATGAATTTTTCTCGCGTTTTCCTGATCATACAGGTAATGTCGGACAGTTTTCTATGGCAAATGAACCTTGTTTACATATTCCTTACTTATATAACTATGCCAATAAACCCTGGATGACCCAGAAAAAGATTAGGGCATTACTGGAGGAATGGTTTAGAAATGATTTGATGGGGATGCCGGGAGATGAGGATGGTGGTGGCATGAGTGCATTTATTGTCTTCTCGCAGCTGGGTTTTTATCCGGTTACGCCAGGATTACCTATATATGTCATTGGAAGTCCGGTGTTTGAACGGGCAAAAATTCAGTTGAGTGATGACAAAACCTTTGAAGTATATTGCCATAATTATTCGCCGAAACATAAATACATTCAATCGGTTAAGCTGGATGGAGTGGAATGGGATAAATCTTGGTTTAGTCATGAGGAACTGATGAAGGGAAATAAATTAGAAGTAACGATGGGGGCCTATCCCAATAAGGAGTGGGCGTCTCAAGACCAGTCTGTCCCCCCTTCATTTGAAATGAGAAAATAAAGAATATGAATAATTAAAATTAAATCAATAATGATGCAGAGACTCTTTTTTATGATGATTTTTTTCTTGTCACTTTCATTGGAAAGTTGTAGCAAAGAAGATGATAATAATCCTTCTAATTCGGAGAATAACGGAGGAAATAATAATTTAGGTACAGAGTTGGATTATGATACTTTCTGCTTTTATTATGATTGGTATGGAAGTGAGGCTATTGACGGTCAATATAGACATTGGGCCCATGCTATAGCACCCGATCCTAATGGTGGATCCGGTCAGAATCCGGGGACCATTCCGGGTACACAGGAGAGTATAGCCAGTAATTTTTATCCTCAATTAGGAAGATATAGTAGTAGTGATCCTAATATTTTGACCAAACATATGGATATGTTTGTTATGGCGCGTACCGGAGTGCTGGCACTTACCTGGTGGAATGAACAGGATGAGACTGAAGCCAAGAGAATCGGTCTTATACTGGATGCAGCAGATAAGAAAAAAATAAAAGTATGTTTTCACTTGGAGCCATATCCCAGCAGAAATGTGCAGAATCTCCGGGAGAACATAGTTAAATTGATAACGAGGTATGGAAATCACCCGGCCTTCTACAGAAAGGATGGCAAACCTTTGTTTTTTATTTATGACTCTTATTTAATCGAACCTAGTGAATGGGAAAAGTTATTAAGTCCTGGTGGTTCCATTACAATCAGAAATACAGCCTATGATGCTTTGATGATTGGATTATGGACTTCTAGTCCGACAGTGCAACGGCCTTTTATTTTGAATGCTCATTTTGATTGGTTTCTATACATATTTGTCAGCTACCGGGTTCACTGTATGGTTCTACCCCGACTAATTGGGTAAGTATGCAAAATGGGCAAAGGAAAATGGTAAGATATTTATTCCAAGTGTGGGTCCCGGATATATAGACACACGTATACGTCCTTGGAATGGTTCGGTAATCCGGAATAGAACGGATGGGCAGTATTATGACGCTATGTATCGAAAGGCCATTGAAGCTGGGGTTTCGGCTATTTCTATTACCTCCTTTAATGAATGGCATGAAGGGAGCCAGATAGAACCGGCTGTGCCTTAACACAAGTTCCGAGTTTACTTATTTGGATTATGAGAACCGTGAACCTGATTATTATCTCACCCGCACTGCGTATTGGTTGGGAAATTTAGAGAAAGCAAACAGTAATCATATTTATTAATAAAAAATAAACCATGAAAAAAGTCACAAAAGTAAAGATGTTGTTAATAATGCTATGTGCATTGTTTATATCAGTATGTTCTATTTCTTGTTCTGATGACGACGATAATGTGCTAAAGGTAGACACAGTAGCTTTTATAAGCCAACTGACTGATTATCAAAATCAGCTGGAAACATTGAGGGATGGATCGCAGTATGGAAATAAGACGGGAATGTATCCGGAAGAGAGCAGGGATATACTTGAACTGGTATTAATCCAGATAAAAAAGAGCATCCGGCAAATTGAAAACGGAGAAGAGACTAATCCTTCACAGGAGAAAGTGGATGAATTGATTCAGGCTGCTAAAAAAGCGATGGAGGATTTTAAAGCAACTGTGATTATAGAATATGTTTCTGTAGCTGCAGAATTGTATGTAGACGGACAAAATGACGGGTATATTGATTTTGGAGCAAGTGAGAACTATTCTAAGTTTGGTAATACTGGTGAACAAGTTTTCACTGTTGAGTTGTGGGTGAAGTTGAAATATACTTCCGGTTTTGGTAGTGTGGTGGATGTCTTTATCGAAGATGGTACCGGACATTATAGAAAAGGATGGGTAATTAATAACTTTGATAATAAGAGACTACGTATGTCGTTGGGAATGGATAATTGGGGATTGTTGGAACCTGGCATTGATTTCAGTACGACAGAGAAATGGGTTCATTTTGCAGCAGTTATTAACGAGAAAGGAGTTGATGGAGATGTTAATTCAGAAGGAAAACCTATTGTTGTAAAAGTGTATATGAATGGCGAATTGAAGGATCAGGCGACAGGGCTTGATGGTAATCCTTATAATCCGAATGATTTGGGAACATCTATGATTGCTTTTAGACATATGGGGGGGAATCTTGGTATGACAAATGACTGGAAACTATCTGGATATATCAAACATTTCCATCTTTGGAAATCTGCCAAGTCACAGGGAGAAATTAAAAAGCTGATGAATGAGGAAATTAGGGTTACAGGACAGGAAGATGATTTAGTTTGTGGATGGGAGTTTGATGCAACAGTGGAGGATGATACTAATATACCTGATTTGACAGGCAAATATTCTGCTAAGTTGCTTGGAGAGTATAAGTGGATTCCTTTGGAATAAAAGATTCTTTATCTGCTTCCTTTGGTAGGGCAGAAGCTTTTTGAGGCTGTCAGAAGTTTGGATTTACTATGTTTGGGATATTTTGTCTCTAATCAATCAGATAGTAAAACAGGCTTTTGACAGCTTTACTTTTATTTGATAAATTAAATGTGGTCTGTTTACTCTGCTATTTCAGCCCTTTAAGGCTTTTCCCCTTCTCTTCTTCATTATTTTCCTCTTCCATTTCATCTGCAAAAGGTTCCGGCCGTTGCGGTCCGTGATTTACGAAAACGAAAGCGCAGAGCGTTCCCATAATTCCTCCGCTAAGATGTCCTTCCCATGACATATTGGTAGGGGAGAAATAAGGAAACATATGCCATATAATTCCTCCATATAAAAAGGTGACAAGTAAAGAGATGGCAATGAGTGGAACATATTTGCGGAGAATACCACTGAAAAAGAGAAAGAAGGCAAAGCCATAGATCAGTCCGCTGGCACCGATGTGCATCCCGGTTTTCCGATCAGGAAAGTAAGTAGTCCGCTTCCGAGCCAAATGAGAATAAAAATTTACCGGCTATTCCCCGGTAAAAGTAAAAAAGACACCATGACAAGAAGAATAAAGGGATTGTATTTGCTAATAGATGACTGAACCCGCTGTGTATCAGCGGATGGGTTAAAATGCCGGTCAGTCCCCGTTTCTCCATAGGATATACCCCCAAGCGAGAGAAGTCCCAGTCCATTCCGACTTCCATAATCTTGAGTATATAGAGAATAAAAATAAGGAACAAAGGCTTTGCTGCAGCCAGCATGATACGCTGAATATCTTGCTTCATGACATTCTTTTCTTTAGATATTTTACGCAATACTACGAATATTTGCACAAAATCTGAAAATAAAAAGCCTTTTTTATTTTTTGTTTTTATCTATAATTTGTACATTTGGGCGTTATACCTATTGTATATGCTGCTACAGCCAATATACACGGTATGTAACAATAAATAGATATACGATATAATGACCAATAATTAACCTTTAATAATGCACAACTATGAGTTATTTACGATTTGACAAGACCCTCATGACGAATCTGGAAGAATCTCTTCAGAGAGAAATCCTCCGGACGAACAAAGCAGGAGCTTATCATTGTACGACGATTGTTGATTGTAACACACGCAAATATCACGGCCTGTTGGTAATTCCAGTTCCCAATCTCGACGATGAAAATCATGTGCTGCTATCTTCTCTTGATGAAACGGTAATTCAACACGGTGCGGAGTTTAACTTGGGGTTGCACAAATATCAGGGAAACAACTTTAGTCCTAACGGACACAAGTATATCCGTGAGTTTGACTGTGAGCATATCCCGGCAACGACTTACCGTGTCGGAGGTGTAATCCTCCGCAAAGAAAAAATCTTTGTACATCATGAAAATAGAATCCTGATTCGTTATACTTTACTTGATGCGCATTCGGCTACAACCCTGCGCTTCCGGCCGTTCCTTGCTTTCAGAAGTGTACGTGAGTACACTCACGAAAACCCACAGGCAAGCCGCGAGTATCAACTGGTGGAAAATGGTATTAAAACCTGTATGTATCCCGGTTATCCGGAACTTTATATGCAGTTGAATAAAAAGTGTGAATTTCATTTCATGCCCGACTGGTATCGGGGGATTGAATACCCCAAAGAACAGGAACGTGGATATGACTTCAATGAAGACCTTTATGTTCCCGGTTATTTCGAAGTGGATATAAAGAAAGGAGAGAGTATTGTATTCTCTGCCGGAACTTCAGAAGTAACTCCTCGTAGACTGAAACAAACATTTGAGGCTGAAGTAGCTGATCGTACCCCACGTGATAGCTTTTACCACTGTCTGAAAAATTCCGCTCATCAGTTCCATAACCAACAGGAAGATGAACATTATATTCTTGCCGGTTATCCGTGGTTTAAATGCCGTGCTCGTGATATGTTTATCGCCTTGCCTGGATTGACGCTTGCGCTTGATGAGATCGACCAGTTTGAGGATGTGATGAAAACGGCGGAAAAGGCGATTCGTAATTTTATTAATGAAGAACCTGTTGGATACAAAATTTATGAAATGGAGCATCCTGACGTTTTGCTTTGGGCTGTCTGGGCTATGCAGCAATATGCCAAAGAGACTTCCCGCGAACAATGCCGTCAGAAATATGGAGAGCTTCTGAAAGATATTATGGAGTTTATCCGTCAGCGAAGACATGAGAATCTTTTCTTGCATGACAATGGATTACTTTTTGCCAATGGTACGGATAAAGCGATTACATGGATGAATTCTACTGTGAACGGCATCCGGTGATTCCTCGTACTGGATATATTGTTGAATTTAATGCGTTATGGTATAATGCACTGCGTTTTATCGCTGATTTGGTGCGTGAAGGTGGTGATGTGTACTTGGCAGATGAACTTGATGCACAGGCAGAAGTGACAGGAAAATCTTTTGTCGAGGTATTCCGTAATGAATATGGTTATTTGCTTGATTACGTAGACGGTAATATGATGGACTGGAGTGTACGTCCTAATATGATATTTACCGTAGCGTTTGATTATTCTCCTTTGGATCGTGCGCAAAAGAAACAGGTGCTCGATATTGTGACCAAAGAGCTGCTCACTCCGAAAGGAATTCGTTCGTTGAGTCCGAAGAGCGGTGGATATAATCCGAACTATGTAGGTCCGCAGATACAACGGGATTATGCTTATCATCAGGGAACTGCTTGGCCTTGGTTGATGGGATTCTATCTGGAAGCTTATCTTCGAATTTATAAGATGAGCGGGTTGTCATTCGTTGAACGTCAGCTGATTAGTTATGATGATGAGATGACAAGCCACTGCGTTGGTTCCATTCCCGAGTTGTTTGATGGGAACCCGCCCTTCAAAGGACGTGGCGCAGTATCGTTCGCGATGAATGTAGCAGAAATACTGCGTGTCTTAAAGCTACTGTCTAAGTATTATTAAAAAAGGAGGAACGAAGATGAAAGTTTTAATGTTTGGATGGGAATTCCCTCCCAAATATATGGTGGTCTTGCGGTTGCTTCTTATGGAATAACTAAAGGATTGAGTCTGCAAGGTGATATGGAGACGATTTTCTGTATGCCTAAACCTAGCGGCGAAGAAGAGAAGTTCTTGAAAATAATCGGTATGAATCAAGTACCCATCGTGTGGCGTGATGTTCACTATGACTACTTGAAATCACGTTTGTTGGAGATGACACCGGAAGAATATTACTCTTTCCGCGACCATATCTATGCCGATTTTTCTTATATGCATGTGAATGATTTGGGATGTATGGAATTTGCAGGTGGTTATCCCGGGAACTTGCACGAAGAAATTAATAATTTCTCGATCATTGCCGGAGTAGTAGCCCGTCAGCAGGAGTTTGATATCATTCATGCGCATGACTGGCTGACTTACCCTGCCGGAGTACATGCCAAAATGGTTAGCGGAAAGCCGCTTTGCATCCATGTGCATGCTACGGATTTTGACCGTTCTCGTGGCAAAGTCAATCCTACTGTTTATTCGATTGAGAAGAATGGTATGATCATGCCGATTGTATCATGTGCGTATCCGAGCTTACTCGTCGCACTGTTATTAACGAGTATCATCAGGACCCCAGAAAGGTATTTGCAATGCATAATGCTGTTTATCCATTGTCGCAGGAACTGCTGGATATTCCGCGTCCCGATCACTCAAAAGAAAAGGTGGTCACTTTCCTCGGACGTATTACGATGCAGAAAGGACCGGAATATTTTGTAGAAGCTGCTGCGCTTGTATTGCAGCGTACTCGTAATATTCGTTTTGTAATGGCGGGGTCGGGCGATATGTTGAATGCCATGATTAACCTGGTGGCCGAACGTGGTATTGCCGATCGATTCCACTTCCCGGGCTTCATGAAAGGCAAACAGGTATATGAGGTTTATAAGAACAGTGATGTATTTGTCATGCCGTCTGTCTCTGAACCTTTCGGTATCGCTCCGCTGGAAGCTATGCAGTGTGGAACACCTTCCATCATTTCTAAGCAATCTGGATGTGGCGAGATTCTTGATAAGGTGATAAAAACTGACTATTGGGATATTCATGCGATGGCTGACGCTATCCATTCTCTGTGTACCAATCCGTCTCTTTTCGAATATCTCAAAGAAGAGGGAAAGAAGGAAGTAGATGGGATTACGTGGGAAAAGTCGGCTTGAGAATCCGTGCTCTCTACGAGTCTGTGTTAAGAAACTATGGTAAATAACAAAACAATAAATAAAAATGAGAACTATCTGTCTTTATTTTGAAATACATCAAATTATCCATTTGAAACGTTATCGTTTCTTCGATATTGGTAATGACCATTATTATTATGATGATTATGCCAACGAAACGGGTATGAATGAGGTCGCTGAACGTTCGTATATTCCTGCTCTCAATACATTGATTGAGATGGCGAAAAATTCGGGGGGGGCTTTTAAAGTAGCGCTTTCTATCTCGGGAGTAGCCTTGGAACAATTGGAAATTCATGCTCCGGCAGTCATTGATTTATTGCACCAGTTGAATGAAACTGGGTGTTGCGAGTTCTTATGTGAGCCTTATTCGCATGGTTTGTCTTCACTGGCTAACGAGGATTGCTTCCGTGAAGAAGTACTTCGTCAACGTGATAAGATGAAACAGATGTTTGGCAAAGAACCGAAAGTGTTCCGCAATTCTAGTCTGATTTATTCTGATGAAATTGGTGGATTGGTAGCTTCTATGGGCTTCAAGGGAATGTTGACGGAAGGTGCTAAACATGTGTTGGGATGGAAGAGCCCGCATTATGTTTATCACTGTAATCAGGCTCCAAGTCTTAAGCTCTTGTTGCGGGATTTCAAACTCTCTGACGACATCAGTTTGCGTTTCTCTAATTCAGATTGGGCGGAATATCCTTTGTTTGCCGATAAGTATATTAACTGGATCGATGCATTGCCACAAGAAGAACAAGTCATCAATATCTTTATGGAATTGAGTGCACTTGGTATGGCTCAACCGTTGTCTTCTAATATTCTTGAATTCATGAAGGCACTGCCGGAATGTGCAAAAGCTAAAGGAATCACATTCTCTACACCGACGGAAATCGTGACGAAGTTGAAATCAGTATCACAGCTTGATGTTGCCTATCCGATGTCATGGGTGGATGAAGAAAGAGATACTAGTTGTTGGCTGGGTAATGTCATGCAACGTGAGGCTTTCAATAAACTGTATAGTGTAGCCGAACGTGTTCATTTATGTGATGATCGTCGTATTAAGCAGGATTGGGATTACTTGCAGGCCAGCAATAACTTCCGTTTTATGACAACGAAGAACAATGGGATGTGGTTGAACCGTGGTATCTATGATTCTCCTTATGATGCTTTCACCAACTATATGAATATTTTGGGTGACTTTATCAAACGGGTAGATGCACTGTATCCTGTTGATGTAGACAGTGAAGAACTAAATTCTTTGTTGACTACCATTAAGAATCAGGGGGATGAGATTACTGAATTGGAAAAGGTATTGGCTAAATTACAGGCAAAAGTAGAAGCGGCAAAGAAAACGGCGGTCAAAAAGGCTACTAATGCTAAAGAGCCGGTAGTGAAAGAGGCCCCTGCTACTAAATCAAAACCTGCTGCAAAGAAAGCTGAAGTAAAGAAAGCAACAGCCGAGTCGAAGAAGTCTACGGGGAAAGCTAAAAAGGCTGCTGTTAAATAAGAAGTATAAGAATCTATTATATGGAACCGTGAGTGAGATAAAATCAAACTCACGGTTTTTATTATGGATTAAGTTAAGATCTTTGTAGGAGAATATACTTTTGTAAGATAGTAATAACGCTATCCGATAGAAATAGTGACGCTATATGGTGACGATACCGTTAATATCCTAAGCATATACCGTCACTATTTCTTCTATATTAATCAGGAATCTTAGGCTTATTTATAACTATAACGTACGCTAGCAAAGATTGCTTGTTTGAGCGGTTTTATTATGGAATTATTCTTATCTTGACTTTCTATAATAATATTATTAATAAAGATAGCGAAAGTTACAATTTGATGTAACC
>ENA-OQJX01000642-OQJX01000642.1-human-gut-metagenome-genome-assembly--contig:-NODE-642-length-15615-cov-2.623128_pt1 | contig 15615 bp, 22 predicted proteins | sample MGYA00242615_ERZ504782 | MGnify/ENA primary metagenome ERZ504782 (study PRJEB26092, sample SAMD00036354) | human gut metagenome | host: Homo sapiens | study: EMG produced TPA metagenomics assembly of... | reverse complement strand
CTGGTAATAGGCGGTGATGTGTCGCCGGGGAACTTGGAGTCGATTGGGCAGCCACACCGTGCCGCCGTCCGCGCCGGGCATCCGGATGGCGTTACTCCACCCGCTGGGTGCTGCCCGGAATGGTGGCCACATTGGTGTCGTACTGTTCCGGGGCAAGGATCTCTTCCAGAATGGCTCCCAGCTGGATCTCACCCAGAATACCGCGGGTCTTCACACCGGAAAGCACCTGTTTCAGCCCGCCCACATCAGCGGCAAGGTTCTGCATTTCGCCAAGACCCTTGTACACCTGTTCCAGCTGGTCGTTCACCGCCTTGAAGCTTTCGGTCACCCGCTTCTGCAACGCATCCTGCAACTGTTCGTCCACAGTATGGCGGATCTCGTCCAGCTTCTGGGCGTTCTGGACCTGCAGGGCAGTCATGCCCTCGGCAAGGGTGCGGCGCATCTCTTCCAGCTTGCGGGCGTTGGAGGCTTCCAGCCCCTGCAGGCGCTGCTCCATGGTCTGCTGCTGGGTGCCCTGCCCTGCGGCAAGGGCGGTGCTCATACTCTGCACCGAGGCCTGCAGCGTTTCACTGATGTGGCCCATAGCGGCAAGGTTCTGCTGCGCCATCTCTGCCAGCTTCGCGTCCATCTGGCGGTTCTGCGCTTCCAGCTGCTGACGCAGCCATTCCTTCCGTTCTGCATCGTCCCGGTTTGCGGCAGGCTTTGCCGAGCGGTACAGCAGCAGGGCCATCATCAGGCAGATTGCCACCAGAAGCACCGTGTAAAGAAACGCTAAAAATTCCATAATGTCTCCTATTGCAAAATCCGGGCTGTGCAGCTGCAAAGCCCGGATCTGCGTACTTTATATTATTTTGTCTGTTCTTCCCAGAAGGCAGCGGCTTCGTCCAGCCAGCCATCCGCAGCCGTGCCGCGGCCAAGGCCGATGCCATGGGCTGCGTGGTCATATACCACCTCTTTGTAAGGTACGCCATGCGCGGCCAGTGCCTTGCTGAGGGCCGGCCCCTGCAGCGGCCAGCACAGCAGGTTCAAGGTCAGGTCATCCCTGCCATACCAGAAGTACACCGGCGGATAGTCCTCTGTGATCAGGTCGGCAAGGCTGTATTCATAGTAGAACCGGCCGCACACAAAGGGTCGATGCCCACACGGTAGATCGGTGTGATCTCGGAAAACTGCACGATGGGATACGCCAGGATCACTGCGCCGGGCTTGGGCAGGCCATAGTTTTTATAGCCCAGAGCGTCCGATGCAAACAGGCCCGCCAGATGTCCGCCGGAAGAATAGCCGATCAGGGCGTAGCTTTCCGTCTGCACGCCGAACTGCTGTGCGTGGCCGATGATGTACTTCACCGCCCGTGCAATGTCCTCCATGGGTCCGTTGTTGTCGTTATCCGGGTAGGCGCGGTAGCGCATCACGAACACCGCATAGCCTTTCTGGTGCAGCTGGTAAGCTGTGGAGATGCACTCCTTTAACTCCGCCGTGCGGTTGAAGATGTTGCCGGAGAGCACCAGCGCATACTTTGCATCCGGCGTGCTGGCCGGGTAGTAATAGAACTCCACATTGTTGCGGGAGCTGTCCTCGGCGATCTCCTGCTCCGAGTAGAGCTTATAGGTGATCTGCACGCCTGCATTGTAATTGCGGATGAGCAGGTTCAGACCATCGGCACAATCCTGTGCCACATGGCTGCTCACATATTTTTCCAGCGTCTGGTCATTGCACCAGTTCTCGGTGCCGGGCAGGTTCTGCTCCTTGGAATAGGTCCAAACGCCTGCGCCAAGGATGCTGGGGTTCGAGCGGATCTCGCCCATGGTGGTCTGCGGCGTGATATCCGGCTCGCCATACTCTGCTGCAAATGCGGGCAGCGCCATCATCAGCAGCAGACAGATACAGGCTGCTGCGGTGCATATCCTGTGTTTCAACTCAACATCTCCTTTTCAGCCGACCTGTTCCTCCCAGAAGGCAACTGCTTCATTCAGCCAGCCCTCCGCATCGGTGCCCTTGCCTGCGGCCACTGCATGGGGAGCATCATCATACACATGGTAGATATGCGTCACATGGTTGCGGGCCAGTGCCTTTTCCAGCACAGGCCCCTGCGCCGACCAGCACATGGTCATAAGGGTCATGTCGTTTTTGCCGTACCAGTGATAGGTAGGCGGATAATCCGGTGTGATGTAATCAGACAATGTCATTTTATAATACCGCTGCTTGCACACGCCGGGGTCCAGCAGGATATTATAGACCGGTTTGAACTCCAGGAAGGTGTTTACCGGGTAGCCCAGCAGCATGGCACCGGGCTTTGGCAGGCCGTAATTTTTGTAGCCCACCGCGTCGGTGCCGAACAGTCCGGCGATCTGCCGCCTGAGGAATAACTTACAATGGCATAATCCTCCGCCTGCACGCCAAACTGTCCTGCATGTTCCGTGATGTATTGCACCGCGCGGACCACATCCTGCAGCGGCGCATTGTTGGAAGCCTTCATGCCGATGCGGTAGCGCAGCACGAACACCGGATAGCCCATTTCGTGCAGGTTCCATGCAGTGGAAATGCCCTCGCGGATCTCCGCGCTGACCACGATCGCATTACCGCCGATCACCAGCGCATATTTCTGGTTCGCCTGCGCCCCTTCTGCCGGCAGATAATACAGTTCCACACCGTCCCGGCTGGTATCCTGCGCGATCTCCTCCGCCGTATAAAGCGGGAAGGTCACCCGCTGCCCAGCGTTATAGGTGCGGATCAGATAGTTCAGTCCATCCGCCGCATCCTGTGCCGTCCAGTGATTGGAAAGGCAGCTCAGCGGCTGCGCGTCCCAGTACATCCGGTCCAGCACACGGTCCTGATCCAGCGAGTAGGTGTAGATGCCCGCACCCACAACGCTGGGGTTGGAGCGGATCTCTGCCATTTTGGTGCGCGGTGTGATGTTGGCCTGACCAAGCTCCTCCGCAAACGCCGGCTGTGCCAGCAGGATCATCAGGCCAATACCAAACATCACCGTGCGCAATCGATTTCTCACAGCAATCCCCCGTTTATCTCTTTATTTGCACTGTTTTTCCCAGAATGCCGTTGCCTGCCGGATCCAGCCGTCCGCATCGGTGTGGCGGCCCGGACCAATGGCGTGGGGTGCGTTCTCGTACACATGGCACTCATAAACAGCCCCGCTCTCCCGGAGCTTGCGCTCCAGCAGCGGCCCCTGCTGGGAGTAGCACATGCGCTGCATATAAAGATCATTTTTGCCGTAGAAGAAATAGGTAGGGGTAAAGTTTTCGTTCACCACATCCGAAATATCGGTCCAGTAGTAACGCCAGCCAAGCACCAGCGGTCAATGGCCAGCTGATACAGCGGCTTCACCTCAAAGAAATCGTTGATGGGGTAACCCAGCAGCAGCGCTGCAGGCTGTGGGAGGCCAAATGCCTTATAGCCGAACTTTTCGTTGTCTGAGCCGATCAGGCCCACGATGTGTCCGCCGGAAGAAAAGCCCATCAGCGCATAGTTTTCGCGCTGAACGCCAAACTGATCTGCATTTTCGGTCAGGTACTTTACGGCATTGGCAATATCGTACAGTGGCGCATTGTCGGATGCATTCAGGAAAGAGCGGTACCGCAGCACAAAGGCCGCATAGCCCAGCTCGTGCAGCTGGTTGGCAATGGATGCACCCTCGTTCAGCTCTGCGGTGGTGTTGCCGCCGTTGCCGGGCACCACGATGGCGTACTTTGCGTTGGCTGTTTTAGCCGGGAAATAATACAACTGCACCATGCCCAGAGAAGGATTTTCCGCAATTTCTTCCGGGGTATACACCTGCCATGTGATCTGTACGCCCCTGTTGTAGTTTTCGATCACAAGGTTCATGCCTTCGGCGGCATCCTCGGCAGCCGCGTAGCTTACATAGCCCTCAATGGGCGTATCATCGTACTGCGTGCTGCCCTCGATCCATTCGTTGCAGTAGGTATAGTAGCCGGAGCCTTTGATGCTGGGGTTCTCCCGCAGCTCTTTCATGGTCGTCTCTGTTGTGATGTTCGGCTCGCCGTACTCTGCAGCAAATGCCGAAAGCGATACGCACGCCAGCATTCCCAGCGCGCACACCATCGTTCTGATCCACTTCATTTTGGGACATCCTCCATTCTGCAGCGGCGTATCCTGCCGTGCTTTTCTTTGTTATGATTTATTGTATCACAAACCTTCCGCTTGTCAAAGAAATTTCTGTGCAGTACGGCGCTTGTACCGCACCGCAAATTCTGCTATACTGGAGCCGGATATTTTTGAGAGTTGAGGGCGCGGAAAGCTATGCACTTTCCGCCGGGATCGAAATATGAGCAAAATCGAGATCCGGCCCATGGAGCCGGAAGACTGGAGCGCTGTTTCCAGAATTTATTTGGAGGGCATTGCTACAGAACATGCCACTTTTCAGACCACCTGTCCGCCGTATTCTGCGTGGGATGCTTCCCACGCAAAAGAATGCCGACTGGTACTGCTGGCCGACGGCGTGATTGCCGGGTGGACGGCGTTGCGCCGGGTGGACCCGCGCTGGTGCTACCGCGGCGTTGCGAGGTGAGTATTTACGTGGGTGAGCAGTTCCGGGGCCATGGCCTTGGCTATCACCTGCTGACCGAGCTGTGCCATCAGGCAGAAAAGGCCGGCTACTGGACACTGCAGTCCACCGTGCTGCAGGACAACGCTGCCAGCCGCGCCCTGCACACAAAATGCGGCTTTCGCTTAGTGGGCCGCCGGGAACGCATTGCCCGCGACTGTCACGGCCGCTGGCTGGACACATTCTTAATGGAATACCGCGCTGCCGCCAATGAACCGGAAGGCTATAAAAAGCTGTAAGATGCAAAAGAACTCCGCGCCCTGAGGCTGCGGAGTTCTTTTTTGTCCATTGATAAAATGATAAAGGTAAAAACAGGCTTACCACTCTTCGCCGTCGATGTCCACGCTGCCGTCCACCACGGCACCGGCGCGGGAACGCTGGAACATGCTTTCCACCACGGCGCAGTACTTATCGGCCAGACAGACGATGACTGCTTCGCGGCAGGTGGGCACATGACGGAAGGTCAGCGGCCACATGTGGCTTGCATGATGCTCTGTTCCTTTCTGGTAATGCTGAACACCCGCTTTGCATTGACGCAGGCATAACCCGGATGGGAGAAGCCGTGCATCTCAAACAGGCGGCGCAGGCCGTGAAAGGTACCGGTGGTGTGCCAGTCGTACAGATAAAAATCATGCAGCAGGGCACCCACTGCCAGCGAGGTCTCGTCAGCGTGCAGATGCAGACGGCGGTTGAGCCAGAAGCTCACCAGCGCCACATTCTTGCAATGCTGGTAGGTGGTGACAGAGCCGTGCTGGATGTACTCCCGCATCCGCTGCACATCCGGGTGATGATCGTATTTTTCAACGATGGCATAAAGCTGTTCGCGCTCGATCTCAGAAAGCTGCATGCTGCAAAATTTCCTTTCGCTTTAAGGTGATGTTTTCAGGAGCGGAGCTGGACCGGATTGGAATTGCCGAAGTTCTCTGCACTGGAAGGGTTCTCCCGCTTGAGGGAAAAATCTACCAGATACTGCTTGCCGTCGCCCAGTTCTTCCAGCTGGGCCAGTTTTGCCTTTGCGGCGGCTTCGTCTGGGTACCACTGGATCAGGAAGAAATTTTCTTCCTCTACACCGTAGTACAGCCACTGGCCGTCGGCACGCAGCCAGTCGTCCAGATGATCCACTTCTTCGCCGTCCGGCAGGCCAAGGCCTTCTTCGGCATAAAGGTTTTCCGGTTCCACCTGCAGCATTTCGATCACCTGAATAGAGCTTTGCAGGTATTCGTCCTGCGAAACTGTCTTGTCCGAAAGCTCCCATCCGGTGAGAAAAGCCTGCATCATCAGGTCGCGCACAGAGATGCGCGGCAGGGTCGGGTCCATAACCATAGGTATTTCCTTCTTCCTTTAGTTTGTCCCTGCTGACCAGTATACGTCAAAGGCTTATGCAAGTCAACAGTTTAATTGTGAATTTTTTGTAGGTTCGTTCAAATATATCCAGACTTAACAGACGGAAAAGGCAAAAGTGTCTTCCAGCCATTCCACTGCCAGTTCCACCCAGTGATGCCGGTGGCGGCTGGGCTGGTCCACCTCTGCTGTGCTGATGCTGGTACCGTGCACCCCCTTTTCAAATCAGATGCGCCTCGCAGGGCACGCCCGCCCGGTGCAGAGCGTTCACCAGCATCAGGGTGTTCTCCACCGGAACGGTGGCATCCTCCATGGTGGTCCATACGAACACCGGCGGCATCTGCGGCGTGATCTTATCCTCCAGCCCGAACACCTGCTGTGCCGCCGGGTCGGCGCTGCCCGCCAGCTGCACAAAGCTGCCGCGGTGGGCATACTGCCCTGCCGTGACCACCGGATAGCCCAGAATGACCGCATTGGGCCGGGGCTGGGCCGCTTCGCCGGGAATGTCCAGCACAGCACTGGAAAGGGCCAGGTGGCCGCCCGCTGAAAAGCCGCACACGGCAATTTTTTCCGGCAGGATATGCCACTGGGCCGCGTGCTGCCGCACAAGACCAATAGCCTCGGCCAGCTGGCGCAGCGGCATGTAGTCCTTTGCCTTTTCGCAGATGACGTAGTCCAGCACAGCGGTGTGGTACCCCGCCGCCGCAAACTGCAGCGCCACCGGGTCGCCCTCACGGGCACTCACATGGGTATAGCCGCCGCCGGGCACCACCAGCACCAATGGCCGGTCAAACACATTCGGCATCCGCTCACAGCAATCACGCAGATAAACGGTCAGTGTCCCACCGCCGGCCAGTTCCAGCTGTTTCAGCTGCATGATATTTCCTCCTTTTATAGCATCCTTTGCGGTTCATTATAGCACAAAACGAACCATTTTTTAAACTTTTTATGAAAGCCCTTGATTTTTGCTTTTTGTCGGTGTATATTAGCACTCGAAAGTTACGAGTGCTAAGTATTCAAAAGCAATATCCTATTCCGAGTGCTTGGTGCCGAATACAGATAAAAAGAGGTTTTGCATTATGGCTAAGAAAGAATTTCAGGCTGAAAGCAAAAAGCTGATGGATATGATGATCAACTCCATCTACACCAATAAGGAAATTTTCCTGCGCGAGCTGATCTCCAACGCATCGGATGCCATCGATAAGCTCTATTATAAGAGCCTGACCGATCCTTCTGTGGGCATGAACAAGGGCGATTTCCGCATCCTCATCACCCGCGATCAGGAGAACCGCATCCTGACCATTGAGGATAACGGCATCGGCATGACCAAAGAGGAACTTGAGCAGAATCTGGGCACCATTGCTCACTCCGGTTCTCTGGATTTCAAGAAGGACAACAAGGACGAGAACATCGATATCATCGGCCAGTTTGGTGTCGGCTTCTACTCTTCCTTCATGGTAGCCGATAAAGTCACCGTCATTTCCAAGGCTTATGGCTCGGATGAAGCATGGCAGTGGGAGTCCTCCGGTGTGGACGGCTACGAAATGACCCCCGCCCAGAAGGACACCGCAGGCACCCAGATCATCCTGCACATCAAGCCGGATACTGAGACGGACCACTACGACAACTTCCTCGATGAGTACGGCATCGTGGCCATCGTGAAGAAGTACAGCGACTATGTGCGCTATCCCATCCAGATGGAGCGCCAGCACGAGCGCCAGAAGCCGGAACCCGATCCCAAGCCGGAGGATTATAAGCCCGAATGGGAGACTTACACCGAGTTGGAAACTCTGAACAGCATGGTGCCCATCTGGAAAAAGCAGAAGAGCGAAGTGACCGACGAGGAGTACGCGAACTTCTATAAGGAAAAGTTTGGTGATTATACCGACCCCGCCCGCGTCATCGTCAGCCGCACCGAGGGCACTGCAAATTATAACGCCCTGCTGTTCGTGCCCAGCCACCGTCCCTACGACTTCTACACCAAGGATTATGAAAAGGGTCTGGCCCTGTACGCATCCGGCGTGCTCATTATGGAGAAGTGCGCCGACCTGCTGCCCGATTACTTCAGCTTCGTCAAGGGCATTGTGGACAGTCAGGATCTGAGCCTGAACATCAGCCGCGAGATGCTGCAGAAGGACAACCAGCTCAAGCTGATCCACAACGCTCTGGAAAAAAAGATCAAGAACGAGCTGCACGCCATGCTGGCCAATGACCGCGAGAAGTACGAGGAATTCTGGAAAGAGTTCGGCCGTCAGATCAAGTTCGGTGCTTACTCCGACTACGGCATGCACGCCGAGCTGCTTCGCGACCTGCTGCTGTTCTGGTCTGCCAAGGAGCAGAAGATGGTCACTCTGCAGGAGTATGTGGACAAGATGCCCGCTGAGCAGAAGTATATCTACTTTGCTGCCGGTGATTCTACCGACCGTCTGGCAAAGCTGCCCGCCGCTGAGCTGGTCATGGATAAGGCTATGACGTCCTGCTGCTGACCGAGGACGTGGATGAGTTCTGCCTGCAGATCCTGCGCACCTATCCCCGCAAGGATGCCGAAGGCAAGGACGGCACCGTGGAGTTCAAGAATGTCAACAGCGGTGATCTGGGCCTTGAGACCGAGGAAGAGAAGAAGGCCGCCGAGGACGCTACCGCTGAGAACAAGAGCCTGTTCGATGCCATGAAGGACGCACTGGACGGCAAGGTGAAAGAGGTCAAGGTCTCTACCCGCCTGAAGGATCACCCTGTGTGCCTGAGTGCTGACGGTCCGCTGTCCATTGAGATGGAAAAAGTGCTGTCCAAGCAGCCCGGCAGCGAAGGCGTAAAGAGCGATAAGGTTCTGGAACTGAATGTCAACCACCCCGTGTTTGCCGTGCTCAAGGCCGCACAGGAGGCCGGTGACACCGACAAGCTCAAGAAGTACAGTGCTCTGCTGTACGCACAGGCTCAGCTGATCGAAGGTCTGCCGGTGGATGATCCCGCCGCCTACGCCGAGGCCGTCTGCAGCCTGATGAAGTAACTTTTTCCGGCAGGCAGCAGACTTACTCCCTTGCTGCTTCCACGCACATCAATATTTCCCCCTTAACAAAAAGGCCGTGCTCCGCTATAATAGAGTGGAACGCGGTCTTTTTCTGTTCTTTTGCCGGACAGTCAGGATAAATTGAGAGGTTTTTGCTCATGCAGCCCAAAAAACATTATTTTGCCCACATCCCCACCATTGCCATCTTTATTGTGTTTGCCATGTCGGCACCGTTGGGCGTGCTGCTGTTCATCTTAAAAAGCATCGATAAAAACGCCGAAAAAGAGGAAAAGGCTGCTGCGCAGGCGCAGGCAGACTATCGTTCCGACCTCGGCCCCGCACCTGCGCAGACGGCCCCCCGGCAGGAAAACGAGCCAGCCTACGGCCACGATGTTCCCACCAAAGAGCAGAAGGACGCTAAGGAGCGTCATAAATTCCTTACCACCCTGTGCACCATCGGCGGTGCCGTCTTTCTGTTCGCGGGCTTCAGCACCCTGTTCATGGATGGTGCTGCCAGCATGATGGAAGCCTTTACCGCCATTGCCCAGATGCTGGGCGGCGGCGCTGCTCTGCTGACCGGCCTGCGCATGGATCGTACCCGCAAGCTGGAACGCCTGTTGGACAAGATCGCAGGCGACCGCGACAATATTCCGCTGGACGAGCTGTTTGCTGCCGCGGGCATCGATGCCGCAAAGGGCCGCACCGTGTGGAAAGTGCTATTTCCCACGGTTACTTCGGTGCAGATGCTTACATTGATAACCGCACCAATACTCTGGTAGTGCGCGGCGCGGCTCCCCAGCCGCCCCGGAAACCGAAGCCTGCGCCCGCCCCAGAACCTGCACCAGCGGACCAATATACCGCAATTCTGCAGCAGCTGCGGCAGGTCAACGATGCCATCCCGGACCCGTGATGACCATCAAGATCAGCCGTCTGGAAGCGGTCAGTGCCCGCATCTTTGAGCTGGCAAAGCAGGACCCCGGCAAAAAGGCTCAGCTGCAGAAATTCATGGACTACTATCTGCCCACCGCCCTCAAGCTGCTGAACACCTACGCCAGCCTTCCTGCGCAGGATGTGCAGGGGGAAAACATCGCCGATGCCAAAAAGAACATCGAGCGCAGCATGGACCTGCTGGTGACCGCCTTTGAAAATCAGCTGGACAAGCTGTTCCAGTCCGACGCACTGGACGTTTCGGCAGATGTGGCCGCACTGGAAGGGATGCTGAACATGGACGGCCTGACCGGAAACGAGTTTACAAAATAATATTTTGGGAAACAGGGAAAAGGCCCATGCGCTTTTTCCCTGTTTTTTCAAAGCGCAAATCTCCATGTTGTGCAGGCCTCGTCCGTCCCACGCAAAGCCGTGGATTTGCAGGCATTTTTGCCAATGGTTTTTCCGTTTAATATCTAATTTTATTTCAACTGTCAAATTCCACTCTGTGCGCCAATTTCAGTCTTTTTGCAACTTTTCATCCAGATGCAACAATAACACATGGTTTTTTCTGTCCGGATTTTATATGATAAGGACAGAAGTGTGCAGAGCATCCTGTATGCGGCCCTGCACTGCAGTTCCAACCCGCTCAAAAGGAGGATTATCCTATGATGAAATCTGTTTCCGCATGGAAGCAGGAGCTTTCCAGCGGCGCTCACGCTGCCCGGCTGGCAGCACTTTACTGCTGTGCGCCCGACGAAACTCCTGCACAGGCTGCCCGCTACGAAGCTGTTCTGAATGGTCTGGATGCCACCTTTCGGCCCCCATGCTGAAGCTGGTCTTTACAGTGCCCCCGGCCGCACCGAGATCGGCGGCAACCACACCGACCACCAGCATGGCCGCGTGCTGGCCGGCAGCGTGAATATTGATATGATCGCTGCCGCTGCGCCCAACACCCTGAACCAGCTGCGCGTGCAGAGCGAAGGCTACGACCTGTGTGTGATCGGCCTTGATGACCTTGCTGCCCGCAAGGAAGAGGAAAACACTACCCTCTCTCTGCTGCGCGGCGAATGCGAAGCCTTCCGTCAGCGCGGCGCAAAGCTGGCCGGTCTGGATGTGTACATTTCCTCCAACGTGCCCAAGGGCAGCGGCGTTTCTTCCTCCGCCGCCTTTGAAGTGCTGATCGGCGTGATCCTGAATGACTGCTTCATGACCGATAAAGTCTCCCCCATCGAGATCGCGCAGATCGGCCAGTGGGCAGAGAACGTCTACTTTGGCAAGCCCTGCGGCCTGATGGATCAGATGGCTTCCAGCGTTGGCAACATTATTACCATTGATTTTGCGGACCCTGCCCACCCGGATGTGGAGCCGGTGGCCGTGGATTTCTCCAAGGCAGGCCTTGCCCTGTGCATTCTGGATTCCTGCGCAGATCATGCCGACCTGACCGACGAATATGCCGCTGTGCCCGCCGAGTGCCGCGCCGTGGCTGCTGTGTGCGGCGGCGAAGTGCTGCGGGATGTGCCGTTCGAGACCTTCCTTGCAAAGCTTCCGGAGTGCCGCAAGCAGTGCGGCGACCGTGCCGTACTGCGCGCCTTCCATATCTATGCCGATAACGACCGCGTGGCAAAACAGGTAGCTGCCCTGCGCGAGGGCGATTTTGACACTTTCCTGCGTCTGGTCAACGAGTCCGGCCACAGCAGCTGGGAATACCTGCAGAACGTGATCCCCGCCGGTTACAAGGAGCATCAGGAGATGGGCGTGACCATTGCAGCTGCCAAGCATTATCTGAACGGCAAGGGCGCTGTGCGCGTGCACGGCGGCGGCTTTGCCGGTACGGCTCAGGCCTTTGTGCCGGTGGAAATGCTGGCCGACTTCAAGGCCCACATGGAAGCCATCCTTGGTGAGGGCCGCTGCCATGTGCTGAGCATCCGCCCGGAAGGAGGCGCAGTGCTGTGATCTCTACCGCCATTCAGCAGCTCGTGAATTACGGGCTTGACACCGGCCTTATCCTGCCCGATGATGAAATTTACATCCGCAACCAGCTGCTTATGACCATGCAGCTGGACGACTTTACCGCGCCGGAGGGCGAGGTGTGCTATACCGATCTGGAAAGCATCCTCAAAACGCTGGTAGATGATGCCGTTGCCCGCGGTGTGTGCGAGGACAACTCCACCGCCCGCGACCTGTTCGACACAAAGCTCATGGGCGTATTGACCCCGCGGCCCAGCATCGTGCGCGCCAATTTCGAGGAACGCTACGAAAGCGAAGGCCCGCAGGCCGCGACCGACTGGTTCTATAAATTCAGTCAGGACACCGATTATATCCGCCGCTACCGCATCAAACGCGACCTGAAATGGGTCACCAAGACCCCCTACGGCGATCTGGATATCACCATCAACCTCTCGAAGCCCGAAAAAGACCCCAAGGCCATTGCCGCCGCCAAACTAGCTCCCCAGAGCGCCTACCCCAAGTGCCAGCTTTGCGCCGAGAACGAAGGCTATGCAGGCCGCATGAACCACCCCGCCCGCCGAGAATCACCGCATCATCCCTCTCACCATCAACGACAGCGCTTGGAACCTGCAGTACAGCCCCTACGTCTACTACAACGAGCACTGCATCGTGTTCAACAACCAGCACACTCCCATGAAGATCGAGCGTGCTACCTTCCGCAAGCTGCTGGATTTCGTGGGCCTGTTCCCCCACTATTTCGTGGGCAGCAACGCCGACCTGCCCATCGTGGGCGGCAGCATTCTCAGCCACGACCATTTCCAGGGCGGCCACTATGAATTCGCTATGGCAAAGGCTCCCGTCGAGAAGAAGTGGGTCTTCCCCGGTTTTGAGGATGTGGATGCCGGTATCGTGCACTGGCCCATGAGCTGCATCCGCCTGACCAGCGAGGATGATGCCCGTCTTGTGGAGCTGGCCGATAAAATTCTGACCGCATGGCGCGGCTACTCGGACGAAAAATGCTTCATCTTTGCCGAGACCGACGGCGAGCCACATAACACCATCACCCCCATTGCCCGGATGCGGGACGGCAAGTATCAGCTGGATCTGGTGCTGCGCAACAACATCACCACCCCGGAGCATCCGCTGGGCGTGTTCCATCCCCATGCAAAGCTGCATCACATCAAAAAGGAAAACATCGGCCTGATCGAGGTCATGGGCCTTGCCGTGCTGCCCAGCCGCCTGAAAAAGGAGCTGTTTGAGCTGGCCGATGCACTGGTGGCCCGCACCCCGGTGAGCCAGTACCCGGAAGAACTGCAGAAGCACGCCGAGTGGGCCGAGGATATTCTTGCCCGCCACCCGGAACTGAACGGCGACACCGTGCACCTCATCCTGCAGAACGAGGTGGGCCATGTGTTCGCTCAGGTATTGGCCGATGCCGGTGTCTATAAAATGGACGAGGCTGGCCGCGCAGGCTTTGTGCGGTTCCTTGCAAGCGTGCAATAATCTATTAAAAAACGCTCTCCCCCTTTCCCCCGCCGGTATGCCTTGCCGACGGGGGATTTTTATTGTTCAGCGGAGGTCCCAAGACGTTTTCCGTCCCGTAACACAGCACAAAAAAGCCGCCTTTCGTGCCAATTAGCACAAAAAGCGGCTTTTTATCGTCTTATTTCAGGAGCAAAGAGCCTTGCGGAAGGTTATTCCGGCAGATCCTCTTCGTTCTCCAGGCTGTGCCAGACGTTCTGGACATCATCATTGTCTTCCAGCGCATCCAGCAGCTTGCCCATCAGCTTCAGCTGGTCGGGGTCGGTCAGGCGGGTGGTGGTCATGGGCACCATGGCCAGATCGTCGGAGAGGATCTCGTAGCCCTTCTCCTCCATGGCCTTGACCACAGCAGAATAGTTCTCGGGATCGGTGGTGATCTCGGCTGCATCCTCGCTGGCATCGAAGTCCTCGGCACCAGCATCCAGAGCATCCATCATAGCCTCGTCGGCATCCTTATCTTCCAGAGAGATGTCAATGACACCCTTCTGGCTGAACAGGAAGCCACGCAGCCCATAGCACCCAGATTGCCGCCGTTCTTGTCGAAGTAGTGGCGCAGGTCGGCAGCGGTACGGTTGCGGTTGTCGGTCAGGGTCTCCACCATGACAGCAACGCCGCCGGGGCCGTAGCCTTCGTAGGTGATTGCTTCGTACTCGGTCTTATCGCCGCCCTCAGCCTTCTTGATGATGCGCTGGATGTTATCGTTGGGCACGCTCATGCGCTTTGCCTTGGCGATCAGGTCAGCCAGCTTGCTGTTGGAAGCAGGGTTCGGGCCGCCGGTACGCACGGCAACGCTGATCTCGCGGCCGATCTTGGTAAAGACCTTTGCCTTTGCGCCATCGGTCTTTTCCTTCTTGCGCTTAATATTGTTCCATTTGCTATGTCCAGACATGGGAAAGAGCCTCCTGTATATTCTCAAATCTCCGCCTGCGGGCAGACGGGCTGTGGTCGCCCGCATTGTGGCAGCACACAAAATCTAACTCTATTATTGTAGCACAACCGGGCAGAGCGTTCAAGCCTTATCCGCCCGGTTTTCAGCATTCTGCGCGGAAAAATGCGCTTTTTCTGCCCGTTTACAGCAGCCGCAGCGCCTTGGGATAATGGTTTTTCACCCGCCCGCCGGACACCTTGCCGCCGCCCAGCGGCCAGCCGTCCACCGTCACGCAGCACCAGCCGTCAGCAGCGATGCGGGCTTCCACCTCACGGCCGGAAAGATACTCCACGCAGCGCGGGTCATCAAGGGTGAGTTCTTCGCGGTTTACGCACTGTGCGCCAAATGCCGTGAACAGATGGTGCTCCGGTACAAAGCGGCCTTTCTGCACGCTGCCCACAAATACGCCCGCCCGCAGCACATGCAGGTTCGTCTGCGGGAACGGCACCGGCAGCAGCACACCGCCGCCGTGCACCACAGCCGGGCGGTCAACCAGCGCCGGGAAATACTGCCCGGCAAACGCGTGCCATGCTGCAAGGCTCTGGGCAGGACTTGTCTCCCCTGCCTGTGCTTCGCGGCTGCGCTTTTCGCCCTGCACCGCTTCCCGGCAGGCACGGGCATTCTCGCGGCGGGATGCACGGGCATCCGGGGTCTTGGCAGGCTTGCCGCCCTTCCCCTTGGCCTTTTTGCCCGCAGCTTCCGCTGCTGCCAGCCAGAGCTGTTCTTCGGCAGTGTACTCGCCCTCTGCGGGCAGAACGCGCGGAGTGCCAGCTTTGACGAGCCGGGCCATAAAGTGGCCCTCGCCGCCCTGACAGGGCCAGATACGGCGCACCTTGCTCACATCCAGCGGCAGGCCGCCGGTGCGGTTGGCTTCGCCCTCACTGCCAAAGGTGTAGTCCACATTTCCCAAGGCATCCGCAAGGGTGAACTCCGGGTGGCGCTGCAGGAATGCCGCCACCTGTCCCTCGTCCTCCTCGGGTGCAAAGGTGCAGGTGGAATACACCAGCTGCCCGCCCGGGGCCAGCACAGCGGCTGCACAGTCCAGAATTTCTGCACCCAGCTCAGCACACTGCTTCACCAGCGCTTCACAGTGCTGCTGACGGGCCACCGGCTCCTTGCGGAACATTCCCTCGCCGGAACAGGGCGCGTCCACCAGAACGCGGTCAAAAAACTCCGGCAGGGCATCCGCAATGCGGGCGGGCGTCTCATTGAGCACCACCGCATTGGACACGCCCATGCGTTCCAGATTGCTTTTCAGGATATCCGCACGAGCTGCAACGTATTCGTTGCTCACCAGCACACCCCGGCCCTGCAGCGCCGCCGCCAGCTGGCTGCTTTTGC
>ENA-OQJX01000641-OQJX01000641.1-human-gut-metagenome-genome-assembly--contig:-NODE-641-length-15615-cov-3.406702_pt1 | contig 15615 bp, 14 predicted proteins | sample MGYA00242615_ERZ504782 | MGnify/ENA primary metagenome ERZ504782 (study PRJEB26092, sample SAMD00036354) | human gut metagenome | host: Homo sapiens | study: EMG produced TPA metagenomics assembly of... | reverse complement strand
GTTCTGTTTATAAACGAAAGTTTCATTTATAAAAACAGAACTTGCATTTATAGTTTGAATCAGGTGAAGAATAAGTTATCTATTAGTGAAAAGGAAGTTTATATGAACTTATCTATTAATAGTTCAGGAAAGAAATAGCTGTTCCTTTGAATGTGATAAGTGGTGAAAGATGAAAGATTGGGTGATTAGCAAAGATTTATTCTAGTGTGCTTTGAAAGACATATATTCAAGGACTATTGTTGACAGGAATGGGCAGGTCGCCTGATATGAGGATTAATTCATAAATTTTATCGAAAAGAAGAGAAAAGAATAAAATAAACAAGGGGCGTCGTAACAACCTATCCATAAAAAGACTATATTTATTGCAGCGAGAGAGCACTTTAAGTAATGCTTAAGAGGAAAAACGAAAAGTAGTAATATATACTATATATTTCTATTATTAATTACTTAAACACATTTTTTATGGAAGCCAAGAAATCAAAAAAGGCTGCAATTGAGAATCAACGGGGTTCTTGGTTGTTGATGGGTTTGGTTGTTGCGCTAGCCTTCATGTTCGTTTCGTTCGAATGGACACAACATGATGTCAGAGTTGCAGCACTATCACCAGATGATGAATCCATCTTTGTAACAGAGCTAGTTCCGATCACATTCCCTGAAGAGAAACTGGAACCGCCTCCTCCTCCCGAAACTAAGGTAACAGAATTGTTCGAAATAGTGGAAAACAATATGGAGGTGACGGATAACGTTTCTACAGTGTCAGAGGATATGAATGCAGTTCATGACGTTATTTGGATACCACCAGTGGTAGAAACAGAAACGGTAGTTGAAGACATTATTCACGTAAGTGTTGAAGTCATGCCGGAGTTTCCTGGAGGTACAGCTGCTTTAATGAAATATTTAGGTAGCAATATCAAATATCCGACGATTTCGCAAGAAACTGGTTCACAAGGAAAAGTCATTGTTCAGTTTGTAGTAGATAGAGACGGAACGATTTCTAATCCTGAAGTGGTGCGAGGGGTTGATCCTTATTTGGATAAAGAAGCTATCCGCGTGATAAGTTCTATGCCGAAATGGACTCCCGGAGTGCAAAATGGTAAGAAAGTTCGAGTGAAATATACTGTGCCTGTGTCATTCAGACTGCAGTAGTAACTTGGAATAAATGAATAAGGGTTGGTTCCTGCAAAGAACCAACCCTTTTTCAATAAAAAAATATATCTTTGTCGGGAGAATAAAAATACGAATGATTGTTTTATGAATCTTCTACTCTGTATAAAAAGACCTTTTATCTGGCTTTCCCGCTTCCGTCATCGTTGCGGATATGGTGTCCATTCCCCATTTGCTTTCAGTCTCATTACCGATGTAATTTATGAGAAGATGCCTTACTATGCTTATTCTTCCTTGAAAGAAGAACAAAAAAAGATGGTAAGAGAGTGTGGGTGGACCAAAGGTTCTCAAAAGGTAAACCGTTTTTTGTTCCGGTTGGTAAATAGAGTGCAGCCTGATACGATTATTGAGGTTGGGCGTCCTTCCTCGACAGCCTGTACTTACAGTCTGCTAAACCATCGGCTTCTTATCTCTTTGCTTCCGATTTGTCGGAACTGTTTCTGGATGCGGATACTTCAGTCGATTTTCTGTATCTGAACGATTACCAAAATCCGGACTTATTGGAAGAAGTATTTCGGGTTTGCGTACACCGTACTACCCTTAAAAGTGTATTTGTAGTCCATGGTATCTGCTATTCCAAAGAGATGAAAGTGCTTTGGAAAAAGTGGCAGGCTGACGAAAGGGTCGGAATAACTTTCGACCTGTATGATGTCGGTTTGCTATTTTTTGATAAAACGAAGATAAAACAGCAGTATATCATCAACTTCTAAGAACCTTTGTACGTTTACCATCTATAATAGTAAAAAAGAAAGTTATGAAAAAGAGCCTTGTATATACAAAGACCGGAGACAAAGGAACTACCAGTCTTGTCGGCGGAAGTCGCGTTCCAAAGACTCATATCCGCCTGGAAGCTTACGGAACGGTGGATGAATTAAATTCTCACCTGGGATGGCTGCACACTTATCTGCAGGAGGAGTCCGACCGGGATTTTATCTTGAGTATTCAACATAAGTTATTCGCCATCGGTTCACACCTGGCCACCGACCAGGAGAAAATGCAACTGAAACCCGCCAGTATCATTACCCCCGAACATGTGGAAAGTATCGAGCGGGAGATTGATAAGCTGGACGAGCAATTACCCGAACTTTGTGCTTTCATCATTCCCGGCGGAAGTCGTGGAGCAGCCGTTTGCCATGTTTGCCGCACGATTTGCCGGAGAGCTGAAAGACGCATTCTGGCTTTGTCCGAAACTTGTACAATTTCTCCCGAAGTATTAGCTTTTGTCAACAGATTATCAGATTATTTGTTTGTATTATCCCGAAAAATTAATTTTGATGAACAAAATAATGAAATATTTTGGGATAATAGTTGGAAATGATAGATTTTATTATACTTTTGCCGAAAAATAGAAAACGAGACAAATTTAGTATTCATTTTAAATACTCAAGATTATGTATTGGACATTGGAATTAGCATCAAAACTTGAAGATGCTCCCTGGCCGGCAACCAAGGATGAATTGATTGATTATGCCATGCGTTCGGGTGCTCCTCTTGAAGTTATTGAGAACCTCCAAGAGATGGAAGATGAGGCGAAATCTATGAGAGTATCGAAGATATTTGGCCGGATTATCCTAGTAAGGAGGATTTCTTCTTCAACGAGGAGGAGTACTAACATCCACAGATAAGCTAAATAGTTAAATATCAGTGCGATAAACAATAGAAATTTGTTTGTCGCACTGGTGTTTTATACTCTTTGATGGTGTAGTTTATTTGTCTAAAGTTCCATATCTTTGTTTCTCCTCAAGAATATTGGTAAAAGGAATTCTAAGACTTGGTAAGTCTTTTCTCCTTTTTTATTGCAAATTCCTTGTCGGCTATCGCTGCATACTGTTTCTTTGAAAGGAAACCCGCCATTGATGTGAGGTTTATCAATGACGGGCAACTGACTATTTTTTCCACATTTCAGGTATTCCTTCATAAGTCACATATACTCCTTTTTCCATGGGGAGAGGAGCGAGTTTTTCCAGAACGTTTTTCCATGACTCTTCTGGAGGTAAGCCAAGGCGTTCTCTCCATTTTGGGTTTAAACTGAAATTCTTTATTCATACAACTGTAGTTTCTCATTAATTGGAAACTATACAGTTGTAAATAATGGAAGAATGAAGCACCGGGGGCATTAGAGAACCCTATATATTGCTTCCGCTATCTTCTTCATGCCTTCGTCGTCGGGATGTGCGATGATGAAATCCTTGGTTACAGTATATGGCTTTCCGTGTATGTCATAAAGAGTGTCTCCGACTTTCGGACGTGAATCAGTACAAGCGGTCTATCCAGTCAATCGGAATGAAAGTGAGTCCATGCATATGCGCAGCGTTGATGATGGCACGTTCTTTTTCCTCATCCTTCCAGAAACAACCGGTGATGACTACTTTGTCTGCTTTCCGCTTGCAATATTCCACCAATCGGAGGATACCTGATTTGAATGCTTCCTTATCTTGTACGTTTTCTCCCAAGCGGATAACAATCACATCCTTGTCCGTAACATGAGTGCCAATCAGCGAGTCGATATTGCAATTCAGGTTACGTTCCCAATAAGCGATGTTCAGCGGGGTAACCACTGTGCCGGGACGGTTTTGCGAGAGCATCTTCTCCAATTGATGGCAATAGTCGTTTTCTTCTTTGGATGCTGCCATGCCCCATTCGGAGAACCATTCGATGTCCGCTTTATATTCGTGGCGGGTGATAGAGTTGCCTAAGCAAAGAACACGTAACGGAGGGCGTTGTTCTATCCGGTTGTCGGAAAATGAGGGAGTTACTTCTTCCAGATAAAGCACGCGGCTGGCATATTCGTTTTGTTTCGAAGGTTCCACTCTGTGGGTAGAGGGAATTTCCAGTCCGTTGTCATTCAGATATGCACCGCTGAAACTTTTACCTTCAAATTTCAAAGGTTCAGTGTCGATGCGGTTCAGCTCATGCACCTTATAATATTTGTCTGGAGCAAGTCCTGCCATCTTCACCCGTGGCAAGTGCCGGTTGCAGAAATGTTCCGTTTTCCACCAGTAGAATACGGCTTTGTCCTTTTCTGGCGATACATACATCAGCGAAGCTGCGCCCTGTTTGTCATACGGAGAAAGTAAACGGTAAATATCTCCGAACTGTACGACGGGACGTATCGTCTTGTATTCGGCAATAGCGTTTCTGCACAATGCCTTTTCCTCTTCCGTCATATTCTTGGGCTGTATTTCCATACCTAATCGTCCGCTCATCGCTACATCAATACGGAACTTCAACGGAACGGAACGCGATGTCTGATGGTTGGGGCTTGCGCTGATATGCGCCCCCATGCCGATGGCGGGGAAGAAATAGGAAGTGCCCCATTGGATGTAGATACGCTGAAGTGCATCCGTATTGTCGCTTGTCCAGAATTCGTCGAAGTAGGGCAGTACACCGTAGTTGACACGTCCGCCGCCGCTGGCGCAAGCTTGTATCGTCAGTTGCGGATAGCTGGCGCGAATGCGTCGGCACACGTTCTCAAAACCCCGGTGGTATTCGATGTTCAGGTGGCTTTGATTGTCTTTGGTCAGGTATTGCGAACCTTGGGTGATGATGGACATATTGGCGTCCCACTTGATATAATCAATGTCGGATAGGAATTCATCAGTTCGTCCACCGTCTGTACGATAAAATCCTGCACTTGCGGGTTGGAGAGGTCGAGCACGACTTGTGTGCCGCCGCGGGCGCATACCACTTCCCGTTCGGGTGCCTTGATAATCCATTCGGGGTGCTTTTCGTACAGTTCGCTTTTGGTATTAGCCATTTCCGGTTCCAGCCAGATGCCGAACCGTATGCCGTGTTTCCGGGCGTTGTCAAGTAATGATTGCAGTCCGCCGGGGAGTTTGGTCTTGTCTACGGTCCAGTCGCCTAAGGCATAAGAGTCGTTTTTGCGCGGATATTTGTCGCCGAACCAACCGTCGTCCATTACAAACAGTTCGCCTCCCATGGCAGCGATATCACCCATCATCTGGTCCATGCCCTGTTCGTTGATGTCGAAATAGACGCCTTCCCAACTGTTCAGCAGAATTTTGCGGGGAGTGTTCCCGTTGGCGAGTTTATGCAGGCGTGCCCATTGGTGGAATTTCCGGCTGCATCCGCTCATCCCTTCATCGCTGTAGGTTAGTGCCAATGCGGGGGTGCGGAACACTTCTTCTTTTTTCAGGTTGTACCAGGAGTTTTCTTCATTGATGCCGGCGAGGAAATGGTGCCAGTCGTCTTCTTGCGTGTCAATACGCAGTTTGTAGTTGCCGCTGTAGCAAAGCGCTGCGCCGATGACGCGTCCCGTGTTCTCCTGCGGTTTGCCGTCGAGCGAGAACATCACTTCTGCATGTGCCGATTGGGAGTTGCGTACCCCGTCCGTGTTTTTGATGACTTTCATACCCGGTTGCAACGCTTCCTGGCAGAGTTGTCCTTCGTTTGCCCAGGCACCGGAAAGATGTGACAGCCAGACATTGCCGCGGCGGACAGGCAAGTAGGCAGAAGCAAACTGCTGAAGTTGGACAGGCTTCTTCTCTTCGTGACGGATTTCAGTCCATGTCTCGATGACATCTGCATCCTGCCATGCTTTGTAGCAGATGTTGACGAAGAAAGGATACACTTTGTCTTTCAGTTCTATCACCGTCAAAGTGGCATTTTCTTTTGTAAGGCGTGTTTCTTTTACGCCTATGACTGCCATTTGAAGTGTCAGGTTGCCGTCGGCATGGCGGACAGACAATGCCGTTTCGCATGGATACCCCATTCCATAGACGGGATAAGCATTTCTTCTGCGTGCTGTTTCACAAATGCTTCGGATATCCGCATCGGAGGTGCGTGAGCCGTAATACAGTTGTTCCGGTGTACCGCCGTTTGGTACCGAGAGAAGCAACTGTGTATGGGGAGTGGATATGGTGACATTTTGCGCCGACAGAAGTGTAGACAACAGCCAGACGGAAATTAGGAAAAACAGATTCCTTTTGTTAATAATTATCATAATAGCAAATTACGTGTTTTCTATGTTTACTAATGGAAACTTTTTGTATAAAGTGGATTCTCACATGAAGGCCAATCAAGAAAGCGACCTTCATTATCATTGAATTTTTCAAGTCCGTCTTCTCCAATTCTCGTCATTATAAGTTGCAACAAGTCACATAGATGGCCTTTTTGTTCTTTCAAATAATCCAAGTTGCCTTGATAAAGATACCAGTCTCTCTGAATCAATATCCACCAAAGAGAATACGTACACATTGTCATCCATTGGGGAAGTGGTGTAGAGTCACGGATCAAGTCGAGGCTTTTGGGGATCACTTCATTATACCCAAAAACCGTATTGACTGTCATCACTTCGGGATGCAAGTCTCTAATCCAAACCAAGCGGTCACGTTTTATCCCATCCCAGATATAATCTTGCATATTCAAATGCACCGTATAAGCTCCAGTTTGCCATATCTGATTCAAGCGTTCGTCATTACATCGGAACGAACCTTTGTAAGGGATATCTTGAAAAATAGAAATAGCCCGTATCTCTTTGAGGTGCAATTCTGCAGAATCGTCCAAAAGGTCAATCCGGGCAAACCGGAAACCGGAATTCCCGACTTCCAAGACCCCAAGCCAAGGTACACTAATAACAAAATCACGCATAGCATGATCGTTTGTCGCTCCATTCACTTCGTCTATGTCACACATAGCTTCGCTTACCGACTCTCCTAAGCGAACACGAATAGTAACAGGAGCATGTGAGGCTGGCATACCGGTGACAATTTGTAAGCCGCCTTGCAATTCCTTTCCGAAATCGAAAAGAATAGCAGGATGTTGCTGCCCGGTACTCGAAAGTTTACAGAGTTCATTATTCACAAGATTTGCTTGTCCATGCCCTGATCGGAGTAAATATTCTGCTCCTTGTATTAGTTGACTCTCCTGTTGCCAAACAATGCGTATCGGAGAAAGATACTCCCGTACATGGCTATCACGTTGTTGAGCAGATGATGTGACAACATGGAATAGAAAAATAGGAATGAGTACTATTATCTGACATTTTTTATACAGCATCAATTTTTCCATTATTTAGTAATTCGCATTTTTAGGGCTTGTAATCATATTCACCATTCATTACCCGTTTTACGGCATTCAAGTAACCATAACCATGCTTCATATCGGGCAAGAGATAACTTCCTTCCACCCATTCATTCCACGAGTTGATTGTAATCAGTTTGGGGCGGTCGGGGCGTTGGTCTACATATTCTTTCGTCTTCTGCAAGAAAGCTGCAAAACTTTCTGGCGAGTCATTGTAATGAACCACTTCTTTGGCTGTTTTATTCGGGAAACGCGGGGTGTCATCCCATCCTATTGATGCATTTGGGAAGAATGGCACACCCAATGAATCCAGTTTCGCTGTCCATTGATCGCGACGTTGCATGGCTTTTGTACCCCATGCCAGATAATCTTCTTCGTATGGCCATCCCCAATTGTATTTTGTCACACTGTTTACTTCTGCCTTTACAACAAGTTCTATAAACTTGTCGGTGGGAGACCCGTCACCGATGAGTTGCAAGTGCAAATCAGGGAATCCTGCCTTTTTCACTTCGCTACGGAAATAATCCATAGCCTTCTTCACACCGTCTGCATTACCGAAACTTTCCAACAGTTCATGAAAACCAAATATGGAAAATACCGGACAATTGTCTATCTTGTAATAGTTGGGCTTGTGAAAGTATTGGCGTATCACTCGTTCTACAATGATTTTAAAGTTGGCCCAGTCTACCACACCGGTCCACAGACGCGAGTTGTTGTCCTTGTAACGGTGTACATTCCAATAGTTGTGTGCCACGTTATGGTTGGCCCACATCAGGTAAAACTTCATTTTTTTATTATTCTTGGCTTTCAGAAATCCATTGTTTACGGTGCTTTCTAAAAAAGGCTGTCCGTTGAACCAGTACCAATCGAAGATAAACGTATTGATGCCGTGAGCGGTTGCCACGTCAATCCATTTCTCCATCACCTGCGTGTCATCGTCCATTTCGTATCCCCACAAAGGAACCTTTGGCTGATAGTGTCCTTCGAAACGGGGATTACCTTTTTTGATAATTTCCCATTCGCCTGTACCTTCACTCCACAGTGTGTCGCGTCCCATCGGATCATTGTGACACGACGGCCAAATATAAGCTGCCACATCATATTCATCTTGTTCTTTCAACTGTCCGCTTCTTTGGGGTGTAGAGACACAGGAGCAGATTGTTGTGATAGCAACCATTAAAAGAAGAGTAAGTAAACTCCATAAATAAGTCAGTGTTCTTAAATAATGCATATCTTTTTTTATTTTAAATAGTGAATAATTTAATCTGTTCATTAAAGTAGAAGGTACACCTTGATTTCATTTAAAGGTAACGTCGCGCTGATTTCTTCCGAGTTGCAGAACTTTCCTCATAACAAAATCATAGTGTCGGCAACAATATCTTCGGCTTGTACTATGTCATGAGTGCAAGCTCGTGCGATTATAATAAGTACTCCCTACAATACAACTTTTATCAGGTGTTACTTTATTCTGCTTGGAAACTTTTAGTTTGTACATCACGGGAGTTCGGCCCTACCATAACATCAAATTCTCCGGGTTCGTAAACATAGTGTAATTCGGAATTATAGAATTTCAAGTCATCTTTCGTAATAACAAACTTAACATCACGACTTTCCCCGCTTTTCAGGAAAATGCGTTCAAAACCTTTCAACTCTTTCATTGGACGGGCGACCTCCGCGTAAATATCACGAAGGTACAGTTGTACCGTTTCATAACCATCATAGTTTCCTTTGTTGGTTACAGTGACAGATACAGTCAACTCACCATTCTTAGGCAAGGTTTCCGAGCTAATTTGCAATCCACCATAAACAAAGTCCGTATAACTCAAACCATATCCAAACGGATACAGAGGTTCATTACTCTCATCCAGATAATTGCCGGCATAACGGTTGAACACATGATTGTCGGGATCAGGACGACCTGTATTCAAATGATTGTAGAATAGCGGCAGCTGTCCCACTGAACGTGGGAAGGTAGTTGTCAGTTTGCCGCTTGGAGTGACTTTGCCAAACAATACATCGGCAACCGCGTCTCCTGTTTCGCTACCGCCAAACCAGACATTCAATATGGAATGAACATTCGCATCCTCCCAATTCAAGACCAGAGGACGTCCTGTGAACAGAAGAAGTACGACAGGTTTGCCCGTTTTCACTAAAGCCTTCAATAAATCTTGTTGTGTATCGGGTATCTCGAGGCCGGTGCGTGAAGCCGATTCACCGCTCATTTCCGCACATTCACCCAAAGCGGCAACAATGACGTCTGAACGGGAAGCCACGCGTAAAGCCTCGTCCAACAGTTGTCGGTTATCTCTACGTTCCAGCGGGCGAATACCCGTAGCAGCTTTTTCTGTTTCCGTATCATAATATATGTTGCTGCCTTTTGCATATAGAATTTCAGCCTTGTCACCCGCTGCCGCACGGATTCCTTCCAACAATGTTCTGTGGCGGGACGGTGTACATGTCATGCTCCACATACCGCACATATTATTACGTGCGTCCGCCATCGGACCGATCAGGCAATCCTGCCTTTTTGCTCAAGTGGAAGCAGCTTGTTGTCATTCTTTAATAGAACAAATGTTTCAGCCGCAATCGCACGTGCTGCAGAACGGTGTTCAGGCGTATAAAGTTTTTCTTTGGCACGCAGGGCATCGCAATATTTATACGGATTGGAGAACAGTCCCAGTTTATATTTGGCTTCCAATACACGGCGACAAGCCGTATTAATCTGCTTTTCCGTTATCTTCTTTTCTTTCAGGGATTCCTCCAATGTATTGAGAAACCCGCATGAAACCATATCCATATCCGTTCCTGCCTGTAAAGCGCGAATGGAGGCTTCCTTCAGAGGGGCGACACCATGGGAGGACATTTCGGCTATCGAATTGTAATCTGTTACCAATAGTCCTCCGAAGCCCCATTCATTCCGGAGCAGGTCGGTCAGTAACCATTTGTTGGCTGTGGCGGGAATACCGTCAACGATATTAAAAGAGCTCATGACACTGCCTGCACCGGCGTCAACGGCAGCTTTATAAGGAGCTAGATATTCGTTATACATACGTAGTCGGCTCATATCCACTGTATTGTAATCACGTCCCGATTCGGACGCCCCATAAAGTGCGAAATGTTTCACACAGGCAAGAATCTCATCGTTGCCTTGCATATTGTTTCCCTGATAACCACGCACATACGCTTTTGCCATTAAAGAACCCAGGTAAGGATCTTCTCCACTTCCTTCTGCGATACGTCCCCAACGGGCGTCACGACAAATATCGACCATCGGGCTGAATGTCCAGTTAATACCGTCTGCGCTGGCCTCAATAGCGGAGATACGTGCCATACGTTCGACGGCCAGCGTATCCCAACTACAGGAAAGTGCCAATGGGATCGGGAAAATAGTTTCGTAGCCGTGGATAACGTCTGCACCTACAAGTAGAGGTATTTTCAATCGGCTTTCTTCTACCGCAAGGTGCTGTAGGACATTGATTTTCTGAATGCCCTTGACATTGAAGAAGCCGCCTATTTCCTGTTTGCGAATCATATCGCTAAGTTCACCGTTCATCACCGAACCTGTCACGAGATCACCGCCCGAAGGCAGGTTCAGTTGTCCGAGTTTCTCACGGAGAGTCATCCGGTCCATTAAGTCGGTAATGAAACGGTCCATTTCCCTATCTTTCCCTCCCCCGGATGGTGAGCAGGCAAAGAGAGTAAGCCCGCAAAGGCGCAAGATATAAGATTTCTTATCTTCATTTTTCTTGTTATTGGGTTATTTATACTTGTTGTCCGATTTTTCTTTCCACACCACTACTCCCGCAGGTTCAAGGCGTGCACTGCCAATCAGTACTTCTGCCTCATCGGGAATGACTATTTCCTGAATGTCCGACGTATAATTCAAGGCGATGTAAAAACCGTCACGCCATTCCTTCACCACTCCGTACGGTAAATCTTCAGTCGGTACGCCGGCTTCCGTATATACACGACGTACTACTTCTTTCTCCAATTTGCCGTCATCGGTATCCGTTCCGATATAGGTGACCGTTCCTTTACCCAGCCTACGGTGTATCACGGAAGCAGCTCCCTTATAAAACTGGTCCGCATACACAGCCCACACATCTGTTCCGGCAGCTGGGGTTAGTACGTCCGCCCAATTGTTCCAGGCGTATTCCTCACTGCCGAAATCTACTTTTCCGTAGAGACTGTGAGGCAGATGGTCATAGTACAAGCTGTTTATTCCGGCCAGTTGATGAATAGGAGCCGCTAAAGGAGCCTCCCACAATTTGGCGTCACGGTCTTTCTGACCGGTACGGCAGGTCAGAATCAGATGTCCTCCATTCTTCACGTATTCAGTCCAACGTTCTACCAAATTGTTATCAAGCAACTGATAAGCCGGCGCAATCAGGAAAGGATAACCCGAAAAATCCTCCTTCTCCGAGATCACATCGACGGGAGCGGCAAAGGACTTCAACAGGTTGTAATACTTATGTATGTGCGGCATCGTCCACCACTGGTCTGTCTGACGCTGGAACTCCATTTCCCAATAGTTGTTCATATCGAAAAGCAGTCCAATGCGTCGGGAAGCCAGCTGTTTGGGCATACGGCTTTTCTTATCGTAGGCGGCACGAAGCTTTTTCATCTCCTGCGTAATACGTACATATTCTTCACCGCCCGGAGAAAGAGTCACCCCATCGGTCATTATCATGCCGTAATGGTATTGCTCACTGCCTTTCAGAGGTTGACGGAAACGGTAATTGCACACAAACTTCCCACCACCTGCAAAAACGTGATACACCCACATACGCACAGCGCCGGGTAAGGTTGAGGGTTATACACTCCCCAGTTTACTTGACCGGGCTGTAGTTCCATCACTCCGAATGTTTTGCCGACGCGGTTACGAAACTGGTCATTTGAAAATCCGAGATCTTCGGGAATCCCCATCCGGAAACCTTGGCTACCTATTCCCTGATTATGTCCAGTCACCAGATAGCGGGTGTAGGTCAGGAAGTCCGTATGATCGATCCGTACCGGATCAACCGGATTGAAAACAGGAATCAGGTTGGTAGTGATCCATTGGTCTTTGTGGATATGCCGCCGGAGGATGTCTGCCTGCATATTAACAAAGCCCGCCAATTCGTCCGCCATGAAACGGTTCAGGTCGAGCATGGCATGAGGATTGGGCTTTTCAGGTACTTCCTGCTGGTTGGGAAGGCGAATCTGCTCGAAGTTCTGATAGGTTTCACTCCAGAAAGAGGTACCCCAGGTATCATTCAGTTTGTCAATAGTACCGTATTTCTTCTGTAACCAGACACGGAATTTGGCTTGTGCATTTTCACTGTAATCCACTACTCCGTAGTGTCCCGGCTCATTGTCAATCTGCCAGCCGATAACAGCAGGATGATTGCCATAACGCATTGCCAGACAGGAAACAATGTTTTCTACATAACGACGGTATCGGTCGCTACTCCAGGAAGCATGCTGACGTCTCCCATGCTGAATGGAAATGCCATTATCCCGCTGAATCAATATATCGGGGTACTTTTTTGACAGCCAGACGGGAGGTGTGGGAGTAGGAGTACACATAATTACCTTCAGACCATATTTATCTGCTAAAGAGACGGCACGATCCAGCCACTCAAAATCATACTTTCCTTCTTCCGGTTCTATCATGGCCCAGGCAAACTCCGCAAAATGGGTGAACTTGATCCCCATCTCCGACATTTTCTTCAAATCACGTTCCCATTGGGAGGAATCCCATTGCTCGGGGTAATAGTAAGATCCTAGAGCAAACAACTCTTCCGGAGGAAAAGATTTATCGACCGGAGATTGAGCAAAGGATACCAATGAAAACAATAAAGCTAAGACTAATAAGGACTTTTTCATGGATATTATTTTAAGTTTCATCGCTATAATAAATAACTGGTTAGCGCAATGGGCTGGCTTTTATTCCGCCGGAGGTCATTTTTACAGGTTTGATAGTACCGTTTTTATTAAAATACATTCGGTCAATGCAAGTAATGCGGTAGTTCCCATCGGTTTCACCCAAAGGGCGGCGATGATAGACAATATACCATTCATCCTTTCCCGGACCTTTGATAATGGAATGATGTCCGGCACCATTAGCTATTTTAGTGTCCTGCTCCAGAATCTTTCCGACTCTTTTGAACGGACCAAAAGGCGAATCCGCAATGGCATACGCTACACAATAATCGGGGCCTGTCCAGTCGCCTTCTGACCACATGAAATAATATTTGCCATTGTGTTTAAGCATAAAAGGTCCTTCTATATAATTTTCCGGAGTCACTTCTTTATAAGTTGTTCCGTCTTCAAAAGGTACGATACTGATTAGATCAGATCCCATCTTCACCATATTGCAATGTCCCCAACCGCCGTAATACATATAATACTGACCGTCATCGTCCTTGAAAACAAACTGGTCAATAGGTTGCGCTCCGTTCACGATCTTGCCAATCAGCGGCTTTCCGAGCGCATCCTTGAAAGGACCTTCCGGACGATCGGCTACAGCCACACCTATACCTCCCACTTCACTCTCATGATATATGTTGTTTGCTCCAAAATAGAAATAATATTTCCCATTTGCTTCTATCACGGCAGGTGCCCATAAAGCATTCCTTAACCAGCTGATATTTTCGACAGAAAGGACTTTCGGGTGTTTTCTCCAGTGTACCAAATCTGGGGAAGAAAAGGCATCCATGTACAATTGTTGTTCGAAAGGAGCTGAATAAGTCGGATAAATCCAGTATTTATCACCGAAAACGACTCCTTCGGGATCTGCATACCAACCGTCAAAAACCGGATTAGTACTTGTCTGTTTTTTGCCCGTATTTGTTTGAGCAAATAAGGTTACTGAACAGCAACACATAATCATGAAAAAGAATACTATTTTGGAATTCATGTCTATAAATATTAAAGTTATGCCACAAAAATGATGAAAAATCAATGAAATAAAGGTTGATTATTTGCCAATAAATAGCGAGAATCAACCAAATTGCCGGAAAAATAATTATTTCATATATTGCTGCTTGTAAAGGGCTGTTTTGATTTGTTTTTTCACTTTCTTTGTTTGCAGGTTCAACACTTTTGTTATATATTGCCGTCCCATTTTCGTTGTATCTGTCTTGAATTTCTTAATTGGTCATTTAACAGGCTATTATTTATATATATTATAAGTATTACTAGCGAATTTTATTGTATTTTCTCCTTATTCTTTTAGTGGGTTGCTCATCCGGTCAGAATAAAAAAACACATGAGCGGGTAGACCTCGATTCCGTACCTGTTTATACGAATCCGCTTTTGTCAAGAGGAGGAGACCCATGGGCGGTATTCCATAACGGAATATATTATTATACCCAAAGTATGAGCGACCGCATCACTTTATGGGCAACAGATGATATAACCCGGTTGGCGGAAGCATCCCAGAAAGATGTGTGGGTACCTCAAAATTCGTCAAACGCATTTCATCTTTGGGGACCTGAAATACATTACATTAATAATAAATGGTATATTTATTGTTGTGCGGATGATGGAAATATTGATAATCGTCAGATTTATGTGCTTGAGAATGAGTCTGCTGACCCGATGAAAGGGGAATTTGTCATGAAGGGAAGAATATCAACTGATGAAGATAATAATTGGGCAATTCATGCCAGTACTTTTGAACATGGAGGAAAGCGTTATTTAATCTGGTGTGGATGGCAGAAACGTAGAGTTTATCAGGAAAATCAATGTATTTATATTGCCGAAATGGAGAACCCATGGACACTGGCTTCTGACCGTATTTTGATTTCCGAACCAGAATATGAATGGGAATGTCAGTGGATCAGTATAGATGGTAATAAAACTGCCTATCCGATTCGTGTCAATGAAGCACCGCAATTCTTCTATTCTTTGAAGAAAGATAAGTTATTGATTTATTATTCGGCAAGTGGTAATTGGACTCCTTACTACTGTGTAGGACTGCTGACTGCCGATACTGACAGCGATCTGCTGAATCCGGCTTCTTGGAAAAAGGCACCGGAGCCTGTGTTTAAGCAAGCACCGGAAAATCATGTATATGGACCCGGTAGTATCTGTTTTATTCCTTCACCTGACGGTAAGGAATGGTATATGCTTTATCACGCCCGCAAGAGTTTGTATGATATGCTTGTTTTGGATAGCCGGACGCCGCGTATGCAGAAATAGAGTGGGATAAGGAAGGAATCCCTGTTTTAGGAATTCCGCAGAAAGAAGGATTCCCGCTTCGCAAACCGTCAGGCACTCCTGGAACGCAAATGAAAATAGGGGGCGTACTTTTTGTCAATACGCCCGTTTTATTCAAAAAGAGCCCGTTTCTTTCTTTTCTTATTCAAATGGTCTTCTTTTTCACGAAAAGAAAAATTCTCATCTTTTATTGAATGTTTTTTT
>ENA-OQJX01000640-OQJX01000640.1-human-gut-metagenome-genome-assembly--contig:-NODE-640-length-15654-cov-1.229793_pt1 | contig 15654 bp, 18 predicted proteins | sample MGYA00242615_ERZ504782 | MGnify/ENA primary metagenome ERZ504782 (study PRJEB26092, sample SAMD00036354) | human gut metagenome | host: Homo sapiens | study: EMG produced TPA metagenomics assembly of... | reverse complement strand
AATTGTTTATTTCAAATTAATTTTTCCAACTTGCCATAGATGATGCGATCTACTCGGCCACCACTTTCTTCCATGACACCGATTATTTGAGTGAATAACTGCGTTGATTCATGACTGTTAGGTTTTAACCGCTGCAGTTCTTCATTTCTTTTCAAAAAGTCTTCTATAACTAAAATATTCGTCTCAGTTAAAATTGGATCGATAACTAAAAGCGGCTTATTGCGATAATTCAATTGAAAGGTGCTGAAAATCAGATCGACATCCAGTTTATCCACTAATTCGATTTCTTTTGAACTTAAAACTGCAGTAATCTCGATTTGAGGAAATTTTTCTTTCAGATTTTCTGCTAACAGATTCCCGGTAGCCATGCCGTGATTACAGACAACAACTGATTGATAAACATAATTCAGGTCTCGCTTGATCACACTGGCAATCGTCGAAAAGTGGATGACAAGAAAAGCTATCTCGTCCTCCAGTATCTTGCCGCCGATTACTTCTTCGATCGTAGGAACAAAATGAGTGACTGCGCGGTGGATTGGAAAATAATTTGTTCGGATGTTTTCTTTCAATGGATTCATGACTTGAATAGCATGCTTGATTCTTATGATCAGTGCAGCCATGTGTTTATAGAGATTTTCGAATTAAAGCTTCTTCTTTTAGATGAAAAGGTATGTGTGTCTCGTTCTCTACAAATTGGATCAATTGGATCGTTAGTAGTTGAGCTTGTACCCACTCAATCGAATTGGAGATATCTCTAGCATTGAACGTCTCGATAGTGAAACGAAGATAATTTCTTTCTACTTGTGGGACATTGTTCAATTGAAATTCCGTAATCATGTAGTCGATAAATGCAGAGAAGCTGCTGTCTTTTATTTCTGTATTTTTCCAATTAATGGCGGAGATGAATTCATGTTTCCTGATTCGCTGGATCCAGATCAATGTAAAAAGCAGAATTTGCTTTTTATAAATATCATCCTCTTGTTTTAACAACTTATTGGAATAGATCTCCTCTATTTTTTTGATTTCCACCAAAGGAAAATAATGGAAAAAGATTTTTTGAGCCGGTGTTAGTTGCGCATCTTGATTCATAAAGAAGTCGGTCATCCCCAGATTCTGATTGATAAATCATAGATCATCGTACGGATAGATCGTTCTGAACCTTTATAAACCAGTCCCTGCTTTCCATAACTGACGATCTCGATTCCGTAACTGACCAGTGTTGCTCGTAATCGTCTCATATCTTCATCTAACGTACTTTTAGAGATTTGAAATTCTTCTTCTTTTTTGTTTAGATGGATCGGGTTTCGGCTGTAAGCAATGGCTAAAACTAAATCAAAAATACGTTCCCGTCCGATTCAAAAAGCCGTCTTTCACCTCTTTTATTTCAGTTTCTAATCGAACTTGCTTGTCATTCTCCAGTTTCAACGAAAAACCTTTGTTGCGAATTGTTCTGATTTCCGGAAGCTTTTTACTACTCAACCAGATATTCGCTTCAAGAACTTCCTGAAGGATCGTCCGCTGACTGACATTGAATTCAGCTGCTAGACGTTCCGCTTTTACTGGATATTGGGCTGTCATGATTCTGTGAAGTATTTCAATTGTTCTTGTTTTCATAGAAATGATCTCCTTCTGATTCCAAGTATATGGTTCCGCTTACATAATAAAAAGTAGATATTTCTGCCACTTGAAGTGGAAAGAAAGTAAGCCTAGCAAACAAAAAATAAGCCGTATGCTTTTTCAACTTCTCAATGAAAAAGACATACGCCTATTATTACAAAAATTTTGCCCATCTATACAAAAAAGAGGTCATGAAAAAGCTGTCCTGCATCAAGTAAGAAGAACAGCCAAACAAAAATAGTGCTTCCTATTTTTCGTTTGGTTGAGCTTATTACCGTAAATGTAAGCTTTTGAACACCATTTAGTGGAGAGGTTGTGACAGAGAGGTTCAGCCTTGAGCGATAAGAAGCGATTTTGAAAAATAGCTTCCCATATTTTACAAAATCGTGCCTTATTGCCGATAGGCTATCTCTGGAACACCGTTTATTCGAAAAAGGAGCTGCGACAAAATTTTGTCACAGCTCCATTCATAAATATTTCCTGTCATCCAGCATAATCGGCTGAATAAAATCGGCCTGCCATCTTTTTTCTTTCTCAGAAAAATCAAAATACCATATCTGAGAGAAATACTGTCGTTGCGTCGTACTTCCTGAGATCAAGCTCCATCTTTTCGATCAACTAAATAATCACAGCATCTGAAATCAATTCGGATGGCAAAACTATTCTCGTGGATCTGTCGATAATTTCCTACTTCCTGAATAGTTACTTTTTTAGTATGATTTCTTACACCGTCTGCTTTGTTTTTTTGCAGAACTTTCTGATGTTCGGCAAACAGCTTGTCTGTATAACAGCTTCTGGCTTTTTCAGGAGTTTCTTCTTCCCAAGCGGATTGGATCTTCATGAATATCTTTTGGATTTCCAGAAACTGTGCTTTCTTTTCTTTAGCCGTTCCTGACATGCGGGACAATATCTCCGCTTTCAGCCTTTTCTTTTGTCTTTTATTCTTGTACAATAGAAAAGCGGAACCCCTCCTACTGACAAAACAGCTAATGCAAGAAATCCCGTTTGCTCATAACTAGAAGGACCTGTACTTGGACCATAATACCCATAAGAATCTCTGCCGTAAGAACGACTGCCAAAATAACTGCCCCCATATGAACGACCGCCAAATGAACTTCTGCCCGAACTTCGACCGCTAGATGTTCCGCCGCCATGACCACCTGCGACAGCGAATCCTTGGGTCGGCAAAGCAAACAAACATAACCCCACTAACAAAATGATTGCTAAATAATTGATTTTTTTCATTGTCTTCCTCGTTATCTTTTATTACAAAAAACTATTTTTATCATAGCCTTGCCGAAAAGAAGAGTCAATAACCAGATGCATAAACTGTTTTTTTAGCAGTTTTGTCTTAATTTACTCATTGAGTAACAGCGGAAAGACATATGTGTTGGCAGCCCATATTTCCTCTATCTTCAGCATGAACAAGCTGGCAGACAAAAGATCTGCGCTTCCTCCAGGAGAGATTTGGTTTTCCTGACAAAAGTGCAACAGTGCTATAAATGGACGATTTGGTAAAGCACTTTGACTAGCAGCATGAGCAAGTTTTTGCATTTCCACTAACGTTTTCTGATCACTGCGATGCAATACGCAGGTGTCATCTAAGGAACTCATCAAAACTAACAACATATGCATTTGTTTCTGTACATCAGAATCATTATCTAGCTCCTTAGCAGCTTGGATTGCAAGCCTGATATGCGGATAACCCAACACTGCTTCTTCATATGCACCATTTACGCCGTATTTTTGCTTCACCGTATACCCATGAGTGGTTTTTTTATGACGATATTTTGTATCAGGAAAAGCAGCAAGCTTGCTGACATCACCGAGTATTTCCGTTAAAGAAAAAGGCTGTTCCATACTGATTTTTTGTGCAGTCACACTGGTCAATAGCCCCATTGCCCAAATCACTCCTTTATGGGTATTGATGCCATCTGTAGCAATCAACATCGCTTTTTCCGCTTTCCGTCCAATCTCAGCAATCTTTTCTCTTAACTCCTGATCGATAGCATGTTGCCATGCTATTTGAGCCATTTCTTCAAAAAAAGGAGTCAGCGTCTTCGCAGACTTAAGAAATAAAGCATAGTCCATATCGGAATGTGCACCCGCATCCAGTGCATCCACTAATCCAGGTTTTGGGCTTAATGTTACTTCTGCGAGCAATGCTTCCTCTACCAACGCAGCGAGTTGCTGAGTCACTGCTTTTTTTCGTTCGTCATTTATCATGACACTCACTCCTTCTTTCTATTACTTGTTGAACCCTTTTTTGATGGCTGCCCAAATGATGTGAAGCAACCAGCTTAAAGCAAATGCACAACTTGACGTCATTAGATAAGCTACAAGAATCATGACTCCTGAAGGTAACTGCAGCCAACTATCTTTAAACAATAACAACAGTACTTGGAAAACAAATACATTGGCTAAATACGTACGGTAAGCATAAACAGACAACCATTTGAACAATGGTAATTTTGGCGAATCATTTACAATCATTTTTGAAGCGCCCATGAAGACAGCAAAGATGATGACTAAGCTGTACAAACTTTGGATCGTATTCAAGTAAGGCGCATTCGCAAAGCTCAAGTCTCCTGGGTGTGCGAGCAATGAACGGACAGAAAAGAACGCGATAACTAAGGCAACAGGTAAAAAAAGATAACGTACTCTGTCCAAATATTGATAGACTTTTTCGTGATAAACAAATGCGGCTACCCCATAAATCCCGTAAATCATGAAACTAGCAACAAACCGATCTAACAAGTACCAGCCGTCATGATAAGGACCAGTCAATACTTGTGTTTGATAGAACAGATACCATGCAACATATAAAATCGTTGAACCAATCAATACTGGCCATACATATTTTTTATTAGCAAATACTTTGTAACCGAGCCAAACAAAAAACGGCATGAACAATTGAATCTGCAGCATCATCACGGTATACCATAAATGAGGCGCTCCATCACCTGTGACATATTTCAGTAAAAAGCTTGCAGTATCCGTATACGGAGTTTGTTGTTGGACTGCTGGAAATAGCCAAAGATAAGCCGTCGTCCATAGAAGATACGGAACGACTAGTTCAAAAAACTTTTCTTTCAAAAATTCCCAATAAGACAAATGCTGACTTGTTTTTACCATATTATAGACAATTGCAAAAATAAACATTGGTGCTGTGTATTTAACGATGACGTAAAAGGTACCAAGAAAAGCTGTATTTGTTGCGCTGTGGCTGTTTGCCAAAGCAAAGCTCAATATCGTTTGCATCATAACAGCCGTTACAGCTGATACTTTCTGGAAGTCACTTACGTTGATTTTGATTTTTTTGTTTTCAAACATCTCTTTCTCTCTCTTTTTCTTTATTACCAAAGTTTCTTTGTTAATTTAGGTCCTTCGACTGTTTTCAATAGAATTTTTTTCTCTGGCTCTCTCAAATACTCTTTTAGTGAAAATCCGCCTTGCCGAGTCACTACTTGGTATCGAATTGCTCAAAAAAAGCAGGATGCGATCGAATTGCCTGAATTGGCAATTCAATCGGAGAATCTGCGTACAGCATGCAAATCAAAATCACTGGTTTCTTTTACTGCCGGAATCCCAGTTGATAATTCAAATCCTAAGCTGCCGCCGATTCCCCACTTGCATCCTGATAATATGTTTCTAGCAGCATGAAATTGCTGATAAACAGGATAATCCATGATTTTCTCTTGTCTATACGATTCTTGTTCGATGATGTCCCACGGATGAATGACTTGTTTGACAGCATGTTTTGAGATTTCTGTTGCCCATCTCTGATTACGGGCAGGGCCACGTAATCCAATCGGTAGTATTTCGGCGTGATCTGTCAACGCACGACGGACTGTTCCGAACATCTTTTCAGTGAGAACGACCCATTCAGGCAAGGGGAACCTTTCTATTTCATGTTTATCAAAAAGAACAATATCATGTGCTTGAATCATTTTTTATGCATCCCATTCTTCGTCCATTTTGGCACGGACTTTATTTGTTTCGACACGTCCGAATGTTTTGGCTGTTTCGTTCGTGTATCGATTTGTCAGCATCGTGTCATTTGTATTGCGGACATCTTGAATGGCTTCATTAATTGCTTCGATGACATTGTTGACATTTTGTTCTGAAGCAGCTTGGTCGGTGATATCTTCTAGGAAATGATAGATCGCTCCTAGTTTTGTATAATTATTAATATCGTAAGCGATAGCTGGAACTTTTTCAGCAGCTGCTTCGATTTCAGCAACCGAACGTTTTGTCACACGTGCAGCACTTTCTTTTGACATCGCTTGGACAGTGATTTCTTTATTGTTTAAAGCAATCAAGCGGCTTGATTGTAATCCATGCGCTAAAAATGCACCTGAAATAGCATTTCCTGCAATCAATCCAATAACTGGATGTCCAGCTTGACGGAGTTTTGCATAAGCAGCAGCACTATTAGCCAAAGCCACATGAATACCGATCAATTCTTCGTTATAGCCGTATGCTTGGTTGGTACATCGATCACAACGACGATTGGCCGTTTCACTTTTTTATCTTTATCTTCTTCGTAAACGTGATCCAAAATTTGTCCCATGCGGAAACCTTCAACTAAACCAACTTCACCGTTTCGTACACGGTACATCGGATTTTTAGGATCAGGTACGATCGAGGTCACGATGGCTTCTTCTATGAATTTACTTGATTTACCATAATACACAGTACTGATAGAAGAAGTTGGATTTTTCATGCCAGTTAGTGCCGCAAACCAATCGTAACCAACACTTTCTGCAGCTGGTTCATTTCCTTCTGCTACTTCTGGTAAGTCCATTGATTTTGCTTGATGGTTAGCAATCGCTTCATTGTAATTGTCAATGCTCATTGGTTTTGAAAGATCCAAAGAATCAAGTAATGATAAATAAAATGCTGAGCTTTCACTGCGATGCGTGTCTTTTCGTTCGTCCATTGCTGCGATGACAGCAGCTTTGATTGCTTCTACACTATCAGCCACTAGTTCATCAATGATTTTTGATTCTACCCGTTGACGAGATCCTAATGTATTCCAAATCAAGTCTTTGTCACTAGAATCAAATTCTCGAACACCTGCTTCTTGCTCAATAACTTCTGGGCCATTCAAACCGACTCGCGCTTTTTTTGTTGCGATCAAATAACTTATCAATGCTGAAGTAATCGACATACCGCCAAATGATCCTACACGTCCTGGAATCAAACCGATGACTGGTACATATTGTTTTAGAGCAATGATTGCATTTCCGATTTCTGAAATAGATAACAGTCCGTAGTTCGCTTCTTGCAGACGAACACCGCCTGTATCTAGTACGATGACTGGAAAGATTTCATTTCCTTTTTTGTTTTCTTCTAATACATGTTCGAGTGCAGCAACGATTTTTGCACCGGAAACTTCACCGATACCGCCACCTTGGAATTTTCCTTCCATAGCGATTACTACTGCTTGTTTGCCATTGATCGTGCCACGGCTGACAACGATCCCGTCATCACTTTCAGGGACGATTCCTTGTGCTGGCAAACTTGGCGCGATGATTTGATCGAATGGATCAATCAATTCACGTCCATTGTCAAGTAGAGCGTTCACTCGTTCTCTGGCGTTTAATTCTACAAAACTATTTTTCATCTGAAAGTTCCTCCATTGCTTGCGTCAATCGTAGGTACACAACTCCTGGTGTAGCACCGAAGTCATTGATCACGATATCTGCTGAAATTGGATAACGATCAAAAAATCTCGTTAATACGTTGTTCCATACTTCTCCGAAGCCATCGCTTCCTGTACAGATTTTTACAGTAGATTCTTTTTTTTCTGTCGGAAACATCAAGATTTCCAAATCACCTGAACCGACCACTCCTACATGGATTTTCTTATTGATCGGCTGTTTCGTTGGATATTTATAAGCTAATTGTTCCATGGATCTCTCCCCTTTTTGTAAAACAGAGCATACACGTTCTGCTTATTCGTCTTTCTTCTTCCATCTGGGTAAATGGCGACAAAAGGTTTTCCTCGCCAATTTTATGACCAAGTTCTGAATTTCATTGGTGGTTCATACAGGCCATCTGACCATTCGATCAAATCATCGATGGTTTGTGCAGCTAATAATGAACGTTTCGCTTCACTACGTTTGATGCCTAGATCTTCTGGTAATTTCACGATGCCGGCTGCACGCAAACGGTCTAGTGATTCTTTAGTACTTGTCATCCCAAGAGGTGTGACACCGCCGATGGCTGCAATTGCTGCTTGTCGTTCTTCTTTTGTTTTTGCTTTGTACAAATAAGCAATTCCTTCTTCTGTCACGATATGTGTGGTATCCTCGCTATAGATCATCACTGGTGCATTGGCTAAGCCTGCTTGTTTTTGAACAGCTAGTGCATCTAATTCTTCGACAAAGACTGGTTTTTTATTTGAACCATATGTTTCAACCATTTGAACAACTAATTTTTGGCCTTTCCCTAATGGATCATCATTGTCGCGAAGTGATTGCCATGCTGGTGTAGAATGACGACGACCGCCAGGATTATGTCCCATGTTAGGCGCACCGCCAAAACCAGATAAACGTCCTTTTGTTACGGTAGAAGAGTTTCCTTCGTAATCTAATTGCAAGGTTGAACCGATAAACATATCGATGGCATATTGTCCTGCAGCTTGTGATAATGTTCGGTTACTGCGCATCGTGCCGTCTTTACCGACAAAAAAGACATCGGGGCGAGCAGCAATATATTTTTCCATACCAACTTCGCCACCAAAACTATGGATGCTTTCAACCCAACCTGATTCGATGGCTGGAATCATCGTTGGATGTGGGTTCAATACCCAGTTCTTCGCGATTTTCCCTTTCAACCTAGTGATTCGCCATAAGTTGGCAGTAACAATTCGATAGCTGCTGTATTGAATCCAATACCGTGATTCAAAGATTGTACGCCGTGTTCTGCGTAGATTCCTTTGATTGCCATCATTGCCATTAAGATTTGCAATTCTGTGATGTTTTGAGGATCTCGTGTGAATAAAGCTTCTAATTGATAAGGTTGATCTGCTTTCACGACAACGTCTACCCAGTCACCAGGGATATCTACACGTGGTAAAGAATCGACAACTTCGTTGACTTGAACGATCACGATACCATCTTTGAAAGCTGCAGCTTCGATGATTGTTGGTGTTTCTTCCGTATTGAAACCTGTGTACAAGTTGCCGTCTTTATCTGCTTTATCTGCAGCTACTAAAACAACATTTGGAATCAAATCGATGAATAAGCGTCCATAAAGTTCCAAATAAGTATGGATATCACCTAATTTCATTGTGCCGTCTTCAATCATTTGGGCGACACGCAAGCTTTGTGCACCAGCATAAGAAAAATCGATCTTGCTTGCGATTCCTTTTTCAAAAATATTCAAATGTTCTGGTCGTGAGATACTAGACATAATCAAATGCAGATCATTCACTTTTTCTGCATCTACTTTTTCAAGACTTTCTGAAAGAAAACTTGCTTGTTTTTGATTGTCGCCTTCTAATACAACTTTATTCGCCGGGAGCAATCAGTTTTTCCATTACTTCTACGATTTTTTCAGTTTCTACATACTTGCCATTGAGCAAGTTGCTGATTTTTTCCAATCGCTGCGCTTTTTTTTCGCGTTTAGAAGCCCAGTTGCGGTTTGGTTTTTCCATAATTAGTCATCTCCATTTTTGATATAGAAACGTGGCGTCATCAATACCATGTTGGTCTAGATTGATCGTACGGATCCCTTTATCTACACCAAATTTTGTATGAATCAGCTTTGTCAAAGTATTGCCGGGGGAAATTCAATCGTCAGATCCATTCCTAATTCTTTGCCAAGTCCATCATTTGGTTCCATTGCACAGGGAAAGCTAGGTTTTCCAACAAATCTTTACGAATCTCTTCTGCGTCCTGAGTGGCTCTTCCATCCGTATTTTTTATATACAAACATCTAGCATCAGATAGATGGACAGACTGCATATACGGCTTGAATTTCTTGACCGTATCATTCATCAAGAGACAGTGAGATGGCACAGGAACTTTCAGCAGCTTCGCTGTTTGCGCTTGGTGCCGTTTGGCTTCTGCCAACGTAACGGATAAACCTTCGATACTCCCAGATAACGTATGTTGCATCGGACAATTTTCATTTGACAGATAGACTGGGTGGTCAGGATCAAATGTTTTTGCTACAATTTCCTCTGCTTCGCTTCTCGTCACACCTACTACTACGCCCATTGCATAACCGCTTGGATAAGCTTCTTTCATTAAGACTGCGCGGTGATAGACTAGTTCCGCTGCATTCTCAAATGTCAAAGATCGACAAGCAACAGCTGCACAAAAAGCACCGATCGAATGTCCTGCTGCAATATCAGGCTGAATACCGTTTTTTCCATTTCATCTAAATAAAATACTGCTTTTGTCAGTAATGCTAGCTGGATAAAAACCGTATCTTGATAGTTTTCTTCTTTATCAACTAACCGATACCCCGTCACATTTTCTAAACGTTCCATGTACATTTCAGGGATATCCGCTAACATCCCTAACTTCTGACTGCCTTGCCCAGGAAATAAGAAACCTGTACTCATGAGCCTCGCCTCCTTAGCACTTACTTTTTCCACTGCTATCTTAGTCAATTTCTGCTATAATAAAAATGCCAAAAAAAGAAAAAACCATAACAAAAAGGTATGGATGGGATGGATAATTATGAATTGCTTCATCTACAGTATTTTAAAAAAGTGTTCGAAACAAAAAATGTCACCCAAGCAGCCAAAGAATTATTTATTTCTCAACCTGCCTTGAGCCGTGCGATCAAACATTTGGAAAACGAATTAGGAGTCCCTTTGTTTTACCATAGCGGCAGAAATATTGAGACAACTGTTTATGCAGAAGAATTCTATCCATATGCAGTCAAGACATTAGACACATTAGAAGAAGGAATCAAATTATTGTCTTCGGTCAATGAGAAGATCGTTACTTCCGTCATTTTGTATTTAGAGGTAGCCTCTGTTTCTATTCCGAACTTGGTCCGAATATTTATGGAAAAGCATCCTGATATCCCATTAACGATCATGCAACATCATTTACCAGATGATATTACCGATCCTGTACTATACATCACTTCGGAGATGAAGCCTGGCATGACCAATATTCCTATCATGAAAGAACCTGTTTATGTAGCCATTCCTAAGAAACATCCTCTTGCGAAAAAAGAACATCTGCAATTAGAAGATATCCAACGCACCCCATCTTGATGCTGTCAAAGAGCAATGCTTCCGTCATACACTGGATGCAGCACTTGAAGCGAAAAGTATCGAATTGACGATCAGTTCGACGACAGATGATCCTGCGACATTACGTTCTATTGTCAAGCAAGGCTTAGCCGTTAGCTTTTTCCCAAAAGTTTCTTGGTCTTACGATAAAAATGATCCTTTCGTCTTGCGGGAAATCAAAGATTTGCCCTTGACACGAACAATTTATTTATCTTCTAGCTTCACAGAAGATCATCCTTTGATCAAAATGATTGCAAAAACGATGCGGGAATTTTATTTAGGAAAATAAAAAGAAAAGAGCTGGGACAAAATTCTTGTCGCAGCTCCTTTTTCGAATAAACGGTGTTCCAGAAGTAACTTCTTCAGAAATAAGCCCAAATTTCCCAAAAATTTGAGAAGCAATTTTCGTAAATTCCTTCTTATTCTTGAAGATAAACACTTCTGTCACAACCTCTTCTCTATTTTTCCTAGAATTCATTGCGTTGATTTGAAACTTCCATCAATCAAACCTGCTAGTTCATCTAGTTTTTCTATTTTACGTAGATCAACAGAGATCCAATGTTCTTTATTCATGTGATAGGCTGGAAAATATCCCTCTTTTCCTCGCAAAATTCCGCCAAGTTCAGGATCGAACCTTCAAATCAAGGATATCGATGATCCTATGGTCACTTGCATCATCATAGATTTTTTCTTCTGGAACAGACATCAGGACCCCAAACCATTTTTTGCTTTTTTGATGTCTGAATACGCAATAATCAGGAAATTTTTTAAAAATATATTCTGGAGACAAATTGTATGTTTCATCGATGTGATCGATTAGTTCTTTTTTCGTTAGCATCTGCTTCCATCTCTTTCTTATTGATTCACTTTATTCAAAGATACCACGTAAGAATAGAAAAATGAATACTGGTTGAAAGATCAGTTGAAACTTGACCACCGTTTATTTTCTCCGTATTCTTAGAATAGAAGGGAGTCTGATTTATGTATTCACTAATGAAAAAAATCATTACCGAAAAAGATATTCGACGTCATGTTTCTTTAGTCGAACAATTGCTGAATCATACAAAGATAACCGTAAATGAATTAGCTGAAATCATAGGGACAACCGAACGAACGATTTTTTCTGACCTTCAATCTATTCGCTCTCAGCTGCCCGAAGGCTGGGACATCTTCAGCGATCAAGCAGGAATCAGTTGCAAAACCATCAAAATTTATTAACAAATGACCTTTGGGAGATTTTTTCAAACAATCAGTCAGTGTTCGAACTGCTGAAAATCTGACTTTTACAAAAAAGTTGCTGTCCCTGATTTTCTAGCGGATCACGGGCTTTCTTATGGGACATTGAAAAGACATGTGACTAAAATCAATCAGCGTTTAGCAAGTTACGACTTGCAGATCGATTTGACGAAATATACAGCTTGTATTCTTGGAAAAGAGCGTGCGATTCGTACTTTCTATCATCGATTGCTGATTCCTTTCACTCATAACAACTATTTTTTCGAGGATTATTCGATCCATGAATCCCATTATTTTCAATTTTTGAGAAACCTCAGTCAAACTGAACTAGCTGTTGAAACAGAAGAGATTTTCGGAACATGTTGGTTCTTTATCAATACGATCCGTATAAAAGCGAATTGCCGATTAGATTCTTCTATCCATATCAACAGCACACTCTCCTCCCTGTATGACTCTGCATTGAAAAAATTGTATTTAACGGAAGGTATTTATCTTAAAGACACTGAGCTTTCTTTTGCTTCTTTCTGCTTTCTGGAAAGTTGGAATTACAACAATAACTATGGACAAGAAATCGCTCGCTGCCTGCATCATTCTCCATTTTTAGAGGTCCTCGAAACATTTGTAGAGGAACTAGCTTCAGAGCTGTCTCTTGATCAACTAAAAAAACACACATCTGACTGATAACTTGGCTCTCCTCGTATTAAAATATCATGAATCGCCGATACTGATCGAACCTTTGGAACGCCAATACCATCGTTTTTTAGAGACGTATGATCAGCAATATGCACACTTGTATCAGCAGAAAGAGAATTTACTGAACGATCTAAATAAAGAAATGGAAATCAATGAACCAAATTACTTTCTTCAACTCTTGTCTTTACTGATCCAACAAACGATTTTTTCTATCAAACCGAATTTGTTCAATGTCTATTTTATTTTCCAAGGAGAACCTTCATGGAAGGCGTTCTTGCAGCAGGAATTAAAAGATTACTTGGGAAAACGTGTCTGCTTCTTACCTATCGAACTAACCGATCTTTCCACTAATTTCTTTTGAAAAACAGATATCTTGATTTCCAATTTCCCTCTGGATTCTCTAGATATCCCTATTGTATACATTTCTTCTATTCCAACGAAAAATGAGCTCAATCGTTTGACTGAACTCACTTTCAAAACTTTTTTATAGTAACGGCTAGCGACTGAATTCTCTAGCTTGTTTTTCTTTTTTGCGAAACAGTTTATTCATGATCCCTTTTTCTATTTCTACAACTAAGAATAGAAGAAACACATTTGCCCCAATCAATAACTGTTGTGTCATCGTTAAACTTACTGTACCGATCAGCTGCTGGCCGCTTGGCAGAAAAATAACCATCCCCTGCAATAAAGCAAGGATACCCAATGAAAGAAAAAGCGCTTTGTTTTGCAAAAGACCTTGGTTCAACGACGGCTTGGACAACTCTCTGCAATTGATCATGTAACAGCTTGAGCTAAGACGATATTTTGCAGAAGAATGGTTTGCTGTAAGCTTTGCCCTTCAAATTGCATAGCCAATAAATAGGAAGGAACCATGATCAGTAGTGCGACATAGATGATCCGAAACAAGTGATAACCTGATAGGATTCCTTGCTTTGGATCTCTTGGTGGACGCTTCATGATTTCTGGATCTGGCGACTCGAACCCTAATGCATAAGATAAAGTGATTGTCGTTACCATATTGACCCATAAAATCTGTACTGGGGACAAAGGTAGCGGCCGATTCAGTATCAGCGCCCAAATCAAGATCAATCCTTGAGCTAACGCAGTTGGTAAGAAGAAATTGATGGTCTTTTGCAAGTTATCCAAAATACGCCGACCTTCTTTTACGGCTTTTGCGATCGTATGGAAATTATCATCTCCTAAAACCATATCAGCTGCCTGTTTGCTTACTTCACTACCTTTGATTCCCATAGCGATTCCTATATCGGCTCTTTTCAAAGCAGGTGCATCATTTACGCCGTCTCCGGTCATTCCGACGATTTCTCCATTTTTCTGCAAAGCTTTCACGATTCGCAGTTTGTGTTCTGGTGTCGTTCGAGCAAAGACATCGACTTTTGGTACTTGTCGAGTCAACTCTTCTTCAGACATAAGATCCAAATCGATCCCTTCTAAAACTTTAGCAGTATGTTTCAAGCCAATTTGTTCCGCGATCGCTTTTGCTGTATCTTTGTGATCCCCCGTAATCATTTTCACTGAGATTCCTGCTTGTTGGCATTCCTTTACAGCTTTGACTGCACTTTCTTTTGGCGGATCGATCAACCCAGCAATCCCTGCAAAAGTTAATTGGGTTAAAGTCTCATGCGTGAGTTCCTGTTTCGAATCTACTTTTTTGTAAGCAAATCCTAAAACACGCTGACCTTTTTTCGCAAACGCTGTGGCTGTTTGACCCCATGCTTCTTGTTCTGAAGAAGAAAGAGTTGATTTAGCCAATAATACTTCTGGCGCACCTTTGACGTAAATCACCGCTCCTTTTCCCTCCGTATGCATCGTTGCCATATATTTGTATTCAGAGCTGAACGGAATCTTTGCTTCTATTTTTTTCAAAGGCAGATTGGCTGTTTCAGTGTGTCGAATCAGTGCAAGTTCTGTCGGATTGCCACTTAAATTTTCTGTTTTCTGTTCTTCTTTCGTCTTTAATCCTGACAATTTTTCATAATAGACAGTACGCGAGTTTCTTCCTTTGCTGCTACATCCACAACTGTCATTTCATTTTTTGTCAATGTCCCTGTCTTATCTGAACAGATCACTGTCATAGAACCTAATGTTTCTACAGAAGCAGTCCTTTGATGATTGCCTTTTCTTTTGCCATTTCATGTACTCCGACAGATAGGATCATGGTCAAAACAGCTGGCAATCCTTCGGGTACCATTGACACTACCAAAGCGATCATAGCTGAAAGAAGGATAGACCAATCCATGCCATAGCGGAATGTTGTAAAAACAACTAAGAACAAGATCAAACAAAGAATGCCTTGAAAAATTTGTTTGTTCAATCGGTTGATCTTTTTGATCAGAGGCGTCGTTTGTTGTTCGACCGATTGCAGTGCTTGATTGATTTTACCGATTTCTGTCGTGTTTCCTGTTTCTACAACGACACCGACTGCAGAACCAGATTGTACAAGCGTTCCTGAAAAAGCCATATTTTTCTGGTCACCGATTGATTCTTCTGCTGCCAAAACGGAATGATTTTTTTCAGATGCTTCTGATTCTCCCGTCAAAATCGATTCTTCTACTAGTAGATCATGTACTTCGATCAACCGAACATCTGCTGGAACGACGTCTCCAGCACGTAAGACAATGACATCTCCTTTTACTAGTTCTTTCGCAGGGATTTTTACTTGCATCCCGTTCGATAGTACTATCGCTTCTTGTCCCATCAGCTGCTTCAAACCATTCAACTGATTCTTCTGCTTTTCTTTCTTGCCAATAACTAACGAGTCCGTTGACGATCACTACGAATAAAATAATACTTCCTTCGAATTGATATTCGCTCGAAGCAAATTT
>ENA-OQJX01000639-OQJX01000639.1-human-gut-metagenome-genome-assembly--contig:-NODE-639-length-15656-cov-3.599459_pt1 | contig 15656 bp, 9 predicted proteins | sample MGYA00242615_ERZ504782 | MGnify/ENA primary metagenome ERZ504782 (study PRJEB26092, sample SAMD00036354) | human gut metagenome | host: Homo sapiens | study: EMG produced TPA metagenomics assembly of... | reverse complement strand
AATACTTAAAACAACACAATATACAACGGGTGGAAGTCTTATCAAAAGAAGCCTACAAGATTAAAACATAAGACTAAATCCTTTATTGTGAGAAGCTTTATATTTTTGAATTTCCAAAGACAGTGATTTTTTCAATTGCACCGCCATGAAATCCAAAAAAGGCTGGCTGGTTTCATCATCTTGTGCTTGTTGTAAAGAAAGGATATAATCTGCCTATCCTCCTTAAAAATCTTAGCGGGAAAAAGATGATAGCAGAATTGAATGTAGTTCATCAATAAACGAGCTGCTCTCCCGTTGCCGTCCACCCAAGGATGAATAGTCACTAAATTGAGGTGAGCATTAAAACTTAGTTCGTATTGTTCACGAAATGTTTCCACACTCTTTTGCCGCTCCTGCAACAGGAAGCAAAGTTCCTCTACTTTAGCAGATACTTTTTGATAACCCATATAAGAACGCCCACCTACACCAGCCGTAACACCACACAAACGAAACTCTCCTCTGGAAGAATCAAAAGAGCCGCCTATTGTATTATGTATCCCCCCTGTTGTCCGCATCAAAGTAGCATTTAACTTCTGCAAGAAAGCAGGAGTTATAGCAGTATTACATTGCGCTTCCTCTTTGGCAAGCTCGTATGCTTTCTTCAGGTCCTCATTCATCAGATGATATACCAACGGCTTTCCTTTAGCTGTTACACCTTCATCAAAAAGAAGCTGTGCATCCATTTCGGTTAGTGTAGAACCTTCAATGGCTGTAGAATGGGTAATAAGAGAATAGAGATAGTACTTCTCATAGTCTACCGACTGACTGATACCGAGTTGCTGAAACTCCATATACAGTTCCTCTATTTCCTGCCAAATACCCTTTTCCATCATAGGTTACCTTGATTGTTATTTTTCCCAAAATTACTTATGATACAACACTTTACCAAGCGAAACGACTATTTTCTTACTATTTTTTGCAAACACAGAGAAAATGTAGGTAATAAAAAAACGCTAAGTCGATTTGTTACAACCACTTAACATCTTGCGAATACCCAAACTCGCCGCCATCTCCTTAAAAGAATCTCTAACCAAACATCAACCTATTTCAATTCAAACGGCACAGTACCTTTCACATCTCTGGATGCACTACCGATGACTGCCTCAAACTCGTACACCATTGAGCAAGATTAATAAAGCTATTTCGCAATTAGTTTCAACCCTATTTGAAACTAAAAGTTTCAAGCCTTGAAACAAAGTGTTTCAAGCAGGGAAACAAAGTGTTTCACACCGAGAAACGGATTGTTTCAAGCCTTGAAACAATTCTTGAAACTAATCGCTACTGGTGAAGAGATGGTGAAGTTGTTGCCCTTCACCCATAAACTCCTTATTCATCGAGGAAACAGAGAAAAGGTGAAAGGGGAGTTGAAAAGGTGGGAAATAAATATCCAGTGGGAAAAATTATTCGATTCTGTACGGAACAGGCAAATCGTCCACAGTTTGTGGACAAATTCGATTTTATCCTTTTCTCATCGAACTTAAAGCTACTTTTTCCTATATGGGAAGATAATACAAATTAAGGGTGAATGGTAGTAAGTTCTATCCTGACTATAAACAAAGAAGGCGGCTCCTGTACCCGGAACCGCCTTCATCTCCTAAAAAAAGATCTCTAACCAAACATCTACCTATTTCAACTCAAATGGTACAATACCTTTAATATCTCTGGATGAACTACCGATGATTGCCTCAAACTTGCCCGGTTCGGCCACCCATTCGTGTTTGGCATCATCAAAGAAGCTCAATGCTTTCTTATCAATCGTCAGCGTTACCGCTTTCTCTTCTCCCGGAGCCAATTTCACTTTTTGGAAACCTTTCAACTCTTTTACCGGACGAGGGAGCGAGGATTTCTTATCACTGATATAAAGCTGAACAACCTCCTGACCTTCACGAGTGCCTGTATTCTTCACATTGACTGTGAAAGAAATGGTATCATCTGCAGTCATTGTTTTCTTGTCGGCCGAGGGTTTTCCATAGGAGAAAGTAGTGTAGCTCAATCCGTGTCCGAACGGGAACAGCGGTTTGATTTTCTCTTTATCCGCCCAGCGATAACCTACGAAAATATCTTCCCGATAGATTTCATTAATGGTGTCCCCTCTATGTTTAGACTGTGCCAGTTCTTCTTTATTACCCGGATATTCTCCCAGTTTATGAGCACCTACATCTTCCAGTTTTGCAGGGAAAGTGAAAGGAAGTTTTCCTGAAGGATTAGCGTCTCCCACCAATACGGAAGCAAGAGCTGTTCCGGCTTCCGAACCCAGGAACCAACCTTGAACAATAGCAGGCACTTCATTCACCCAAGGCATAGCCACTGCATTGCCGGAGATATTGACAACAATCAGGTTTTTATTCACCTTTGCCAGTTCGCTTATCACTCTATCCTGCGCGTAAGGCAAACCTAAAGAAGCACGGTCCGAATCTTCACAATCCTGATGATTGCTCTTGTTCAAGCCACCGAAGAAGATAACATAGTCGGCATCTTTAGCCACTTGCAAAGCCTCTGCGAGCAGTTCATCTTCCGAACGGTTGTCCTTCAAATCCTGACCGGTTTTCACACCGTTATACTCTCCTGTCGGATCGCCTACATATCCACGGGCATATACCACTTCCGCTTTTGAGCCCACACGGCTTTTCAGTCCATCCAACGGAGAAATCTCATATTTCACTTTCAAAGAAGAACTACCACCGCCCACAGTCATCATCTTTATCGCATTTTCACCGATCACTGCTATTTTCTTCGCTTTATTCAAATCGATAGGCAATACGTTACCGTTGTTCTGCAACAATACAATGCCTTCTTCTCCAATCTGACGTCCGGCTTGTCCGTGTTCGGGAGAGCCTAAAGAGCCGAACGGTTTGTGCGGATCCATTGAAGTGCGGAATATCAGACGAAGGACATTGCTAACCTTTTCGTCCAGTTCCTTTGTTCCTACTTTACCCTCTTTTATCAGTTTCAGGTAAGGGAAAGCAAGGTAATAATTATCATACGCATTTCTCGTTCCGGCAGACAGTCCGTTCGTCCAGGAACCAAATTCCAAGTCCATACCATTGTGAATAGCCTGTTCGGTGTTGTGCACACCTCCCCAGTCGGACACTACAACGCCATCAAAACCCCATTCATCACGAAGAATATCTTTAAGCAGACGTTTGTTGTGACAAGCGTGCTGTCCCTGATAAAGATTATAAGAGCCCATAATCGACCATGTTCCACCTTCCTGAACAGCCGCTTTAAAAGTAGGCAGGTATATTTCATAAAGAGCACGATCACTCAATTGCACATTGGTGGTATGACGGTTGAACTCCTGATTGTTCAATGCATAATGCTTCACACAGGCAGCTACCCCGTTCTCTTGTACACCTTTGATGTAAGGAACCACCATAGTGGCGGATAGATACGGGTCTTCTCCCATATACTCGAAGTTACGTCCGTTCAAGGGAGTACGGTAGATATTCACACCGGGACCCAACAAGATGTCTTTCTTGCGATAACGCGCCTCTTCACCGATACTTTTCCCATAAAGATGCGACATTTCGGGATTCCATGTAGCAGCAAGACACGTCAGCGCCGGATAGGCAATACAAGAGTCGTTTGTCCATCCTGCCTGATCCCATTCATCCCACAACACTTCCGGACGGATACCGTGAGGACCGTCGGTAGCCCATACTTCGGGGATTCCGAGGCGGGGAACGCCTGCCGAACTAAATTTAGACTGTGCATGAATCATCTTCACCTTTTCTTCAAGGGTCAGCCGGTTCAATGCATCTTTCACTCGCTCTTCGATAGGCTTACCAGTATCCAGATACACGGGCTTCTGCGCAAAGGCAGACAACGCAGTCATCACAGACAAGCCAAGTAACATTGCTTTGAGTTTCATGTTTATTGATGATATAAGAAATGAGTTAATACTTTATTTATATAGACTCCCAAACAGGGATATTTCCTAGTTGCGGACGGGTTTATTAATGTTTTTTACATTATTCCGACCAAAGATGAATCCTGAAAGGGTACAATTCATCATACCCTTTCAGGATAAGTTCAATAAAAATCCGACATCAATCTTCAGATCAATTTATTTTCTCAACCTTCAAATCAGCATTTGCATTACCATTCGTTACATCAATGGTAAATCGATAGACAGCTCCTTCTTCAAATGCTTTATTATCCTGCATTTCCAGGTTTCCGGAATCTGTAAGTTTAAGCTGTTCCACTAAAATAGAGTTTGCATAATTGCCGAATTCTCCTCCCCAATCATTTTGATGGAAGAACTTAAAACTAATCACTTCCGAGTCACCACTAGTCTTCAACGTTTCCCCGGCTTTCAAGGTTAGCTGATACTTTTTAGGAGCAACTTGCGCCAGACAGAGCGCTTTACCTGGCTCCCAACCTACTTCGGAAGACGTAACAGAAGGCTTACCGATTCCTTTCCCGATAGCCCAGATTGCACCCGTTCCGTCATCTTGCAATTTGGCCGGTTTACCATCTTTCAAAGCCATTACAGAAAAATACTTCAAAACAGCATTAGCTGTCACCCGATAATCTCCGTTAATCGGCAGGAACTTCAATGCACCATCACTTTGTTTCTCAAAGAAATCAGGATCGATCCACCATTCATTCAAATTATCAATGCCCGTGACAGTTATCATTTGTCCTTGTGTAAACACCTGTTCCGACTTATATATATCAGTATCTGTCACCTCCATCTTATCATTACCAAAGAAAATATCCGGTGCAGGTAAATCTACCTTCCCTATTTTCTCCACTGTCAACACAGCCTTGGTATTGCCTTTCGTCACATCAACTGTAAACCTGTAAATACCTCCTCTTTCGAACTTCTGACCTTCTTCCAGTCCCAAGTTTCCGTCCGATGAAATTTTAACCAATTCACTCGTTGTAGAAATAGCATCACCCTTAAACTCGCCGTTGTCCCATTTATTGATATGGAAGAACTTAAAGTTAATATCATCCACTTTCATGGTAACGCCAGCTATAAATGTCAGTTGATACTTCTTCGCAGTAAGCTGTGGCATACACAGACCATTTTCCGGAGTCCACCCTACTTCAGAAAGTGCCACCGACGGTTTACCGATTCCTGTTCCAATAGCCCAGATAGCACCTGTTCCATCATCCTGCAACTTGGCAGCCTCACCATTCTTCAAAGCAATGACAGAGAAATACTTCATTTTACCATTGGCTGTTATTTGGTAACTTCCGTCAATCGGCAGGAATTTCAATGTTCCATCTTCCTGCTTTTCAAAATAATCCTGGTCTATCCACCAATTATCATAATCAGGCACCCCTTCAAACGTTAGAATGTCATTTTTCTTCAAAGTCAACTTGATTGCATAGATATCATTCTCTACCAATTCCATATCTTCACCGTTCACCTTTAATTTGGCAAATGGTTCTGCCTCGTAAGTCAACGTATTAAACTTGATAGCATAATTTCCCGGTTCCGTATTAGAAAATGAGATAGCATTAGTAGAACCGGCTTCAATCGTTCCATTCTCCCAGCCGAAGGTCAATTCGTTCCCATTCTCTCCCACTTTCGGAGTCTTGATATACGCTTTCATCTTTTGCGAGAAGTCTCCTGTCACACTATACTTGTACATGGATTGACGTTCCATCCGGTACTCTTTTCCTTCCTCATCCACTAATGTCAGATAGGGGAAGTCCGGTCGTGCCAGAGCAAGTTCTTTCGTCATTTCTGTGGTAGTAAAATGAATGTTCTGAAGGATATATTTCAAAGTTGCCTTTCCATTAGGAATATTAGCATAATAAGGAACAAAGATTTTACCAGTATAGTCATTTCCGCTTGTCTTTGTACGGATGACCGTTTCAGACACTTGTTCTTCTCCATAAAAAAGCTGTGCTTTCAACGTAGAAAGAGGCACATCCACATCCGAGGCTTTAATCGTGAACGGAAGACTGTCACCAAAAAGAGCATCTGCATTCTCTGCTTTGATTTCCATACTCGGATTACCGGGCAAGAATTCGTCATCATTACAGGAATTCATGGATAACATTCCTGCCAAAGCCAATATAATATAACTGTTTTTTTTCATTGTCTTGATCGTTTTAAAGTTCTTATTCCGACTTTGCCCAACGATAGGAAGTCACAGATTTGCCCGGAACATCATAAGCAAAATGACGCTTACCATCACTTAAGGTTATCTTTTTAGTCTTTTCATTATTATTCATCAGTACAAAAGCGTATGTTCCATCCGGATTCTCGAAAGCAGAATACATGATATTGCTATCAGCATAGCCGGATGCACCGATACGTACCGCTCCCGGTTTCACCACACTTGAGAGATGGGCGATGATATAATAATGTGAGTTGCGGATAATTGTCTTATAGTCGCTATTACTGATATCCACCGCTCCGTAGCAAGTCTGGCAACCGCCTTCACGGTTAGGAGCACGGTCATTATCAAGCATCAGGTTCCACACTATAACTCCCCTACACCAGTTGTTGATCGTACCCAATGCTACTTCTTTCATATCTTCCAGCAATCGTTTCGACAAATCACGTCCGCTATTCCATGTTCCGATAGAAGTCTCCGTGAAAAGAAGTTCCTTTCAGGATAAGCTTTATGTATATTTAAAAGCTCTTCGCGATTCCCGCCATAGTTGTGATAAGCAGCTCCGGCCAGGTATTGGGAAGCAGCTGCGTCTTCATACATCTTACCGGGGTAGTTCTTTTCCGTTGCAATATCACTATAATCATAGTTATGATCGTATGCATAAATTTTCGTAGCCAGTCCGGCTGTTTTGAATTTAGGTCCGAGTGCTGTTTTCACAAAGTCCCTCTGTTCTTCCCAACTCATATAAAGCGAAGCGGAATTACCACGGTTCAACGGTTCGTTCTGGGGAGTTACAGCATAAATATCAATGCCTTCGGCGTTGAAGGCTTGTACCCATTTCACAAAATAAGTGGCATAGTCCTGATAATAGGCTGGATTCAGCTGACCGTTTGTCCATGAATCCAGCGGAGTAAGGTCTGTGAGACTCTTTACTTTCATCCATTTTGGACAAGTCCAAGGGGCGGCAATGACTTTAATAGAAGGATTGATGCTCAAAATCTCTTTCAGAATCGGAAGGATATAGTCTTTCTCTTCACTTTGCAAAGCAAAATGTTCAATACCTTTCGTATCACAGCAGGTATATTCGCTCAATGAAAAGTCGGAGCAGCCGATAGAGATACGGATATAGCTAAATCCGAAGCCTTTGTCGTCAGAGAATGTTTCCGTAAGGAAGGCGTGACGATCTTCCGGTTTCATTTGCAGAAGATTAAAACAAGTGGCGCCTGTGATAGCAGCTCCGAAGCCGTCCATTGTCTGATATTGTTCAGTCGGATTCAATGTGATTGAAGTAGGTGCCAAATTATCTTTCGAACTGAAATTAACGGCATCACGGGTCAAATCCCGAGTCAGGCTGCTAGTGGTCGCATAAATAGTCACATCTCCGGTCGGAACAGGTGTAACCGGTTTCTCCGCATCGTCACTGTTGCTGCATGCAGCTAATATGGTGAAGCATCCTAAAAAGGTCAATGCTATATTTCTCATGTCTATCATAATCTTAAGTTTTCTATGTTTTTAGTTGAATTAATAACCCGGATTCTGGTGAATCTTATCATTCGCGTCGATTACCGACTGCGGAATTGGCAAACGATAAGAGTTCTTATCAAAAGTATAAATCTGCGCTTTGCGACCTGAATCCTTAGCATACACTGCATTCATCACCTCTTCTACCTTGTCCAGACGGACCAGATCAAACCATCTTTGTCCCTCAAAAGCCAGTTCTAACCGACGTTCTTTAAGTAAGGCATTCAGCAGGACGTTTTTGTTTGAACGGACAGAGGTGGGAAGTGCTCCCAATTTGGCACGGTCGCGCACTTCATCTATTATATCGGCGGCTCCTTCCAAATCCGGCGTATCCTGCATAATCAGCGCTTCTGCTTTCAGCAACAGGACATCGGCATAACGATACTTGATAATACTGCTGTTGGCAGAACGGCATTTATACATGAACGGATAATTATCAGACGGATAATAGTTGCTCCAATTACAATCGTAATAGACTATTGATTCTTTGAAACGGACTTCATCTCCTTCCTGTTTGAAAGCACTAATCAGGTCACGTGATGGAGTCACCCATTTCGCCCACGTGAAATTGTTATTCCAGTTCACGAGATCACGCCCGAACATCCATGTACACCAGTTACCTGCTCCAGATGTAAATTGTGCTTCAAGAATCGATTCTTTTGTATTACGCATCTTTGCATCTGTTCCCGCAGCATTCATTCCAAACAAATCACTGAAATCATCTACCAGATCAAAACCGTCTGCTTTCACCTCATCACAATATTGGATAACTTTCGTATAATCACGCAAAGGTTTCTCGGCATATATTTTAGCCAATAAGGTACGAGCTACAGATTTAGAAAACAACGTCTTATTCCCCGGCGTATTGTCCGGAGCATACAATACTGCATCCAACAAATCCTTTTCAATCTGCTGATAAGCTTCAAGTTCCGTATTTTGTTTGGGGAAATATTGTGGATATACCTCATCAATGTTTTCAGAAGTAATATCATCAGCCACCGTTGTAATCACCGGAAAATCGCCCCAAAGACGTACCATGTCAAACATTACCATGGCACGGAATATCTTCGCTTCTGCTTTGTATTGCGCCCGTTCGGCAGTAGTCAACGAATTATCTGTCACCAGGTCAATGTTACAAATGAGTTTATTGGCACGGGCCACATCCTCCAGATAACGGTTCCAGTCACGTTCCAACACAGAATTGGAACCTTCAATAGAGTTATTCTCAAACGGGACAACTTCCGCTCCGGTAGTACCGGCATAAGCATTATCCGAATGGGAATCTGAAATCAAAAGTAAATCCACATACCAATGTTCCTGACGGTCACGCATTTGATTATAAAGCGTTGTCAGATGACTTTCAACTGCAGCTTTATCCTTGAATACGATTTTTGTACCATCACTTGTCACTCCTTCCGTCACATCCGAATAGGTGTCTAATGGCTCATAATTCAGCGAGCAGGAAGAAAGTCCCAATAGCAAGCCGGAGGTTAATCCGTAAAATATAGTTCTTAGTTTCATAATCTATCCTTTCATTAGAATTCAACATTAATACCAAACACGTATGATCTGCAATGCGGGTAAGTACCCAATCGATACCTTGTACCGTACCGCTGTTACCCCATTGGTTTACTTCCGGGTCCATTCCCGAATAGCTGGTCCATGTCAGCAGGTTAGTAGCCGTGAAGTAAGGTTGCAAACGGGTAATTCCCCATTTCTTCAGCAGTTTGCCTTTAACATTGTAGGACAAGGAAACATCCTTCAATCTTAAATAACTGCCATCTTCTACAAAATAGGTAGAATTGAGCAATTTGAAATTAGCCTTAGGCACGTCTGTTATCTGTCCGGGTATTTTCCAACGATTCAGTACACGGGCCGACTGATTCTTACCATCATACATACCTTCCGTTTCAATACGTGAAGCATTATAAATATCGTTTCCATAAGAACCTTGGATAAAGATACTCAAGTTAAAGCCTTTCCATGAAAAGGTATTAGTCATACCATAGGTGAAATCGGGATTCGGATCACCGATATAGGTACGGTCGGAAGATGATATTTTACCGTCATTGTTCAAATCACGATACATCAATTCACCGGTTTCAGGATCTACCCCATCACTTATATAACCGTAGAAACCTCCCAAAGCACGGCCCGGCTCATTACGTACCACATAGTCATTCACCACATCCGCAGTTTTAGCATCGTAATAAACTTTCTGTAATTCCAGTTTTGTCAATTTATTCCGGTTAAAAGAGATATTGAAGTCTGTATCCCATGTAAATGCTCCTCCACGAAGATTTTTCGAACTAATAGAAAGCTCAAAACCCTTATTTACCATTTCACCCTCGTTACGGGCAATAGACGTAGCGGCTGCGGCACCGGCAGGTAATGACACATTCATCAACATGTTTTTGGTCTTCTTATAATAATAATCGGCATTAAACGTCAACCGTCCATTCAATATGGTCAGATCCAGACCTATATTGGTCTGTGTCGTGGTTTCCCATGTTAAATCAGATGTACGCAAGTTGGCCTGGCTAATGGTAGGAACAGCATTTGCATAATCAGTAGAATCACCTTCGCCGCCTTTCTTAAACCATTCGATACGACCGATATTGTAACGCTGCAAATATGCATAGTCACCAATGCCCGACTGGTTACCGGTTTGTCCCCAGCCACCGCGCAATTTTAAATCGTCAATCCATGTAAGGTCCTCCATGAACTTCTCTGAAGAAATACGCCAGGCTGCAGAGAATGAAGGAAATACGCCCCAACGATGATTGGGATGCAATTTAGAAGAGCCATCGGCACGAAGATTAGCCGTTACCAGGTATTTACTGTCGAAGTTATAAGCTACACGTCCGAAGAATGACATAATCCCCCATTGAGATGCACCCGTACCTGTATTATCCCAAGATATTTTATTGGCAGCATTCAATGTTTGAATCTGATCGCTACGATAGTGGGAGCCATTGATCCAGCTATTTGAATAGTCTGAATCCGTCCATGACGAACCGGCCATTATTTCCAAACCATGTTTCTTGAAGTTTTTATTATAAGTCAATACATTATCAAATGTCAGCACAGTGTTCATATTCCGATTGTCCGAAGCCTCACCGTACTGATTGCGGCCCCAAGCAGTAGAAATCGGATCAAGAAAAGTGGTATTAACGGCGTTGCGACGGTCAAGAGTAAGAGTAGACTTAAACTTCAGTTCCGGAAATGGAGTCAGCAATATATTACCCGATGCCAACAAGCGGTTTTCTTTGTCTTTGTTATTCTTCGCGCGGGCCATATTTTCTAATGGATTGGTGATATTACCCACTCCATAGAAGTTATTGTAATACTGATTAGGGTTCAAAGCATCCCACACCGGCGCATAAGTCGGTGTATTGATAACAGCCAGAATAACACCACCCCGATTCGAGCCTGTTCCCATTGCTCCGCCTCCATTGCTTGTATAATCTGAATAAGAGATATTAGCACTTACTGTCAGCCATTTACGAACCTGATTTTCCAGATTTACCCGGAAATTGTAACGCTTGTAATAAGAGATGTCCAACACTCCCTGTTCTTTGAGGTAACCCGCAGAAAGGTAATATTTCATTTTCTCATTACCATTGGATACAGCTACCTGATAATTTTGAGTCTTTCCGGTCGTATACGTTTCATCAAACCAGTCGGTGCGATCGGGTAATCCGTCCGGCAAAGACACTAGTCCGATTTCATCCTGCAATTCTTTATATTGTGCTGCATTCAGGGATTCTACTTTATCAGCTACTTTGTTCAAACCGAACTGGGCTGTCAAAGAAACTTTGGCATTACCGGCTGCACCGGCCTTCGTAGTAATTAGAATGACTCCGTTAGCGGCACGCGAACCGTAGATAGATGCTGATGAAGCATCTTTCAATATCTGCATACTCTCAATATCATTCGGAGAAAGGAACTTGATATTGTCTACAGGCACTCCATCTACTACATACAACGGATCATTACTACCATTCATTGAAGTAGTACCACGAACACGGATAGACATTTCACCGCCCGGCGTACCGTTAGGCTGAATCACCGAGACACCGGCTGCCTTACCTTGAATGGCCTGTCCGGCCGAAACAATGGGCCGCATATCCAAATCCTTGGTAGATACGGAAGAGATAGCGGTGGTCACATCTTTCCGTTTCACCGAACCATAACCGATGACCACCACTTCATCAAGCACTTCATTATCTTCCTGAAGTGTGATCTTCATCTGTTGGGCTGCCTTTACCTCCTGCGACTTATAACCCACATAAGAGAATATCAAAATGGCGTTTTGCTTAACGTTTAATGTGAAGTTACCATCTAAATCGGTTATTGCTCCGTTAGACGTACCTTTCTCTTGTACACTAACACCGATTAGCGGTTCTTTTTGAGCATCCAGGACCTGACCGGATGCAGTAATTTGCTGTGCGGATGCACTCAAAGATAAAAACATTGCCAAGATAGCAAAGAAAATCTTGCGACTCCCCGAAAGGATTTTTCGCCTGTTTTTTTCATGCGTACTAAGTTTTAAAGTTAATAATAAGACGCTCGTCAGCAATGGGCTACTCTCATTACTTTCGAAGCACAGGTCAAAAGTATAAAGAAATTAAAGTGAGCTAACAAGGAGGGGGCAATAAGTGGATTAAGCAAAACGGTAATCCACTTATTTTCATCTATTTACATTCAGAACGTATACCTAAAAAAGTGGTTGATTTACAGTCCGAATTAGCGAATTTTTCGCACTAAATCGTCAAAATCTTCTCTCGATCCACGGGCTTTATTCCTTACTTTCGCCCGATAATTATAAATTGTATTCACCGAATAACGAAGAAACTCCGCAATTTGTGAACTATCTTCAATACCCAGACGTATCAAAGCAAAGATGCGCAGTTCAGTATTCAATAACTCGCCTTTCTTCGGCAAAATCTGTTCATTTTCCTGTAATAAGTCATTGAATTTTCCCACAAAGTTAGGGAAGAGATGCAAAAAGGCTGTATCAAAGTTAGCATACAATTCTTCCAGCTCTTCGTCAAGAGCATCTTGGGAACGCGTTATCTTTAATAACTCCGCAATTTGTCCGGCAGACACTTTCTTATTCACCATCCGCCGGTAAGCGTCTAAACGGTTGATATAAGTAGAACACAGCTTGATGAAACGGGCAATATACTCTTCCTTGATCTGATTGGACTCCGAGAGTTCGATATTGGTAGAAGACAGGCAACTATTCATTTGCCTCAACTCCTCATTCAATCCGTTTAACTGCTTATTAGCTACCTGAAGATGATTTCTTGCATCTGCCAGCTTTTTCATCTGACGGTAGATATATCCCAAAGCTACAATCAACAACACCAACAGTGCAGTGATAAGCAGCAGGTTCTGTTGAAGACGGTCGTTCTGCTTTTCAATCATTGCCTGATAGGTTTTATCAATCAATGAAAGCACGTCAGCACTCTGCCAACTACGCAGACGGGCATTGTAGAACTTGGTCGCATTCCACGAAAAGCGCATATATTGGTACGCACGTTCCATATCACCATCTTCGTAAAGTAGCTGGGCAAGCATCCACAACGAAGCATGGTCCTTAATGGCAGAACGAATATCCGATATAGCAGAAAGACAAAGATTCCGTTTCTCTCCCAGACTATCATTACTGTACTTGTAAATCAAAGAACGATGATAAGTAGCCATCGCATATTGGGGAGTATATGGTTCTATTTTCGTCAACCGGAGATCATTCACTTTCAGGGCATCCTCATACTGGCGTTGATCGCGAAATGATGCTTCACGCATCAGCAGGTATTCTTCCGATTCCGGAGGCAATATAGCATATAATGAATCTCTATATGCCTGCGAGATACTCCAATAACGTCCCGAAAGTTTTATCCTGTGTATAAACGCCCAACTCGCCATACACATGGTCAAAGCAGGTGTAATAATCGGCTATTAAACGAGGAATGATTTTCCGACGGTCTACCGATTCCAGCACATCAAGAGACTCTTTATACATTCCAGTTGATGATAATAATAGCGAAAGCTGCAACTGACTTTCTATCTTCCGGTCCGTATCACGCAAGCGCTCTGCAATCCGGATATTTTCATTCAAATAGTGAATTGCAGAGTCGCAGATAAAGGCTTTATATTCTTTGTATATCTGACTGTTCAGATTGTACTGTTCCGCGGAATTAGGTTCTATTCCGTGTGTCAGTTCTTTAAGGTGCTTGATACGTGATTCACGTTGAACCACATAAATTTCATGTTCTTGAATCGTCAAATCAAGCACATTCAACAGTGAGTCCAAGGTCTTATCGGCCCGGGTATATAGTGGAAAAGAGAGAAGTAAAAGAAATATCAGGTACTTTTTTTTCATCGGAGTATTAAACTTTAATAGAAGATTACAAGACTAATAAAGACAAATGTAGAGAAAATCTTCGTATTTTAAAGAATAAAACGGCTAGAAATTAAAAGTACATCTATTCTACTATTCCACTAATTACTGCCAATAACAGCTGGTCACACTTTGCTTATCCCTATAAAACAACTTTGCTTTTACAACAGCAGCCTGACAGGCTACGGGAGTCTCCCATAGCTCCGACTCAACCGTCGGTTCAGTCCCATCCGTCGTATAGCGTATCTGTGCTCCTTCGATAGAAGTATTTGCATACAGAAGTCCGTCCCGAATGGTGAGTCCGGGATGAGGCAAACGGAAGTTTACCCCTATCCGGCTCCAATAAGGCATTTCCTTTACACTGATTTTTTCATAGAACAGTGCCAGATCCCGGTCAAAGGTTTGCTGCTCGGCTGCACCAGAAAGGGTTTCCCAATCCGGATGCGCATTCCAGCCACGCTCTACCAGTCCCATCACTTTAGGGAACGTATAATATTCTACCCATTGAAATCCTCGAATTGTTTCGGCAAACAGTTGTGCCTGTACCCCTTTTATTTGTTTCCTGCCGGAGGCAGTCAATGTCGTTTTTCCTTTTCCCGCGGAACTGATTCTCAACCGGATTGCCCGCCATATCCGTACGTGAAGAACGATAGACATCGAACGGAAGCATGGAGAATGCTTTGGATTCATCTACATAGCCACCCCAAAAGTGTCCCGGTTCATCGGATGAGCATCATAAGCCAAATCCAGATAGAAGTTATTCACATTGCAGAGGATGACCGGATAACCGTTATTGGCTATCTGATAAGGTATTTCATCCTCTTTCCATTCCGGAACAGTTTTCCACGAATTGATACCGGCTGCCCGTTGGGATAAATAAGTATGAGTGTCTTTTTGATGCCCCAAAGCCACTTCCTGCCAGCCATTAAAAGACAAATGATGCTGTTGCAGGCAATCAGCTACCCGGGTGATGAAATATTCGGCCAGGTCATGCGCCTTTTCCATGCCTTGCTCTTCCATTAACGCCCTACATAAAGGGGAACCCATCCATGCGCCCTTAGCCACTTCATCACCTCCCAAATGGATGGTAGTCAGCGGTGCACCGGCTTCCTTATACATAGCCACTATTTCCTGAATCACCTTTTCCATAAAACGATAAGTGGAGGGCAAGGCTACATTCATAACATTATCCGTATAGGCTTGTGCCGAAATATATCGGGAAGTATCCTGCAAGTCACTCAAAAGATATTCTTTCGCTTTCTCCGGATCGGTATCGATGTATTTCTTATAACGTACATTCATTGCCACAATCGCCGCACGTGCATGGCCGGGGGATTCTATTTCCGGGATGACCTGCACATGTCTTTCCGCCGCATATCGTAATAAATCAATGAATTCCTCCCGGGTATAATAACCATTTCCCGATGTTGCGGCATACGGATCATATCCGCCATCATAAGCCGGATACAACCAGTCCTTTTCATCGGTTGTATGTCCCCGCCGCGAACCGATTGCAGTCAGCTCCTCCAATCCCGGAATTCCAGCCGCCAGCTTCATCATCCGAGAAATGGAACTGGAGCACATTCAGTTTGTAAGAAGAGAGTATA
>ENA-OQJX01000637-OQJX01000637.1-human-gut-metagenome-genome-assembly--contig:-NODE-637-length-15720-cov-6.810299_pt1 | contig 15720 bp, 18 predicted proteins | sample MGYA00242615_ERZ504782 | MGnify/ENA primary metagenome ERZ504782 (study PRJEB26092, sample SAMD00036354) | human gut metagenome | host: Homo sapiens | study: EMG produced TPA metagenomics assembly of... | reverse complement strand
TATAGTTCAGGAATAGTCATAGTCTTTTTTCCTTTATAATTTCTATGAGAGTTATTTCACGCAAATGTAGTGATTTAATGTATTTACCTTTATCTTTGTCGGAAAGAAAAAAAGGAATGTTACATAAAACGCTCAATATTAAAGGAACACTTACCTTGCTCGATACTCCGCTGGTGATGGGGATTCTGAATGTCACTCCCGTACTCTTTTTATGCCGACAGCCGGAAACAGACGGAGGCTGCTATTGAAGAACGCATACAGGTAATCTTATCCGAGGGAGGACAGATTATCGACCTCGGAGGCTATTCTTCCCGCCCAGATGCAGCAGAGGTCCCACCGGAAGAAGAGATGGAACGTCTGGCTTTTGCTTGAAAATACTGAATACGCATTATCCGGATGTGGCCTTGTCTGTCGATACATTCCGGGCGGATGTGGCTCGTCGTTGTGTCGAAGAATACGGCGTCGCGATAATCAATGATATTTCGGGAGGAGAGTTGGACGCTGAGATGTTTGAAACGGTTGCCCGTTTGCATGTACCTTATATAATGATGCATATGCGCGGAACTCCCCAGACGATGCAGCAACATACTGATTATGCGGACCTGATGGAGGAGATTATGCTCTATTTCGCGAGGAAAATCCGGCAGCTCCGTTTATTAGGAGTGAACGATATTATACTGGACCCCGGTTTCGGTTTCAGCAAGACAGTGGATCAGAATTATACATTGATGAGTCATTTGTGCGAGTTCAAAGAATTTGGTTTACCTCTGCTCGTCGGTGTTTCCCGTAAGAGCATGATCTATAAATACCTGGGCGGAACACCTGCTGACAGCTTGAACGGGACGACTGTCCTGAACACGATCGCTTTGTTGAATGGGGCGGATATTCTTCGTGTCCACGACGTAAAAGCCGCAGTAGAAGCAGTCAAAATCGTCTCAAAAACTTTCAACTTTCAACTTTCAACTTTCAACTGTTAATATTATGTGGATGAACTTTGGAATAAAAGACCTGATTGATGTCTTACTGGTAGCCTTCTTCTTGTACCAGACATATAAGCTGATGAAGAATTCCGGTACTTTGGCTATCTTTAGTGGAGTAGTGTCGTTTATTATTGTTTGGATTCTGGTTTCCCAGGTGTTGGAGATGCGCCTGATGGGAGCGATACTCGACAAGTTTATCAGTGTCGGTTTCCTTGTCTTGGTGATCTTGTTTCAGGATGAGATACGCCGTTTTCTGGTGGCGCTCGGTTCGCACAGAGGATGGAAGTTCCTGGGAAAAATATTTTCGAAAAAGAACCACGACAAAGAGAACGAAGGGAAGTTTATTGCCCCGGTTGTCCTGGCTTGCATGAATATGGCGAAGAAAAAGACGGGGGCGCTGATCTGTATCCAGCAAGATGTCGACCTGACCGTTTATGAACATACCGGTGAAATGTTCAACGCTGATGTCAATGCCCGTCTGATCGAGAATATCTTCTTTAAGAACAGCCCTTTGCATGATGGAGCCATGATCATTGCGGACAACCGTATCAAGGCTGCCGGCTGTATTCTTCCGGTAGCCCAGAACGCCAATCTGCCGAAAGATATGGGGTTGCGTCATCGTTCCGGTCTGGGAATGTCACTCGAAACGGATGCGCTGGTAATCATCGTTTCGGAAGAACGTGGGAAGATATCGGTTGCTCATAATGGCAAAATAGAAGTAAACGTTACGGCGGAAGATTTACAACAAATCCTGTCAGGGGAGAAGGAAGTAACAAATTATTGTTAAATGTTCTGAAACTGATAGGTCCGCATGTAAATCTTTTATTGATTTTGCAAACTCTATATTGCATTTTGCCTACTTTTGTACCCGATTATCGTGATATCTAACTAACAATATAATAAAAACAGATCTTCCGCTATGGACTTAATGCAAGAGATTATTGCACGCGCTAAAGCAAACAAACAGCGTATCGTTCTTCCTGAAGGAACAGAAGAAAGAACATTGAAAGCTGCCGACCGTTTAGTGGCCGACGAAGTTGCAGACATTATCCTGATTGGCAACCCCGCTGAAATCAACAGCTTGGCTGCTCAGTACGGGTTGAACCACATTGGACAAGCTACTATTATTGATCCGAAGAATCACGAAAAGAAAGCCGCTTACGCAGACCTGCTTTTCCAGTTGCGCCAGAAAAAGGGTATGACTCCCGAAAAGGCAGCTGTTTTAGTAGAAGATCCTTTGTTTCTTGCCTGCCTGATGATTAAATCCGGCGATGCCGACGGTGAAATCGCAGGTGCACAGAACACGACCGGTAACGTGTTGCGTCCTGCTTTGCAGATTATCAAGACTGCTCCGGGTATGAGTTGCGTTTCGGGCGCATTCCTGATGTTCACAAAAACTCCTCAGTATGGTAAGGAAGGTATTCTGGTATTTGCCGACTGTGCCGTAATGCCGAATCCGACAGCACCCGAACTGGCAAGTATCGCTATCGCTACGGCTGCTACAGCCCGTGATATCGTAGGAATGGAACCGCGTGTCGCCATGTTGAGCTTCTCTACGAAAGGTAGTGCTTCTCACGAGATGGTCGATAAGGTTGTCGAAGCTACCCGTCTGGCAAAAGAAATGGCTCCTGACCTGAAGGTTGACGGAGAATTGCAGGCCGATGCCGCTTTGGTGGAAAAGGTCGCTTCATTGAAAGCTCCGGGCAGCGATGTCGCCGGACAGGCTAACGTTTTGGTATTCCCGACTCTGGAGGTGGGCAATATCGCTTATAAGCTGGTTCAGCGTTTAGGTGGTGCAGAAGCTGTAGGTCCTATCCTGCAGGGTATGGCTGCTCCGGTTAATGACCTGTCCCGCGGTTGCTCTGTTGACGATATCTATAAGATGGTTGCGATTGCATGCAACCAGTCAATCGGTCTGAAGGCGAATAAATAATTTGATTTATAATTTATGATTTATAATTTATCATCGTCACATAAATCATAAATCATAAATCATAAATCCTGAAGTCTCAACTTATAAATCATTGAAATCATGAAAGTATTAGTATTAAACTGCGGTAGCAGTTCGATTAAATATAAATTGTTCGATATGACATCCGGCGAAGTGATGGCACAGGGTGGTATCGAAAAGATCGGTCTGCCGGGTGCATTCCTGAAGCTGACTGACAAGGACGGTAAGAAAGTCGTTCTGGAAAAAGAAATTCCCGGCCACAAGGAAGGTATCGAATTTATCTTGAGCATTCTGACTGACAAGACATACGGTTGCATCAAGGAATATAACGAAATCGATGCTGTCGGCCACCGCGTGGTACATGGTGGTGAAAAGTTTGCTTCCAGCGTGAAGATCGACCAAGATGTGATTAACAAGGTAGTCGAATGTTCTGATCTGGCTCCGCTGCATAACCCGGCTAACCTGAAGGGTATCGATGCGATGGAAGCGCTGATTCCGGGTATTCCCCAGGTGGCTGTGTTCGATACGGCTTTCCACCAGACAATGCCGGCTAAGGCTTATATGTACGGTTTGCCCTACGAGATGTATACGAAATACGGTGTACGCCGCTACGGTTTCCATGGAACAAGTCATCGCTATGTTTCCCGTCGTGCTTGCGAAATCCTGGGCGTTCCTTATGAAGAACAGAAGATTATTACGGCCCATGTAGGCAACGGTGGTTCCATCGCTGCCGTAGACCACGGCAAATGTGTTGATACTTCTATGGGGCTGACTCCGGTTGAAGGTCTGCTGATGGGTACTCGTTGCGGCGATGTAGATGCCGGCGCTCTTTCTTTCATTATGGATAAGGAAGGGTTGGATGGCCATGGCTTGTCGGATTTGATCAATAAGAAGAGTGGTGTTGCCGGTTTGGTAGGCGGTTCTTCTGACATGCGTGATTTGGAAAATGCGGTAGCTGCGGGAGACGAACGAGCTATTATGACATTGGACGTTTATAACTATCGTATCAAGAAATATATCGGTGCTTATGCTGCTGCTATGGGTGGTTGCGATATCTTGGTATGGACCGGTGGTGTCGGTGAAAACCAGTGGGCGACACGTCGTGTCGTTTGTGAAAACATGGAATACATGGGGATGAAGATCGACGTTGAAAAGAACGAAGGTATGCGTGGTGAAGAAATGGTTATCAGCACGCCGGACAGCAAGGTCACGATCATCGTGGTACCGACAGACGAGGAATACATGATCGCTGCCGATACAATGGATATATTAGGTAAATAATAATTATTCTAATCCTCACAGCTTACAAAACATTAGGATTAGTGTTTAGACTGCCCCGACACCGGTTGGGGCGGTCTTTTTTTATGCCTGTCTACAACGGATTACGGGTTATTTGTTTATCTTTGGCAGAGTTCTTAATCAATTGGTTAACCATTTTAATTCAGTATCATACCATGAAATGTTGTAAGTTTTTAATTCTTTTATTCCTCTCGGCACTGTTGCTGCCGGAATATACAAAAGGACAGCAGTCAATCTCTGTCGATGATTATCCGCTCATAGGGGCACAGGTCTTTATCGAACCCGGCCAGACGGAAGAAGAAACCGAAGGATGGTTTCGGACGATGCGTGACAACGGCATGTCGGTTTGCCGCATTCGTATGTTCGAGTCGTATATGCGTAAGCCGGGAGGTTGGGACTTTTCTCTTTTCGACCGTGCTTTCCGTTTGGCGGAGAAGTATGATATCAAGATTATCGGGACTTTCTTCCCGCTAACGGAAAAGACGGATATCGGTGGGTGGAAATTCCCTGAAAGCCGCGCACAACTGAATTCGTTTGCCGAATATATCAAGCAAATGACCACTCACTTCAAACAGTTCAAGTCTTTGTATGCCTGGGTGCTGATTAACGAACCGGGCGGCGGTCTGAAAGATAACGAATTTTCACGCCAGATGCGCAAGGAATGGAACAGGCAGTATCCGCAGCCGGAATATCTGGAAAATGGCTATCCGGTATTGGTCGATTTGCAGGATAAGCGCTTTATGAACTATATGACTACTTGGATGTTGAACTGGATCGCATCCGAAGTGCGCAAGCATGATAAGAATATCCACCTACATGTAAACAACCATGCTATTTTTTCTAATATCGCCGAGTATAATTTCCCGGAATGGCGCCGCTTCTTGAATAGCTTGGGCGGATCGGCACATGCAAGTTGGCATTTTACCCTTTTTCTGCGTGAAGAATACAGCCTGGCCATGTCGGCTGATTGCGAGCTATTGTTGTCCGGTGCAGGAAACTTGCCCTGGTTCATGACGGAACTGCAAGGTGGTAATAATACCTATAGCGGTGGCCGTGCCATGTGTCCGACAAAGGAGGAGATCACGCAATGGCTCTGGATCGTCATGGGGACAGAGGGAAAAGGCGGTATCTTCTGGTCGCTTAATCCGCGTGCTTCGGGTATCGAGTCGGGTGAATGGGCGTTGCTTGATTTCCAGCATCAGCTACCGATCGTGTCACTGCGGTAGCAGAGGTTGGTAATTGCCTGAAGCGACATAAACCGCTTTTCTCGGAGGCAAAGAAACTTGATCCAGGAATCAGCATTGTCTATATCCGTGAATCTCTTTGGACGGAAACAGTCGTGTCGCAAGGTACGCCTGCTGCTCAGGATGGTCGTGCCATGTGTATGACAAATATGTTAGGATATTTCAAAGCTTTGTCGGAAAGAGGTATTACCCCCAACCTGAAAGTCTTTGAGGAATATGATTTCAGCTGTCCGGATTATACGGGACAGACGATTATCCTGGCTCATCAGATTGCAGTCCCTCTTTCCTATGTTCCATTATTGGAGTCTTTTGTCCGCAAAGGAGGCAAACTGATTGTGGATGGAATGACGGGTTTCTATGATGGAGACGTACACAACCAGATGTTGACAGGTTTCTCTCTGAAAAATCTTTTCGGGGGCTGTATATCCGAATTTAAACGAATTGATACTCCTTGTCTGTACCGCTTGAAGGGCTATGAACAGCCTGTGCCGGGATACGGCTGGAAAGGTCTGATCCGTCCCGATAAAGGTGCTGAAACGCTCAGTAGGGGAGGAGAACTGTCATTAGCTTCCCGTTTTGCCTTTGGAAAAGGAGAGGTGGTCTGGGTTCCGGGACTGTTGGGTAGCGGTGCTTGGCAAGGAGATGGTGCTCCGCTTGCCGGGTGGGTTTGCCGGGAATGCAATACTGATCGTTTGCCTTATTCTTTCCAAACCTATCATAGAGATGTCCTTATGAAGCTTTTGGAAACGAAAGAGGCCTATATGGCTGTCGTTGTAAACAAGTCGGGTACACTACAAACTATTGCTTTGAAGACGGATGGGAAAAATCGTCCATCGGAGGTTCTCTTTGCTGATAAGGGAGGAGTTGTAAATGGTGATATTCTGACTGTTCATCCGGAGGAGACATTGGTGGTCTGCTGGAAAAAATAATATTGGGATGTCTCTGCCGGTTTGATTCCTGTCCTGCGAAATATAGCTCCCTTCCCATAAAAAATGGCTCCTGTGCCGGATTGTGTGCGTTTGGTTTCGCTGGGTAGTTACTCCGTCTCGAACTGCTCCATATACAGGGTTTCCCCGTCCCAGACGATATAGGAGAAGTATTGCATCCAGTCACCCGCAATCAACAGCCGCGCAGAACGCGAAAGCATCAGGTCGAGCATGATATGGCGGTGCCCGAAGATAAAGAAGTTGATATCCGGGTGCGTCTTGAGGTATTCTTTTGCAAAGAGAACCATATATTCGTGGTCGTCACCCTGGTATTCAGCAGCTTCCCTTGTCTTATGTTTTTTTAGTCCGCTTTTGCGACTACTGAGCGACCAGCCGAGAGCGAAGCCGAATGTCCAGCGGGGATGGATACCTGCATACAGCCATTGGCAGAAACGATTGCGGAAAAGGGTGCGGAGGAAACGGAATGCTCGGCTTCGATAGTCTACCTCGTCGCCATGCCCAAGGAAGAACCGTTTGCCTAAAAGGTCTATGGTAAGCACATCCCGGTGGATGACCGCACCTATCTCTTTTGTCAGGTAGTCGAACATCCAGATGTCGTGATTGCCGATAAAGATATGGATTTCCACCCCGTTGTCGGATAGTTCCGCCAACTTGCCGAGGAAACGGACGAATCCTTTCGGTACGACGTATTTATATTCATACCAATAGTCGAACATATCCCTAAGAAATAAATCGCCATTGCCTCGTCTTTGATGCTGTCCAGCCAGCGTACCAGTCTCTTTTCAATGGCAAGCGGGTCTTTATGGAAACGGGCGCCCAAATGGGCGTCCGATGCAAAATATATTTTCTTTCGAAGGGAATCCATGTCTCTATAAAAAACCTAATTCAAGTTTGGCTTCTTCGGACATCATGTCCTTATCCCATTCAGCTCGAACACGAGGTTTACTTCCACATTGTTCACGCCGTCGACAGACTCTATTTTCATCCGGACATCTTCCAGAATGAAATCGGCGGCAGGACAGTTGGGCGCGGTGAGGGTCATGTCGATGCAGACGTTCTTCTCATCGTCCACCTCTATATTATAGATCAGGCCAAGATCGTAGACGTTCACCGGGATTTCCGGGTCGTATACGGTTTTAAGCATGGCGACAATAGCTTCTTCTGTTTGGAGGAATTCGTTGTTCATATTTCTTTAATTTGAATGCAAACGTACGAATTAATTGACAATTGACAATTGACAATTGACAATTAATAACAGGAAAGGATGAGTTCTGTTCTGTAACCAATAGCATTTGCGATGGCTAATGCATAGGGTTATCCTTCGTAAAGCATAGTTTTATCTTATAGGGTTCCCTCGTCCGAATAGCTGTAGTAACTGCCATCTGTCAGAACAATATGATCCAGCAATTGCATGTCGAGCAAGCGGGCGGCATCGCGGAGGTGTTGTGTCAGATGGTCGTCTTGCTGGCTGGGGCGGATATTTCCCGAAGGATGGTTATGGCAAAGTATAATGCCTGTTGCAAGGGCGTTGATCGCAGCTTTCAGGATGATACGCAGGTCTGCAGAGGTCTCGCTTGTCCCGCCCTGACTGATTTTGACTTTTTCGATGACAAAAGAAGAACGGTTTGTCAGTGCGATCCATAGCTCTTCGTGGGGAAGATCGCAGAGCAAGGGATGAAAGAGGCGGTAGGCGTCGTCACTCGTACGGAGGACAGGCCGCTGGATGGGGGTGCTGTTGCCACGTCGTTTCCCTAGTTCGAGAGCTGCATTGATAGTGATCGCTTTCGCTTCTCCTATACCTCTGAATTTGATAATCAAATCTTTGATGGAAAGTTTGGCTAAGGCATTCAGGTTGTTGTCGACGGAACTTAATATGCGTTGCGATAGTTGGACAGCGGTTTCCTGGCTGTTGCCGGAGCCGATCAGGATGGCCAGTAATTCGGCATCGCTAAGGGATGCAATACCTTTCAATAACATTTTCTCGCGTGGGCGGTCTTCTTCTGCCCATTCTTTTATTTTCATAGAAAGAGAGTTTTGGATGATTTTAGATTTATGATTTATGATTTATATGTTGACAAGATAAATCATAAATCATAAATCATAAATTTTACCGGATACGTCCTACATAAGAGCCGTCCTGTGTATTGATTTCGATGATCTCACCTTCTTCAATGAACAACGGAACGCGTACTTCGGCACCTGATTCTACTGTTGCAGGTTTCAAAGTGTTGGTTGCTGTGTCGCCTTTGATGCCCGGCTCCGTATAAGTTACTTTCAACTGTACTTTTACAGGCATATCTGCGAACAGGACAGTTTCTGTTGAAGCATCTGAAACAACTTCTACAATCTGGCCTTCGATCATGAAGTCCACACCGTTGATCAGGTTTTTGTCGATGATGATATCGTCAAAAGTTTCCTGATTCATGAAGTGATAGTGTTCACCTTCCTGATATGTATATTGGTATGGGCGACGTTCTACGCGTACGTCTTCCAGTTTTTCACCGATATTGAAACGACGTTCGATCTGACCGCCTTTGACAACGTCTTTCAGGGTTGTACGCATAATCGTATTACCTTTTCCCGGTTTTACGTGAAGAAAATCGACGCAGAAATAGAGTTTACCGTCCAGACGGATACATGTTCCTTTCTTGATGTCCTGTGAATTAATCATACTAATGTGCTTTATATTATATTGTTAATTTATCTCGTGATGGATTTCGGGTGCAAAAGTAGTGTTTTCCTCTTAAAGTAACAATAAACTTCTGCATTTTTATTTGGAAATAGGTTGCAAATCAGTTTGATAAGCAGAGGATATACAACGGCAAAATACGGGGGTGTCGAAACTGTCCTATGAGAGTGTGTCAAATTGATATTACCGGACGCAGACAACGCAGACGAGCTCAGACTGACGCAGATATTTTAATTATCAGCAAAATAAATCTGCGTCCCTCTGTGTATTCTGCGTCATCCGCGTCCGGTAATATCAATTTGACACCCCCACAAGGGGATTTTGACACACTCTCTGACTGGGAAGCTAAAAGAGCGAAATAATAAAACTGATAACCGGAACGAGGATAGCCGTCATGATCCCCATCAACCGATGGCAAGTCCGCTCAAAGCCCCTTCCACCGCACCGATCTGGATGGCAACGGAAGTGCCTACCCGTGCGAAGAGGCACCCAACGCCAATCCTTTGGCTATACGGCTTTCAATGCCTAAGACTTTCATCACGAACGGTCCGACAATGCTACCAAAGATTCCGACTGCTACAACGATGACGGCTGTCAGGGAAGGAATGCCGCCGGATTTTTCAGCAATGCCCATCGCGATCGGTGTTGTGACCGACTTCGGCTCGAGCGTGGCGACTAACGCGGCATCTGCTCCCATCAGTTCGCCGATCGCTATAACACTGACAATCCCGACAATCGCTCCGACAAAGACGGATGTCAGGATCGAAATCACATTTCCTTTCAGGTATTGGATCTGCTCATACAGTACATATCCTAACGCCACGACCGACGGCCCAACAGGAAATGGATGAGGTGACTGCCTTTCTGAAACGATTCGTATTCGATATCCATCGCTTTCAGAACAACTATAATGACTAATATGGAGGTGATAAGAGGATGCAGCAGACTGATACGTGTCTTTCTGTACAAAGCCAAAGAAGCCAGATAAGTGCCGATTACCAAAGTCAGCGAAAATACTTCCGATTGTGCCAGGTTATTCATTACTGTCCGTCTCCTTTCCTAATTTTTGCTGGATGAGTGCCACGCTGGCAATTACGAGTAGGGTACTGACAACGGAGGCTGTTACGATCACCACCCAATACTGGGAGATGATGCCGAGCGAGTTCATCAATCCCACACCCGCAGGTAGGAAAAACAGCCCCATGTTTTCGGTCAGAAGCGTGGAGAGCTTCTTCACTTTGTTAGGTTTGACTATCTTGAATGCCAGCGCCAGGAATAACAACACCATTCCAATTACGCTACCCGGGATAAACCCGTCGATAAAATAACTGATAAACTCTCCTGTAAAATAGAAGAAGAGGATGTAAAATGCTTCTATTAGCATATTCTTACTGTCTTTTAGATAACCGCTGCAAAGATAACATCTTTACAAGAAATATGTTCTACAACATATAATATTTAACTATCCGGCCAGTGCAGACGTAATGAACATGTAAATCATCATACCGATAATGTCGTTTGTAATCGTGATAAACGGTCCGGTGGCCAAAGCGGGATCGATCTTTAGTTTATCGAGTGTCATGGGGACCAATGTTCCAAAGATACTGGCGAACATCACGACTGCAAACAGGCTTAAGGAAACCGAAGCGGTGATGCCTCTGTCGCCTAACATAAAAAAATTATAGATAAATACGACTAAACTGATGATGCTGGCATTGATCAGCGAAACGACAGACTCTTTCAATATCTGAGGCAGAATGTTCCCTTCCTTCAAACTGTTGTTGGCCAAGCCTTGTACTACGATGGCGGAAGACTGGATACCGACATTTCCGCCTGTCCCCCCAATCAGCGGGATAAACAGTGCCATCTTGGGGTTGACGGCAAAATTTCCTTCGAAATTACCCAAGATCAGGGAGTTCCCGATACCGCCTATCATGCCGATCAGGAGCCAGGGAAGGCGGGCGGCTGTTTGGGTGAAGACGTTATCCGAAGTTTCCACATCCTGCGAGATACCGGATGCCAACTGGTAGTCACGTTCGTGCTGTTCGCGTACTTCGTCCATGACGTCGTCGATGGTGATACGTCCGACAAGACGCCCGATACTGTCGATAACCGGCAGGGCGACCAGGTCATACTTCTCGATTGTCTCGGTCACCTCTTCGATACTGTCGCTGTCGCGGACGGAGATCGGGTCTTTCTTCATCACATGCTTGATCTTCGAGACGGAAGGATTGGTGATCAACTTCTGCAAGGGGAGGACTCCACGTAGGCGCTCGTCGTCGTCGACTACATAGACGTAATAGATTTCATCCATGTCTTCGGCTTGCTTGCGCATTTCGTCGATACATTTGGGCATACTCCAATTTTCGTTCACCACGATCATTTCGGTCCCCATCAAACCACCGGCGGTGTCTTCGTCGTATTTCAGCAGGTCGACGATATCACCCGCCTGCTCTACGTCTTCGATGTGCGAAAGAATTTCTTCCTGGGTATCTTCGTCCAACTCACGCATCAGATCAACAGCGTCGTCGGTCTCCATATTGTCCACGAAGCGTTTGGCAATCAGTTCGTTCGGGAGTTCCTTCAGTAACTTGTGACGGTCTTCTTCGTCCAGTTCCATCAAGACATCCGCTGCCTTTTCGCCATCCATCAGCAGATAGAGGTAGATCGCCTCTTGAAGATTTAGTTCCTGGTACAGTTCGGCTATGTCCGCCGGATATAGTTCGTCCAGTATCTCCTTGATCTTTGCGTCATCCTTCTCTGTGATGATGTCTTTCAGATTGTCTATATAATCTTTCGTCAGTTCAATCATTTTGGGAGAATTTATAATTTATGATTTATGATTTATGAAACAATACAAGCTCCATAAGTCATAAATCATAAATCTGAAATCATAAATCGTTTAAGTTCCGCTCTGTTATCAGTGTCAGTTCCACGAACTGTTCTACGGATAACTGTTCCGGTCGTTTGTCGAAAATCGGGAGCGGATAATCGGGACAATCCTTTCCTAACAGCGGCTTCATGGAGTTACGCAATGTCTTGCGGCGTTGGTTGAACGAGGTTTTGACCACCGTCTTGAAAAGCTTCTCGTCGCATCCCAATGATTTCCGGTTATTACGTACCATCCGTATCACCGCGCTCTTGACCTTTGGAGGTGGATCGAATACTTTTTCGCTGACCGTAAACAGATATTCCACTTCATACCATGCTTGCAGCAGTACGCTCAGGATACCGTATGTCTTGCTGCCCGGACCGGCGGCAAGGCGCTCGGCCACCTCTTTCTGTATCATGCCTGAACAACAGGGAATATGTTCCTTGTAGTCGAGCACTTTGAAAAATATCTGGCTGGATATGTTATAAGGATAATTACCGATCACGCAAAACTGGTCCGGAAACAGCTTGCTAAGATCCAGACGTAGAAAGTCTTCGGCCAGAATCTTGCCTTCCAAGGCGGGGAAGTTCTGTTCCAGGTAATCGACCGATTCCATATCCAGTTCCACTACTGTCAGATCATGCCCTTTTTCCAGTAAGAATTGGGTGAGGACGCCCATACCAGGGCCGATTTCCAATACAGGCAACTGCTTGTAATCGGACAATGTATCTGCAATACGCTCAGCTATTTGCAGATCTTTCAGGAAATGTTGTCCTAATGCTTTCTTTGGCTTAACTAATCTCATCCACTTCTTTGGTGTAATGTGTTCGTATTTAAATATAATGCTTATCTTTGCAGGCGTACAAAAATACAACAAATAATTTAAAGTCATCTACGCATAATGGATTTTAAAGCAATTCTACGCACGTTTCTCAAGATAATTCTCCCGCTTGCTTTCGGTTGTTTACTTCTCTGGTATCTGTACAGTAAGATGGATATCGGCGAGATCTGGAATGTGATTCGTAAGGGGGTTCGCTATGAGATCATTCTTTTTTCCCTTCTGTTCGGTTTGGGAGCCAATATTATCCGGGGATTGCGTTGGGGGTTGCTGATCCGTTCGTTAGGTGATAAGGTGAAGACCGGCAACGTGATTTATGCCGTGCTGGGGAATTATGCCGTGAACCTTGTGTTGCCGCGTGTCGGTGAGGTCTGGCGTTGCGGGATGATAACCAAATATGACAAAATACCATTTACCCGCCTATTGGGGACACTGCTCGTCGACCGTGTGAGCGATACCATCATGGTCGGACTGATCACAATGTCCATCATTATCTTCAATTTTGATTTCTTCCGCAGCTTCTTTGCGAAGAACCCGGCGTTGCTGGATGGCTTCCAGTCTATGTTCAACTCGATATGGATTTACGTGGCCGGCGTAATTTTTATTGCCGGAATTTGGTTTATATTCACATATATGAGTAACTTTACGCTGGTCAAGAAAGCAAAGTCGATGTTGCAGAACGTCTGGGACGGAATGAAGAGCATCTGGCTGATGAAGCGTAAAGGTCTTTTCGTGATTCAAACCCTGTTGATCTGGACAGGATATTTCCTGTATTTCTACATCACTTTCTATGCTTTCGATTTTACCCGTGATTTGGGCGTTACGGTCGGTCTGATCGCTTTTACGATGAGTAGTATCGCCGTAGCGGTACCCGTTCAGGGAGGTATTGGCCCGTGGCATTTTATGGTGATCGCCACCTTGATGTGCTTCGGGGTAAAAGAAACCGATGCTGCGGCTTTCGCCCTGGTGGTGCATACGGTGCAAACCGCTTGGCTCGGACTTACGGGGTTGTTCGGTGTGGTGGCGCTTCCCTTTATGAATAAATCAATTGACAATTGACAATTAAATGTCCGGTTGTCCATTCGATATATAACATTATTATTAACCTAATTGTCAATTGACAATTTAAAAAACACCGTTTTTTATTATGTCCGCAGAAATCAAAAATCTTTCTCCGCAGCCAGTCTGGGGTTATTTCTATGACCTTACGCAAATCCCTCGTCCGACCGGACATATGGAGGCTGTAACCCGTTTTATGGTAGCTTTTGGTAAAGGATTGGGATTGGAAACTTTGCAGGACGAAGTGGGAAACGTTTTGATTCGTAAACCGGCTTCTCCGGGAATGGAAGGACACAAAACCGTGACCATGCAGTCTCACCTTGATATGGTTCCGCAAAAGAACTCTTCGGTAAAGCATGATTTTCTAACCGATCCGATCGATGCTTATATAGATGGAGATTGGGTGAAAGCACGCGAAACGACATTGGGTGCTGATAACGGTATGGGTGCTGCTTTTGCTATGGCTGTCCTGGCGGACAAGACATTGACGCACGGTCCTCTGGAAGCCCTTTTTACCATTAACGAAGAAGTGGGAATGGATGGTGCAGTCGGTTTGAAGCCGGGTTTCCTGAAAGGGGAAATCCTGTTAAACTGTGATTCGGAGGAAGAAGGCGAGTTGTTTGTCGGTTGTGCCGGTGGCGCCGATCTGAATGTCTCCATGCAATTTAAGGAAGATACTTATATTCCGGAGGGCGATGTTGCCGTGAAAATCAGCCTGACCGGCTTGAAAGGCGGTCACTCTGGTGTGGATATTCATTTGGGACGTGCGAATGCGAATAAGCTGATGTTCCGTTTCTTGAAAGAGGCCGTACGCGATTATGGGGCTCGTCTGTCATCTATCGACGGAGGTTCGTTGCGCAACGCAATCCCGCGCGAGGCTTTTGCATCATAACGATCCCGGGCGATAATGTGGAAGCTCTTTGGGAGCTTGTCTCCGATTATCAGGAAATGTATCGCTCCGAATATAAGGGCATTGAACACAATATTAATTTTACGGCCGAAATGACCGATATGCCGGCAACTCTGATTCCGGAAGAGATTCAGGATGATCTGATCAATGCGATAGAAGGTTGCCAGAACGGTGTGATCAGTATGCTGGTCGATTTTCCGGGCACGGTCGAATCGTCTACAAACTTGGCAATCGTCAAGTCCTCGAACGAGATGATCGAGATTCAGATTTTGGTTCGCAGTTCGTCCGAGAGCCGCAAGGAAGCTGTTTGTTCAAGTTTGGAAAGTATTTTCTCTCTAGCCGGGGCGAAAGTGGAATATTCGGATGGTTACGGAGGATGGCAGCCGAATATTGATTCGCCGATCCTGAAAATCATGCAGCAAGCTTATTTGGATTTGTACGGAAAGAAGCCGGAGGCAAAGGTTATGCATGCCGGCTTGGAATGCGGTATCATCCAGGAATCCTATCCCGATATGGACATGATCTCTATCGGCCGGACTTGCAGCATCCGCATTCTCCTGACGAGCGTGTAAGCATTCCGTCTGTTGCCCGTACATGGGATTTTATTGTTACGACGCTTGCGAGAATCTGATTCGTATATAGTGGGTTATATCAAAAATGGCTGTAGGCTGTCGGGCTTACAGCCATTTTTGTTATAACTTCTTTATGTTTTTGGAAGAGGTATCTGTGTACCCTGATTTTTTTTGTTTGTCTTTGTAAGGAGGTGTCAAAACTATCCTGTTCCCGCGCTTGACGCGGGATGCGATTAAAGCAAGTCATATAAACATCTGATTGATAAGGCTTGCTCTTTTGCGGCCCCGCGTCAAGCGCGGGGACCAAGGGGATTTTGACACACCTTACAAAAAGATAAAGAGTATGAGATTTATGATAG
>ENA-OQJX01000636-OQJX01000636.1-human-gut-metagenome-genome-assembly--contig:-NODE-636-length-15726-cov-2.439323_pt1 | contig 15726 bp, 21 predicted proteins | sample MGYA00242615_ERZ504782 | MGnify/ENA primary metagenome ERZ504782 (study PRJEB26092, sample SAMD00036354) | human gut metagenome | host: Homo sapiens | study: EMG produced TPA metagenomics assembly of... | reverse complement strand
CACAGCGGCAAGCACTGTCAGCAGCGCCGCGCCCTGCACAAGAGCCGTGCGCATCGCCGCCCAATTGCGGGCAAACAGCACCTGCAAAAGCGGCAGCAGATACAGCAGAATGGTCTTGCGCAGAAAATGCAGCACCGCAAACGGGTGGAAGCTGCGTTCGGGTCATGGCGTTTCCTCCATCAGCACAGCGGCAAGGGCCTGCGCCTGCAGGGCATCCACGCCCGGCAGAAACAGCTGTACGCCCGGGCCGTGCACCACCAGCACGCTGCACCCGGCCAGCCACAGAAGCGGCGTGCGCAGGGTCCACACGCAAGTCACGGCCCGGCGGGGAAGCTGCCGTGTGATGGGAACGGCGATACCGGCCCGCACGGCAGTGTTCCGGGCGGTGAGCACTGCGGTAAAGCTGCAGGCTCTTGCCCACGCGGCGAACACAAGGCACGCCCACAGGGCACAGAAAATACACCCGGCAAACAGGCTCTGCCAGAACACAAAAGGCGCGCAGAACACGCCGGGAACAGCGGCCCAGACGCACAGTACGGCCCGGCCCTTGGGCGGGATGATCAGCGCCGTGCGCAGCAGGTCACGTTCGGTCATTTGCCGGAAAGGCCCCATGCGTCCATCAGCAGGTGCAGGGTGTCATCCTGCGTCAGGCAGAGGATGCGGTCCCATGGCAGCAGGGTGGTGTTGCCGTGGGGGATGATGAACTCCGCATCGCGGGTGATGCACACCAGAATGACGTCGCCCGGCATGGGAATGTCTTTGACCGCCTGCCCTGCAAACTTGAAGTTCTCCGGCAGCAAAATTTCGTTCAGGCTGGCAGTGCCGCCGCCCAACGAGAGCAGCTGGCGGATGGTATCCGTCTCGATCTCGCGCTCAAGGATGTGGCTCAGGTTGTCGGTGCCGCACACTACGGTGTCCACACCTAAGGTGTGCAGCAGCTCGCGATTCTTGGGGTTGGAGGCCCGGGCCACGGTGCGGTTCACGCCAAATTCCCGCTTTGCGATCTGGCAGGCAACAAGGTTGTTCTCGTCCGCACCGGTCACGGCCACAAAGGCATCGCAGCTGGCAACGTCGGCCGTGCGCATGGTGTCAAAGCTGATGGCATCGCCGCAGATCACCGGGATATCCAGCGAATCGGCCAGCGAACGGCACAGCATTTCCTGCGGTTCAATGATGGTCACTTTGTGGCGGTGGGCCAGCAGGCTCTGGGCCAGATACATGCCCACCTTGCCGCCGCCTGCGATACAAACTTTCATATGCTTCCCTCACTTTTTACTTTGCCAGTGCGCGGAACACCGATTGCTCGGTGAGCACCGTGGGGCAGATGGTGTCGATCTCGTAAGCCTTGTGGTACAGCACCTGCAGGTGCGGGTCGGACACGCGGCAGATCACCTTCTCACGGCGGAAGATGCTTTTTGCGATCTGTGCCGCCATCAGGTTTACTGAGTCGTCCTCGCTCACAGCGGCCACGGCATCGCAGCTGTCAATGCCGCCCTGCCGCAGGGTATCCGGGTCGTGGGGTCGCCCACCAGAGCCGTGCCGCCAAAGCTGTAGTCGTCAAAGGCATCCAGGCGCTTGAGCTGTTCGGGATCCTTTTCGATCAGCGAGATATCATGGCCGATGCGTTCCAGATCGCGGATGAGGGAAGCACCCACCTGGTCGCAGCCGATCACCAGAATATTCATATGGATTCACCTCGTTGTAGAATGGTTCAACAAAAATACCAAGGGTGTTTAAACTCTGTTTTGATTTGCGGATAAAATAGAAGGAAAAGGGTCTTTGCATCAGTATAACACATTTCCCAGCGCAGTAACAGCCTGCAGGGCAAAAGTGGCGGCGGGCGTAAAAATTTTCGCATTCTGCGTGCGTGCAGAGACATAGTATGGTATACTGGAAGAAAATAAGCTGCTGTGCCTTTGTGCACAAGGAGGGGTACTTACGTTTTTTGAGATCATCAAAGCCATCCTGATGGGCATTGTGGAGGGCATTACCGAGTGGCTTCCCATTTCGTCCACCGGTCATATGATCCTGCTGGAACAGATCATCAAATTCAACGCAAGCGAAGAGTTCATGTCCATGTTCCGTGTGGTCATCCAGCTGGGTGCCATCATGGCCGTGGTGGTGCTGTTCTGGGGCAAGCTGTGGCCCTTTGGCATGAAGCAGGGCAGAGTAATTTCCAAGCCCAGCGTGTGGAACCTGTGGTTCAAGGTGGTAGCGGCCACGATCCGGTGCTCATCATCAGCCGCTGGACGACTGGATGGAAGCTCACTTCTACAATTACATCACGGTTGCCGCGATGCTCATTCTGTACGGCGCGCTGTTCTTTGTTGTGGAGAACCGCCGCGCCGCGCCGCACGTGAGCCGGCTGGAGCAGATCACCTACCGCGATGCCATCATCATTGGCCTGTGGCAGTGTCTGGCCATCATTCCGGGCACCTCCCGCTCCGGTGCCACCATCGTGGGCGGCCTGCTGCTGGGCCTGTCCCGCGCCTGTGTGGCAGAGTTCACCTTCTATCTGGCCATCCCGGTCATGGCGGGCGCATCCCTGCTCAAGGTGGTCAAGTTCGTTGTCGGCGGTTCTGTGATGACCGGCACCGAGGTGGCTGTGCTGGCAGTGGGCTGTGTGGTGGCCTTTGGCATGAGCCTTGCCGCCATCCGCTTCCTGATGGATTACGTCAAGCGCCACGATTTCAAGTTCTTTGGTGCCTACCGCATCGTGCTGGGCATCATCGTGCTGGCAGTGGCGGCTGCGACGGCAATCTTCTGATTTAGAATGCTTCCGCAGGGAGCCGGCGCTGCAAGATGCCGCTGCCCGCCACGATTCTTTCCCGTGAAAATAGAAAGCCGGAAATCCGCAGATTTCCGGCTTTCATTACTTATGAAATAATAATTCTGCTAAATATGGCCAGAGCGATCAGCGGAGGCCATTTTGATCGTGGGACGTGGAGGGTGTGCCCGCCGCCCTTTACGACAGCACTTTTTCTTTGCAAAAAGATGTGCTATACTACAAAATAAGAGAGTATGCGGCAGCGTGCCGCGCAAACAAAATGGAGGAAAATGCTATGGAAGCATCCAAGGTCTATTATACAGATTTCCGCTGTCCCGTGGGCACCAGCCTGCTGGACAAGCTGCGCCGCGTGTGCATCGCCGCCGGGATCAAGGATATTGATATGGATGGCAAGTTCGTTGCCATCAAGATGCATTTCGGTGAGCTGGGCAATCTGGCATTCCTGCGCCCCAACTACGCCAAGGTGGTGGCCGACCTGTGCAAGGAGCAGGGCGGTCTGCCGTTTCTGACCGACTGCAACACCCTGTATCCGGGCAGCCGCAAGAACGCACTGGAGCACCTCACCTGTGCCCAGCTGAACGGCTTCTGGCCCATGACCACCGGCTGTCAGGTCATCATTGCGGACGGCCTGCGCGGCACCGATGAGGCAGAGGTGCCGGTGCCGAACGGCGAATACTGCAAGACGGCAAAGATCGGCCGCGCCATCATGGATGCGGATATCTTTATCAGCCTGACCCATTTCAAGGGCCACGAATCCACCGGCTTCGGCGGTACTCTCAAGAACATCGGCATGGGCTGCGGCTCCCGCGCGGGAAAGATGATACAGCACGCCGCCGGACACCCGGAGGTGCAGCAGAGCCTGTGCCGCGGCTGCCACCGCTGCGCCAAGGAGTGCGGCTCCGATGCCATTACCTACGATGCAAACAATAAGGCCGTCATTGACCAGACCAAGTGCAAGGGCTGCGGCCGCTGCATCGGTGCCTGCAACTTTGACGCTATCTATTCTCAGTGCGACAGCGCCAATGAGATGCTGGACCGCAAAATGGCCGAGTACGCGGCTGCCGTATGCGCAGGCCGTCCCTGCTTCCATGTTTCTCTGGTGCAGGACATCAGCCCCAACTGCGACTGCCACTGCGAGAACGATGCTCCCATCCTGCCGGATATCGGCATCTTTGCGTCCTTTGACCCGGTGGCGCTGGATCAGGCCTGCGCGGACGCCTGCCTGAATGCACAGCCGCTGCCGAACAGCCAGCTGGGCCAGAACCTTGCAAAGCCCGGCTGGAACTGCCACCACGACAACTTCAAAGATTCCAACCCCAATATCGAGTGGAAGGCCACGCTGGAGCAGGCCGAGAAGATCGGCATGGGCACCCGCCAGTATGTGCTGAAGAAGGTATAAAAATCAGAAACAGAAGGAATGCTGCACATGGTCAGCATCCTCGCCCTCTCCGTCACCTACGGTGCCACCTCTCTCAAAGGGAGAGGCCTTGGCAAAGAGATGGACTTTGCGTGGACTGCCAAGGGCTCCCACTTTGGGGGAGCTGGCGAACGAATGTGAGCCTGAGAGGCGAGCCCGCTAAAGAAAAAAGCATCTGCAACAAAATCGCTGATTCTGAAATTCAGAAGCGATGGTTGCAAATGCTTTTTTGTTTTATTAAGCCTCGCCGTTTGTCTCCGGCACGCAGTCGTCCAGCACGGTCTGCAGGGCCTGCCAGTTCTTCAGGGTGCAGCCGGGCAGGGTGTCCGGGTCAAGGCCGGCATCCTCGATGCGGCCGGTCATGCTGTCCTTGTCGCTCAAAAGGCTCAGCGCGTCCGGCTCGATCATCGTCCAGGCCTCGGCAAAGCTTTCCTGCTCATCAGCGTCCAGCGTGTCGTACCAGCTGTAGAAAGCTTCCTGCACGGCTTCCGGGGTGCGGGAGGCAAGGCGGGCGTTTTCTGCCCACTGCAGCAGGGATGCCGCTGCGATCACCGATTTGAGCGAGCAGCCGGAAACACCCGGCCCCCAGCCCAGACAAGGCTCAAAGGCGGCAGCGGTGCCAGTGATGGAGAAGATGGAGTTCTCGTCAAAATCGCCGGGGTTCAGGCCGGAGGTGTCGGCCCGGGTGGTGGAATCAGGCAGGTCTTCGCCGGAAGCAGCGGAGCTTGCAGAACTGCTGGCAGAGCTTGGCGCTTCGGAACTGCTGGCGGTTGAGCCGCTGCAGCCTGCCAGAATGCTGCAGGCCAGCGCTGCGCAGAGCAGCAGCGAGAGGATGCGGTATATCTCAATTTCATAGTAGTGTCCTCCTTGAGCGGTGCCGCAGCCGGGCCGCAGCACTTCAAAACGATACACCTTAAGTATACGTTCTGCCGCGGCGGTTGTCAATCGGACAGCGCAGAACGAATTTCAAGCGGGAAATATGCACCCTGCACAAAGAAGAAACGCATTTTTGGGAACTTTGCATTCTTGACATTTTTTGCAAAAATCGGTTGACTACAAGTATAGTGTCTGTCCACGTCAGCCGGAAAGGAGGGAAACGCCCATGAAGCACCGCATCACAGCCGCATTGGAGCGGTTCTCCCGCGCAATGCTGGCACCGCTGAGCTATCTTTCGGCGGCGGGCCTGCTGCTGGTGGTGGGCGCACTGCTCACCAGTGCGCCGCCTGGCCGGGGTGCTGCCCTTTTGCGGTGGGAGCCGGTGCAGCTGGCGGGCAGGATCCTTTACAAATGCCTCACGGCGGTCATTTCAAATCTGAGCGTGCTGTTCTGCACCGGTCTTGCGGCGGCGCTGGCAAAGCGGGAAAAGCATCAGGCGGCGTTCATCGCCCTGATGAGCTATCTTGTCTACCTGACAGCGGGCAATGTAACGCTGACCGAGTTGGGCCTGCTGGCGCAGCCGGATGCGCTTACCGGCCTGTACAGCGCAGGCCAGACCATGGTGCTGGGCATCCAGACTGTGGACACCGGCGTGTTCGGCGGCATTCTGCTGGGCCTGCTCACCGCCTTTGTGTATGACCGCACCTGCGAAAAAGCCCACCGCGGCATTCTGGGCGGTGTGTTCTCCGGTGTGCGGTGGTCCTTTGCCTGCGTGGCGGCACTGGCGGCGGTGCTGGGCTCTGGGGCCTGCTTTGTCTGGCCGCCTATCCAGAAGGCCATTGCGGCCGTCACCGGCTTCATTGCCGCTTCCGGCAATATCGGGTTGTTTTTGTACGGCTTTCTGGAACGGCTGCTCATCCCTACAGGGCTGCATCATCTGGTGTATATGCCGTTCCAGTTCTCGCAGCTGGGCGGTCAGCTTATGGTGGGCAGCGTCACCTATACCGGTGCCTATGTGGTCATGATGACCGAATATAACCTCGGCCTGCCGTTTTCGGATGGCATCGTGTGGATGTACACCGGCTTTACAAAGACCTTCGGCTACTTTGGCATTGTGGCGGCATTCATCTTCTGTGCCCGACGGGGCAGCCGCAAAAAGACTGCCCTTCAGCTGCTGCCGCTGGCCTTTACGGCATCGCTGGCTTCCATTACGGAGCCGCTGGATTTTCTATTCTGCTTCTCGGCACCGGTTTTGTGGCTGGCGCACGCAGCCATCTCCGGCAGCTTCATCGTGCTGCTGCACCTGTGCGGAGTCACGGCGTTTACCTCGAACCTTCTGGGGTCGCTTGTGATGAACCTTTCCGCTGGTGCGGCCCGCACGAACTACCCGGTGCTGTATCTGCTGGGCCTTGCCAGATCGCGGTGTATTTTGTGGTGTTCACTGTGCTCATCAAGGCGCTGGACCTGCCCACACCGGGCCGCCGCCCGGAAGAGCCGTCCCGGCCGGAAAAGGCCCTGCCGCTGGACGAGCAGGGAATAGAAAAGCTCATTGCGGCCTTTGGCGGGCGGGAGAACATCCGCACGGTGGACAACTGCTTTACCCGCCTGCGTGTCACGGTGAACGACCCGGCCTTCGTCAAGGAGCAGGCCCTGAAAGCCCTGCCCTGCAGCGGTGTGGTGCAAAGCGGCTGCGATGTGCAGATCGTGTACGGCATCCGCGCGCCGGAGGTGCGGCAGGCGGTGGAGCGGCGGCTGAACAGGGTGGTCTGTTGACCTTTGGCGGACGGGCAACTATAATAGGGAAAAAGCGGCTTCCCGCGCAGAGCGTATTCGTGTGGATCAAGTTTCATGCCTTTTGTAAAAAGCATTACCGCCGGGTACGTTCTCTTTTGCGTGCCAAAAGAGAACCAGAAAGGACGGCGGTGCCCGCAGGGCATGAAAGCCCCAGTGGGGCTTTTAAGCCGCAGACCGGTTTGCGCAGCAAATGCCGCGTGTTCAGCGCGGCAAGGTCTCCGCTACTTTCGAGGCGCGGGAGGCGGCGGGTTGCGGCTCCCTGCGTCTGCTTTGTGCCTTGCGCGGCACTCGCATCCTGCAGGCCGCTGCCCCAACAGCTCCTCCCTGTTTCGGCCGCTGGCCGCGGTCGTTTCGGAGTTACAAATTTAAAAATAATATTTCCGCTGATATTGCCAAAGCGAACGCGTCGGCAATTTTAAATCGTCCGGCGGCTGAAAGGATACACATGCAAGAACAAGCAGTTTTTACGCAAAAAACAGAGCCTGTACCGCCAACCGGCCGCTTTGCCCCCAGCCCCAGCGGGCGGCTGCATCTTGGCAATCTGGCCTGCAGCCTGTTGGCGTGGCTCAGCGCAAAAAGTCAGGGCGGGCGCATCGTGCTGCGCATTGAGGATCTGGATGCCGAGCGCTGCCCGCGCATCTATGCTGACCTGCTGGAACAGGATCTGGACTGGCTGGGCCTTGCGTGGGACGAGGGCGGCAGCACCGGCGGGCCGAACGGCCCTATTACCAGAGTGAGTGCGCGGAGATCTACACCGCAAGCTACAAAAAGCTGGAAGAGCGCGGCCTTGTGTACCCGTGTTTTTGCTCCCGCGCCCAGCTGCACGCGGCCAGCGCGCCCCATACCTCGGACGGCAACGTGGTCTATCCGGGCACCTGCCGCGGCCTGACCGCTGCCGAAATTGAGGAAAAACGCAAAAAGAAGGCCCCTGCCTATCGTCTGATGGTGCCGGACGAGGACATCACATTTGTGGATGGCTGCATGGGCCTGCACACCGAAAATCTTTTGCACGACTGCGGTGACTTCTACCTGCGCCGGCAGATGGCGTGTTCGCCTATCAGTTGGCCGTGGTGGTGGACGATGCCCGCATGGGCGTTACCGAAGTGGTGCGCGGTGCAGACCTGCTTTCGTCCACGGCACGGCAGCTGTATTTGTACCGCCTGCTGGGCCTGCAGGCACCGGGGTTTGCCCACTGCCCGCTGCTGCTGGCCCCGGATGGGCGGCGGCTCTCCAAGCGCGACGGCGACCAGAGTCTGGAAAACCTGCGGGAAAAGTATACCGCGCAGGAGATCGTGGGCAAGCTTGCCTACGCCTACGGCCTGCAGCCGGAGCCTGCGCCCCGCACACCGGAAAGCCTGATCAAAGACTTTTCCTGGGCAAAGGTGCCAAAGCAGGATGTCTGCCTGCCGGAGGATCTGTTCTGAACAAAAAAGAAATGCGCTGTCCCCCGATGACAGCGCATTTCTTTTTTATAGAGATTTAGATGCGGCGCATCTGCGGCAGATCGTTGGTGTCCATCATACGGCTGAACGCGGTATCCAGTGCCAGCGCCAGCAAAGCGCCCAGCGCTGCATCGATGCAGCTGTGCTGCTTGAGCAGCATGGTGGAGCATACAATGGAGATGCACAGCACATCAGCGGCCGGGCGCATCCAGCGGAACCGGGGCTGCTCAAAGATGCGGCAGCGGTGATAGGCCAGCATCAGCGTGACCGAGTTGAACACATGGATGGACGGGCAGACATTGATGGGTGTGTCGGTGCTGTACAGGAACCGCACCGCACGGGCGAAGATGTCTGTGCCCGGCACATAGCAGGGGCGCAGATTCAGCCCGGTGGGCAGGATCACGTAGCAGGCCAGCGCAATGGTCATACCGCTGAACAGCGGCATACACAGCCGCCAGAAGTCCTCCCGGGGTGCCTTCCACAGAAGGAAGAACAGGGTGAACGGGATCCACGGAAACCATGCAAAATAGGGGATGACTGCATATTTGCAGAAGGGAATCAGATCGTCCAGCCGGCAGTGCACGAGGATGTGCGGCATATGGATCTGGGTGTTCAGGAAATTGAATGCGGAAAGATAAAGTATGAGATACAGCGCCATGAAGCAAAGCGGATGGCGCGAAAACCAACTGCGTTTCATTGAAAAAGCCTCCTTTTTGCAGAAGTGAAAGCTCTTAGCACTGTGAAATTATACGCCGGGAATGTGACAAAAACAAGAATGAAAGCAGACAACATTGCTGAAAAACAAATAAATTATTTGTGCGTATTGCGTAAAAAAGAGCCTGCCTTCGCGGTAGGCTCTTATAAAATGCAGAGGAAAGATTCAGATGACCTGCTGTTCCAGCCACTTGCCGCGCACGAAGCGTACAAAGAAGCACAGGGAGCGGAACGCCCAGTCCAGATACATGCCCATCCAGATGGCCAGCAGGCCGCCGTGGAAGGCCAGCACACACAGGTAGCAGAAGCCCACCCGGAAGGCCCACATGGACACGATGCTCACGGTCATGGTAAAGCGGGCATCGCCTGCCGCACGCAGGATGTTGGGCATGGTAAAGCTGGAAGGCCAGATGAACAGCGAAACGATGTTGAACCACACCATCACTTCCAGCGCCATGGCGTAGGCTTCCGGCGAGAGGCTGAACAGGCCCAGTGCAAATTTGTTGGCAAACAGGAAGGCCGAAAGGTTCATGAACCATGCGCCGCAGTAGGCAAACAGCATCAGGCGGCGGGAGTAATACACGGCCTGATCTTTTTCGCCTGCGCCAAGGCACTGGCCCACCACGGTCAGCGCAGCCATGCCCACGGCGTTGGCCGGGATGTTCAAAAAGGTGGTGGTGGTGTTTGCCACGCGTTGGCCGCAATGGCGGCGGTGCCCAGAGTGGAGGTTAGGCTGGAAACGGACAGCTTGCCGATCTGGAACATGCCGTTTTCAATACCGGCAGGGATGCCCACCCGCAGGATCTGCTGGATGAGCCGTGCCTTCGGGGCAAGGGCCTGCAGGCCGTCCACCCGCAGCGGGCAGGCGGGCCGCTGCAGCAGGTACAGCACAGCCACGCAGGCAATGGCGCGGGACACAAGGCTGGCCAGTGCGGCACCCATCACGCCCATTTTGAAGCCGTAGATCAGCACGGCGTTGCCGCCAATGTTCACCACATTCATTACAAGGCTGGACATCATGCTGATCTTGCTGTTGCCCTGCGCCCGGAACAGGGCCGCACCGGCGTTGTACAGGCCGATGAACGGGTAGCTCAGGGCCGAGAGCAGGAAGTAGGTCTCGGCATAGCGCATCACGTCCACGTCGATGGAGCCGAAGATGCCGCGCAGGATGGCATGGCGGCCCGCCACCACAACGGCGGCCACCAGCAGGCTGAAGCTGGACAGGATGAACAGGATCTGCGCCGCTGCATTCTTGGCATCCTTTGGCTCCTGTCGGCCGATGTACTGGCTGGTGACCACCGCGCCGCCGGTGGCAAGGGCGCTCATGATCTGGATCATCAGGGTGTTGAAGCTGTCCACAAGGCTCACGCCGGAAACAGCGGCTTCACCCACCGAGGAGACCATCAGCGTGTCGGCCAGACCGATGGTCACGCTGAGCGCCTGCTCTGCGATCAGCGGCAGCAGCAGGGCAATGAGCTGCTGCCGGGTGAACAGCGGCGGCTTATGGAACGCGGGCGTTTTGGTTGCTGTCATAGGTTCCTCCGTAACGGTGACAAGATACACTTGGATACATGACCTATATCATACAGCGGAACGCGCAGAATTACAAGAGAAAATCTTCTGTCAGGAAAATTCCTGACTGGGGGTCAGGCTGGTGCCGTAATATACGATATAATCATACGGGACGGTCGGCCCGAACACCGTCTTGTCTGGGTACTTCCTCAGCATGTCCGCTTTCAGGTCGGCCGGGGTCTCGGGCACACCGGCGCAGAGCGTATCGGAGCACACGGCATTCCAGAGGCCCGCAGAGAACGAGGTGCAGTTGTAAATGGCCGACCAGTGGTCTGCGTTGGCCAATGCCTGATTTACAGTGTCTAGCTGGCTCTGGTCCAGTGAGACCTGAATGCCGTAAAGATTCTGATAGTAAGAAGCGTTCAGGTAATATTTGTAGTAGCCCTCCAGATTGTACCAGATGCCGGAATGCTCGCAGCGGTTGCCGCGGGTGCTTACGGTGATGGACGTATCCGGCGCAATGAGCAGTCCGCCCACATTGATATCCTGCTCCGAGACATTGGTGATGGTGAGGAAGCTGTGTCCGCTGGTGTTGAGGGGAACATCGCCGTGGTCATCGGCGCGGGCAAAAAGCCGCAGCACCGCAACGGCTCCCTCGGCAGGGGCATCACCGTAGGCCTGCGCAGGGGACTTGTGGTCTGCCTGCGCAAAGTGGTACGGCCCGCCAAAGTTGGTGGTAAAGCCAACGACATTGCGCATCAGGTCGCAGAACCGGTGATATCTGTTACCACCTTATCCTCTTTTGCGGCGGGCTGTGCGGCCTTGGGTTCCTGTGCGTAGGCGGGCAGGGCGCACAGGCAGGCCAGCAGCACGCAGCAGGAGAGGATGCGGAAAAACTGTTTTTTCATAGATGCCTCCATTTGTGTTTTTTTCAGGTAAAGCTTACCGTTTTTTGCAGGGTCTGTCAAGGACTGCGGCAGGCGGAAAAGCCGCGCCGCAGCGTGTTTGTTCCACTTTACCCGTGCAGGCAATTGTGCTAAAATAAACCTGAGGTGCACTGCGCTTTGCAGGAGCGGGGAGTGCACTGTGGTAAATGAGATAAGAAATAAAAGGTAAATCAGAACCCAAAGGGGGAACAATATGCCAAAAGCAGCCCATAAGGTGGTCGTGATCGGCCACCGCAACCCGGATACCGATTCCATCTGCTCGGCCATTGCCTATGCAGAGTTGAAAAACAAGACCAGTGATCTGGTCTGTGAGCCCCGCCGTGCAGGCAAAATGAATCAGGAGACCGAGTTCGTGCTCAAAAAGTTCGGGGTAAAGCCCCCGCGCATGTGCACGGACGTGAACCCGAAGATCCGCGATGTGGACTACCGCGAGATGCCCGGCATCCCCGGCTCCACCAGCCTGCGCAAGGCATGGGAGATCATGCGTGACAAGCAGATCGACACCCTGCCGGTCACCAGCCCGGACAACGAGCTGGAGGGCGTGATCACGGTCAAGGACATTGCCACCGCCAACATGGACGTGTTCGACACCGGCATCCTGGCCAAGAGCCAGACCACCTACCGCAATATTTTGGAAACGCTGGGCGGCACCATGGTGGTGGGCCGCGAGGACGACGTGTGCACCACCGGCCACATCCGCATCGGCACCGCCACGCCCGAAATGCTGGAAAATACCGTGGAAAAAGGCGACATCGTCATCCTGACCAACCGCTACGAAAGCCAGCTGTGCGCCATTGAAAAAGAAGCGTCGCTGCTCATCATCTGCAACGGCTCCAAGGTGGGCCGCACCATCCAGCGCATTGCCGAGGAAATGGGCGTGGCCATCATGTCGGCCCCGGTGGACACCTACGCCGCCGGTAAGCTGATCAGCCAGTGCGCTCCCATCTCCTACTATATGACCCGCAGCGACATCATGAAGTTCACCCTCGTCACCCCGGTGGCAGACGTCACCCGCGTGATGGCCAAGGTACGCCACCGCTATTTCCCCATCTTGGACGAGGACGGCAAATACTGCGGCATGGTTAGCCGCCGCAACATCATCAATCTGCAAAAACGCCGCATCATCCTGGTGGACCACAACGAGGCCACCCAGGCCGTGGAGGGCTTTGACCAGGCCGAGATCCTGGAGATCATCGACCACCACCGCATCGGCAGCCTGGAGACCAGCGGCCCGGTGTACTTCCGCAACCAGCCGGTGGGCTGCACTGCCACCATCATCACCCAGATGTACGACGAGAACGACATGGAGATCCCACCGCAGATCGCAGGCCTTCTGCTGGCGGCCATCCTTTCGGATACGCTGGTGTTCCGCAGCCCCACCTGCACCCCGCTGGATGAGCCCTTGCAAAGCGTCTGGCAAAAATTGCCGGTGTGGACATTGACGAGTTTGCCAGCGAGATGTTTGAAGCAGGCGAAAAGCTGGACGGCAAGACCGCCGAGGAGGTGTTCCTGCAGGACTTCAAGGTGTTCATGTGCGGCGATATCCGCTTTGGCGTGGCACAGGGCAGCTACATGACCCGCAAGAACCTGCTTGCCGCCGAAGCGCTGCTGCAGCCCTATCTGGAAGAAGCCCGCAACAAGCAGAACGTGGAGGATATCTACATGCTGCTCACCGACGTGCCCAAGGAGGAGAGCGTGGTCATCAGCGATGGCCGCTATGCTTCCGAGGTGCTCTCGGACGGCTTTGAGACCCAGCCTGCCGAGGACGGCAGCTTTACCCTGCCCGGTGTGGTGAGCCGCAAAAAGCAGTTCATCCCGGCGCTGATGACCGCCTATCAGGAGCTGTAAGATGTTTGATTTTCTGCATAAAAAAGCACAGGATGCCACGCCGCCCGCCCTGCCGGAAGGCACGGTGCGCCGCCGCTATTCCATCGAAGGGCAGGTGCAGGGGGTGGGCTTCCGCTACCGCGCCCGCTATGCGGCCCAGACGCTGGAACTGACCGGCTGGGTGGAGAACGAGGACGACGGCAGCGTGACGCTGGAAGTGCAGGGCGACCCGGAAAAGTTCCTGCGGCTGTTCGCCATGATCCAGAAAAGCGATTATATCCAGATCACCGGCATCCGCCAGAAGGATCTGCCGCCCGACCCATGGGAGCGGGGCTTCTCGGTAAAAGGGTATTGATGCGAGACCCTCTCAGTCAAAGCCTGTCGGCTTTGCCAGCTCCCCCGATGGGGGAGCTTTTTGACATTTTTTGGCAAGCACTGCCTCTCGGGAAGAGGATCTTGAATGATCCCGCTTATAAAGCTCGCCCTTCGGGAGAGCTGTCGAGCAAAGCGAGACTGAGAGGGTTCGTACAAACAAAAAAGCTGACGCGAAAGCGTCAGCTTTTTTGCTCTTTCTAAATTTATCAACCTGCCGTTTTCAGCGGGGAATTGTCTGTCCAGATGGTGCCGTCCAGCAGCCGGGTCACAGCCAGAGTGCCGTTTGCGGAAACACGGGCCGGGTCCAGCGCGTAGAAATCGCTCTCCTTCAGGTTCGCGGGGTCTGCATCCGCACGGATGCCCACCACACAGACCCAGTGGCCATAGGCGGCGCTGGTGGCGATGTGCGGGTAATTGACCTCGTTCCAGCCGGAACTGGTCAGGTGGTATTCATAGCTGGAGGTGCGGTTCGTGTGCCGTTTTACGCCGCTCACCGCAGTGTTTTTCAGATGCACGATCACCGGCTTCCCGGCGGAAAGCTCGGTGTAAAGCTTCTGCAGACACTCGGACAGGCTGCCGGAATAACCGTAGTAGCCGCCCGCAGACCAGACCGCACCGTTTGACCACATGCCGCTGCCGGAGGAAACTTTTCCATCCAGAATGGTGCGTGCATAGCGCAAGGCATACCAGCTGCATTTGCCGGAGGTCTGGTTGCCGATGGAAAGGATCTGGCTGGTGCTGAAGTCCAGCATCCGGATGCCGTGCGTTTCCTGCAGGGCAGCTGCGTGTGCGTGGGGAACGGCCAGAGCCAGCACAAGGCACAGCGCCAGAACTGCCGCCGCCAGCCGCTGTGCCGCGCGGGCGGGACAGTGTTGCATATTGAGCCACATCCTTTGTTTTTTCTACGACCTTATTTTACCATGCAAAAATGGTAGAATTGTGTAAAATCGTAATTTTTTGAAAGGATTCTGAAAGATGGATCAAGATGGATCGGAACACAACATCTGATCAAACCGGGAAGGACTGTGCCCCGGAAAAAACAGCATGGAGCTTCCGGCTGGAAGAAGATTTTCCAGCACGGTAAAGAACCTTTGCGAAATAAGGACAGTGTATCTCAATACTGCAACAAAAAAGTCGCTGTTTCATTGATTTTGAACGAAAATGTTTCGGAAACTTTATGCATCTTCTCAATTGACAAAACCAACTGCTGTCGGATAAAATAAGGCCAGAACGACACCCGTTCTGTAGTGCGAAAAAACAGCACTGAAATGAGACAAATCAACAAAATCTTGAAATGACAGGAGGCGCTTGACAATGAAAAAGCTGAAGAAATTTGCTGCCCTGCTTCTGGTGGGTGTGATGGCTCTGGCCCTGCTGACGGCCTGCGGCGGTGGCGGCGGCCCAACCGAAGAGCAGAAAGTACTGGCCAGATCAGTCAGGAGAAGGGCGTCCAGGTGACCAATGACGCAGAGCTCCGCGCAGTGGCTGAAAGAAGACTGAATGAGTCTCTCCAGTATAAACTTCTCGGCTATGCAGGAGCGTACAAGTTCTATAAAGAGCCAGTGGGAAATGATCTGGCTGTTACCATTACTGCCCGGCACAACTATGAGAATACGTTCCTGAGCACGGTTCTGACTTATATCTCGCGGTATATTAAAACGGATGTCAACGGCAACGTGAGTCAGGATGGCATCTGGTCGAATATAGGCGTGGTGGTCCAGAGCAACAACGAGCAGAGCTACATTGGCATCACCATCCGCATTAAGAACTACTACAAGTAAAAATCTATCACCCTTTCCCCCGGAGCGTGGCTGCAAGGCCGCCCTTCGGGGCTTTTTTGCGTTTAGGAGCAAACTCCCCCAGTCGCCTGCGGCGACAGCCCCCTCAAAGAGGGAGCCTTTCCCGGCGGCAAAGCTTCCGGCTCAGGTGCAAAGCTTCCGGTTTCGCCAGAGCCTCCCTCACTGAGGGAGGTGGCAAACCCGCAGGGTTTGGACGGAAGAGTTCGCCTCGCCCCTCCCGGCGGCAATTCTGAAT